>OHIB01000583.1_pt1 | contig 20096 bp, 18 predicted proteins | sample 1568181 | NCBI WGS metagenome assembly OHIB01 (sample SAMEA3879506, study PRJEB24766) | human gut metagenome | biome: human-associated habitat; feature: feces | place: USA | collected 1985/1987
GTTCAAAGACGAAAATTTTTCTCACAACAGTGGAATTCCGGCCGCAAAATTAAACCAGTTCTGCCGGCTGGGAGAAAAGGAGCAGCGGTATATGGAAAAAATGTTTCATAAACTGTCACTTACTGCGCGCACCTATCATAAAATCCTCCGGGTGGCACGAACAATTGCCGATACACAAAAGGCGGAAAACATCCGTGTCTGTGATCTGACAGAAGCTGTGTGTTACCGGAGTATCGGGGATAAATTCTGGGGAGGTATGCAAAGATGAGCATGTATGCGTACTGGCTTGCAAATACCGGACTGACCGTACATAAACTGACGGGTCTTATGACAGAAGGAATCGGTGCGGAAGAACTGTATGCCTTGCAGGAATCCCAAATGAAAAAAATCCGGGTTCTGGATGAAAAGGATGTGGAAAAAATCACACAATCCAGGCGGCACTGGGAGGTACAGGAGCGCTGGGGAAAACTGCAGGAGGAAGGAATCGGTTTTGTCTGCGTGGAAGAAGCACGGTATCCGCAAAAGCTCCGCCAGATTTTAGCAGCGCCTTATGCGCTGTATTATATTGGCAGGCTGCCGGAAGAAACGCGAAAGAGTGTGGCAATTGTCGGGGCGCGGACAAGAAGTGCCTATGGAAGCCAGATTACAGGGAAACTGGCGAGGGCACTTGCACAGAACCGGATGGATATCATCAGCGGCATGGCGATGGGGATTGATGCTGATGCGCATAGCGGAGCACTGGAAGAAAACGGGGATACCTATGCGGTACTGGGCTGTGGCGTGGATGTGTGTTATCCGAAAAGAAACCGGTATTTATATGAAAAAATGCAGGATCGGGGAGGTATTTTGTCGGAATATCCGCCGGGCACACCGCCGCTGCCGGGATATTTTCCGCAAAGAAACCGTATCATAGCCGGACTTGCGGATTACGTGATTGTGATGGAGGCAAGAAAAAAGAGCGGATCGCTGATTACTGCGGACTATGCCATGGAACAGGGAAAGGAAGTGTATGCCCTTCCCGGGAGAGTTACGGATGCCCTGAGCGAAGGAACCAACCATCTGATCCAGCAGGGCGCCGGCATTTTTGTAAGTGTGGAAGATTTCCTGCAGGAACTGCAATTACAGCCCCAAAATATAACGACACAAATAGACTTTAGAAAAAATCTTCTTGAAAAAGACGAATCGTTGGTGTATGCTTTATTAGATTTTTATCCGGTGGGTCTTGGAACCCTGATCGAAAAAAGTCCCTATGGTCTGGTAGAAATTCTGCCGGTTTTAGAGAGGCTGGAACAGAAAGGGTTCATTCAGGAGACCATTCCGAATTATTATATAAAAACAATTTAGATGATATAAGGAGCACCAAATGGCAAAGTATCTGGTAATCGTGGAGTCACCGGCAAAGGTGAAGACGATTAAAAAATTTCTGGGAAAAAATTATGAGGTCATGGCAAGTAACGGGCATGTGAGAGATCTTCCGAAGAGTCAGCTCGGATTTTCTCCGGAAAATGATTTTGAACCGAAATATATTACGATTCGTGGAAAGGGAGAGATTCTTGCAAAGTTAAGAAAAGAAGTAAAGAAAGCGGATAAAATTTATCTCGCAACTGACCCGGACCGTGAAGGAGAGGCAATTTCCTGGCATTTAACCAAGGCGTTGAAACTGGACGACAAAGATGTCAGCAGAATCAGTTTTAACGAAATTACAAAAACAGCGGTAAAAGCATCCTTAAAGACACCGCGTGAGATTGATATGGATCTGGTTGATGCACAGCAGGCGAGACGTATGCTGGACCGTATGGTTGGTTACCGGATCAGCCCATTGTTATGGGCAAAAGTAAAAAGAGGGCTGAGTGCCGGTCGTGTACAATCCGTTGCTTTACGGATTGTGTGTGACCGTGAGGAAGAAATTGATGCATTTATTCCGGAGGAGTACTGGTCTTTAGAGGCAAGCCTCCTGCCGGAAGGTGAGAAAAAACCGATTACAGCAAAGCTGCTGGACAAAGGCGGCGAAAAGTTTGAGATTTCTTCCGAGGAACAGATGAATCAGGTGCTTGCGGAATTAAAAGGCAAAGAATTTAAAGTCTGCGATATGAAAAAGGGAGAGCGCACAAAAAAAGCGCCGCTTCCTTTTACAACCAGTACTTTGCAGCAGGAAGCTTCCAAAGCGCTGAATTTCCCGATCTCGAAGACGATGCGGATTGCACAGCAGCTGTATGAGGGTGTGGATATCAAAGGACAGGGAACGGTCGGTATCATCACCTATCTGCGTACGGATTCCGTTCGTATTTCGGAAGAGGCGGATGAAGCAGCGCGTGCCTTTATTTCCGAAAGCTACGGAGAGGAATATCTGTCTGACGGAGAAGGAAGCAAGAAGAGCAATGCAAAGATTCAGGATGCGCACGAAGCGATCCGTCCGACCGATATTAACCGTATTCCGTCCGAGATTAAAGAGTCGTTAAGCCGGGATCAGTTCCGTTTATACCAGCTGATCTGGAAACGCTTTGCCGCAAGCCGTATGGCAAACGCAAAGTATGAGACAACAACCGTTAACATTGCGGCGGGAGATTATACATTCCGCGTTTCTACTTCCAAAGTAGCTTTTGACGGATTTATGCTGGCCTATACGGAAGCGGATGACGAAAAGCAGGAAAAACAGGTACTTTTAAAATCAATTGATAAAGATACAAAATTAAAACTTGAAGAATTCGATCCGAAGCAGCATTTTACACAGCCACCGGCACATTATACGGAAGCTTCGCTGGTAAAAACACTCGAAGAACTCGGAATCGGACGGCCGAGCACCTATTCCCCGACCATCACAACGATCATTGCCAGACGTTATATCACAAAGGAAAATAAGAACCTTTATGTGACAGAGATCGGTTCCGTTGTCAATTCCATTATGAAGGAATCTTTCCCGACTATTGTAGACGAACATTTTACCGCAAATATGGAATCTCTTTTAGACAGTGTTGCGGAAGGTCATTTAAACTGGAAAACGGTTGTTGCGAATTTTTATCCGGATCTGGAAGAGGCTGTGGAGGCCGCGGAAAAAGATCTCGAAAAGATTACCATTGAAGATGAAGTGACGGATGAAATCTGTGAAGTGTGTGGCCGCAATATGGTAATCAAGTATGGACCGCATGGAAAGTTCCTGGCATGTCCGGGATTCCCGGAGTGCCGGAATACCAAGCCATATTATGAAAAGATTGGTGTCGCATGTCCGAAATGCGGAAAAGACGTGGTCATCAAAATGACACGCAAGGGCAGAAGATACTATGGATGCATTGATTATCCGGAATGTGATTTCATGAGCTGGGGACGCCCGGTAGAAAAGAAATGTCCGCGCTGTGGAGGCTATATGGTAGAAAAAGGAAACAAGCTTGCATGTGCGGATGAACATTGCGGTTACACGGAAGCAAAAGAAAAAGAAACAGAATAGTCGTAAATTTTTTAAAAAATATTGAATTGTCTGATAAATAGTGCTACACTCATGGTATCTGTGATAAAGACAGGAGGAAAAACATGAGTGTTCAACTTCTAGACAAGACAAGAAAAATAAATAAACTGCTTCATAACAATAATTCGTCCAAGGTGGTATTTAACGATATCTGTGAAGTCCTGACGGGAATTCTTGATTCCAACATCCTTGTAATAAGCAAGAAGGGAAAGGTTTTAGGTTCCAGTGTATGCAAAGGGGTTGAGGAACTGCAGGAACTGATCGTGGATGAAGTCGGCGGATATATTGATGCAGAACTCAATGAGCGTCTTCTGGGAATCCTTTCCACAAAAGAGAACGTAAATCTGGAAACGCTCGGATTCGGAGATGAATCCAAAAAGTACCGGGCCATCATTACCCCGATTGATATTGCCGGGGAGCGGCTGGGAACCTTATTTGAATACCGGTGCGAAACGGAATATGACATTGATGACATTATTCTGACAGAGTACGGAACAACGGTGGTAGGGCTGGAAATGATGCGTTCTGTAAACGAAGAGAGTGCAGAGGAAGCGAGAAAGGTTGCAATCGTAAAATCTGCGATCAGCACACTTTCTTTCTCGGAACTTGAGGCAATCACCCACATCTTTGATGAACTGGATGGCAATGAGGGAATTCTTGTTGCAAGCAGAATTGCGGATCGCGTGGGAATTACCCGTTCCGTGATTGTAAATGCACTTCGTAAGTTTGAGAGTGCGGGCGTGATCGAATCGCGTTCTTCCGGCATGAAAGGAACTTACATAAAGGTTGTCAATGACGTGGTTTTCGATGAACTTGCAGAACTGAAAAGAAAAAATGCAAAATAAAGGATGGAACCGAGCGGACAGCAAAAGGACTTGTATGTAAATATAAGTCCTTTTTTGTCATTTTATGTAAAAAACTACTTGTATTTTGCTTGATTTATACTATAATTAGTATGATACGATAATAGGGAATACTAGATAAGGAGGCACAAAATTGCTGAGTACAGATGCTTTCAATTATGTGAATGTTCTGGATAAAGCTGCCGATGCGAGCTGGAGCAGGGAGAACATTCTGACTAACAATATTGCAAATGTAAACACTCCGGGATATAAGAGAAAAGACTTAAATTTTGAAAATACATTAAAAACAGAACTGGGCCGCTGCAAGCATGAGTCCCTGGATTCGAAAATGAAAGACGTGGATCTTTCCAGACTGAATCCATCGGTTTATGTGGACAGTTCCAATTACTCCTATCGGCTGGATGGAAGCAATGTAGATATTGACACGGAAGAAGTGGAGCTGGCATCCGAACAGATCCGCTATCAGGGAATCACAGCCGGAATTAACGGACAGTTTGACCGTATGCGTTCCGTGATTAAGTAAGGGGGAAAGATAAATGGCTTTATTTCAGGCGTTTAATATCAGCGCGTCAGGCATGACCGCAGAACGGTTCCGTACCGATATCATTGCGGAGAACATTGCAAATGTAAATACAACATCAACAGAGAGCGGCGGTCCGTACCGACGCAAAATTGTAAATTTTGCAGAACGGAAAGTTACCCCGTTTTCCCAATATTACGCAACTGCATCGCAGAATCCGGCAATCGGAAACGGTGTAAAAGTAACTTCCGTAAAGGAAGATACGGAAACAGATTTCGTGAAAGAATATGATCCTTCCAATCCGGATGCGGATGCGGACGGATATGTATCTTATCCAAATGTAAACACGGTCACGGAAATGACCAATCTGATCGATTCTACCCGTGCATATGAGGCAAATGCGACTGCGTTTGATGCCACAAAGAGTATGGCAACCACGGGACTTTCCATAGGAAAACAATAATAAAAAGTAAGTTATACGAGAGAGGACAAAAGCATGGATATCACACAATTGTCTGGAGTTTCTTCTGACTATCTGAATACATTCGCAAAAAAAGAGGCACTTGTTCCGGGAGACGATGACAGTTTCAGCGCGGTGCTTTCAACAGCGATGAAATCAGTAGATGAAACCAATGACCTGCAAAATACTGCGGAGTCGGAAGAAGTACGGTTCGCACTTGGGGAAGCCGAAAATCCACATGATCTGCTGATTGCAGAGACGAAAGCAAATGTAGCATTGCAGTATACGGTTGCAGTGCGGGATAAACTGATTGACGGATACAAAGAGATTATGCAGATGTCAATCTAGTAAGTGAGGAACGAAAACATGCCAGAACAGTTACAGAAAATCCTTGACCGTGTGGTTGAGTGGTGGAAAAAATTTTCCAATAAACAAAGAATGCTGCTGATCAGCCTTACCGCAGTGGTGATCCTTGCGCTGGTGATACTGGGAGTTGTTGTATCAAGACCGAGTTATACAACACTGATTGACTGCCAGAACGCAAAAGAAGCCAGTCAGGTAAAAGATCTGTTAGACGGCGAAGGTGATATTGATTATAAGGTAACGGATACCACACATTTTGAAGTAAACAAAAAAGATGAGAACAAGGCAAACTGGCTTTTGGGATCCAATAATATTGATACAACGGGATTTGACCTGTCAGATCCGAACATCAAGGATTATATCGACGGAAGTTTTTCTACCACGGAGGCAGATAAACAGAAACTTGCCAAAAGCTATATGGAAGATAAACTGGAGAATGTGCTTGCTGCGAATGACCTGATTGATTCCGCAAAGGTCACACTGGATATTCCGGACGATGACGGTACACTGATTTCGCGGATGCAGGAAAGTTCTGCCAGCGTTTCGCTTGCGCTGAATGGTTCTATGGATTCGGATCAGGCGTATTCGGTGGCGCGCCTTGTGGCAACCGCCCTTGGAAATGATTCGACAGACAAGATTACCATTCTGGATCAGAAGACATCCAAAATCTTGTTTTCGGGAGCAGACCAGGATGATGATGCCACGGTTGTTTCCGACAGTCTGGACATCAAAGACCGCATTAAGAATTCCGTGGTCAATGGTATCAAGGATGTAATGGTCAAGTCCGGTATGTATTCGGACGTGCAGGTTGCACCGAACCTTGATATTGATATGTCCAAGGTGGAAAAGGCGGTTCACAATTATTCACACAATGATGGACAGGATCAGGGAGAACTGACAGAAAGCTCTGAGTATAATTCAGAGGCAAAAGGTGGACAGGCTGCCACTCCGGGAACGGATTCCAATGATGATACACCGACCTATGTGACACCGGATGGCGAGATTACAGAATCTTCCGTGTCGGATGTGGATAAAAAATATTCGCCGAATGAGGAAATTATAAAAACTATTTCAAACGGTGGAGCGATCAACTATGATAACAGTTCCATTGCCGTGACTGCCACACGCTGGGTTGTTTATGATGAGGACGAATTGAAAGATTCCGGGCAGCTGAAAGGGACAACGTTTGAAAAGTTTAAGAGCGCACACAGTGATCCGGTACAGGTGGATGCAACGCAGGATGAAATTGACCTTATCGCAAAAGCTACCGGAATTCAGTCTAGTGCAATCAAACTGGTCTGTTATGAAAGACCGCAGTTTGTGGAATCCCAGAAGAAGGGATTCGGACTCACCGACATTTTACAGATTCTGCTTGCGGTGCTGATTTTTGCGTTGCTGGGGTATGTTGTATTCCGCAGTACCAGAAAACAGAAAGTGGAAGAGCCGGAGCCGGAACTGTCTGTCGATGCCCTGCTGGCGGCTACTTCAGATAACGACGATGAAAATCTGGAAGATATCGGGTATTCGGAAAAATCAGAAACCCGGAAACTTATTGAAAAATTTGTGGATGAAAATCCGGATGCGGCAGCACTTCTGCTTCGCAACTGGTTAAATGATGATTGGGAGTAATTTATGAACAACGACTCATATACTGGAGTACAGAAAGCAGCGATTCTTTTGATTACGCTGGGACCGGAAAAGGCGGCAACCATTTTCAAACATTTAAAGGAAGATGAGATTGAAGAATTAACGCTGGAAATAGCGAATACAAGAAGCGTATCGCCACAGACCAAGGAGGAAGTGCTGGAAGAGTTTTATCAGGTATGCCTCGCACAGCAGTATATTGCGGAAGGCGGTATCGGATACGCAAAAGAACTTCTGGAAAAAGCACTCGGAAACGACAAGGCACAGGGAGTTATTGCAAAACTTACAGCATCTCTCCAGGTTCGTCCGTTCGAATTTATCCGAAAGACAGATCCGGCACAGCTGCTGAATTTTATACAGGATGAACATCCGCAGACGATTGCGATGATCCTTTCGTATCTGGCTCCGGCACAGGCGTCCCAGGTACTGGGAGCTCTGCCACCGGAAAAACAGGCTGATGTTGCAAAACGTATTGCAACTATGGATCGTACTTCTCCGGATGTGATCAAGGAGGTAGAACGCGTACTGGAGCGGAAACTTGCATCTCTTGTAAATCAGGATTACACCATCGTCGGTGGTATTGATGCAATTGTTGGCATTTTGAACAGTGTCGACCGTGGAACAGAGAAACATATTATGGAATCCCTGGAAATCGAAGAGCCGGAACTTGCAGACGAGATCCGCAAAAAGATGTTCGTGTTCGAGGATATTCTTCTGCTCGACGACCGTGCAATTCAGCGTGTGCTGCGTGATGTGGAAAATGCAGATCTGGAGCTTGCGCTTAAGAATACAACGGAAGAAGTACAGAATGTGATCTACAAGAACCTGTCAAAACGTCTGGCGGCAATGATCAAGGAGGATATGGACTTTATGGGTCCTGTTCGTATGAAGGATGTTGAGGAGGCACAGCAGAAGATTGTTGCTGTGATCCGTAAGCTCGAAGATGCCGGAGAGATTGTAATTTCACGTGGCGGAGGTGACGATATCGTTGTCTAATTTACTGAAACAATGTTATGTCGTCAGTTCGGGAACTGGTACAAGAATTATCAATTCCAATGACGGGGTACGCCAGAAATTAAAAGAACTGCAACAGGAACAGGCTCCGGAACAGGTAGATGTATCAGCAGAGGACGGACAGGAGAATGCACCGGCTGGTTTCTCACAGGGGATTCAGGCAAAAACCGTGCAGATTGATGTGGAAGCCCTGCGCAGGGAAGTACTTGAAAAGGCAGCTGTGGAGGCAGATGAGATTACTTCCACGGCAAAAGAAGATGCAGAACGTATCCGTGGGGAAGCGGAAGAAAAAGCCCGTACCCTGTATGAAGAACAAAAGAAACTCGGATACGAAGAGGGTGCCAGATGCCGGGAAGAAGAATTAAACAGGGAACATGAGAAGGCGATGGAGTCTCTTCATGCACAGAAAAAACAACTGGAAGAACAGTATCATGAAAAAATGTCGGTGATGGAAAAAGACATTGTGGACGCTGTGATTCAGGTATTTGATAAAGTGTTTAAGATTCAGTTTGAAGAGAAACGTGAACTTTTACTTCAGCTGGTAAATGGAGCATTACTTGACATTGACCCGGGAGATAAAATACGGATTCACACGAACCGGAGCGATGAGGAAATCCTCAAAGAACATCTTGCACAGATGCAGGATATTGTAGGAAAAGATGTTGCCATTGAATTTGTAAAGGATAATAAATTATCGGATGGACAGTGCAAAATAGAAACACCGTATGGCGTGGTTGACTGTGGGGTAGACACACAGTTGTCTGCACTGCTGAAGGATATACGTTCACTGGTATAAACGGGAGACGAATTTGGTTAAAGAAGCGGAAAAGTATTTACAGCTGATGGACCGCCAGTATTATAAGAGTTATGGAAAAGTAGTCAAGGTAGTAGGTCTTACCATTGAATCTGTCGGACCAAAGGCACGTATGGGAGATTTGTGTAAAATTTACCCGAACGAAAAGGAAGAGGAATATGTTATCGCGGAAGTGGTCGGTTTTCAGGATTCCAGACTGATCCTGATGCCGGTTGACAGCGTGGAAGGGGTTGGAACCGGATGCATTGTGGAAAATACCGGACATCCCCTGTCAGTTCTGGTTGGAGAAGAACTGCTTGGGCATACGCTGGATGGAATCGGACGCATGACGGATGGAACGGAAGAAATTCACGGTTCGTATTATCCGTTGGAAAATACGCCGCCGGATCCGATGGATCGCCGGATTATCAGCGAGGTACTGCCGCTTGGCGTAAAAGCGGTGGACGGACTGATTACGGTTGGAAAAGGACAGCGTATCGGTGTGTTTGCCGGTTCCGGTGTCGGGAAAAGTACCCTGCTTGGCATGTTTGCAAGAAATACGAAGGCAGACATCAATGTAATCGCACTGATCGGCGAGCGCGGCAGGGAGGTCCGGGAATTTATTGAACGTGACCTTGGTCCGGAGGGAATGGCACGGTCCGTTGTCGTGGTCGCAACGTCAGATAAACCGGCACTGATCCGTAATAAGTGTGCAAAGACAGCAACGGCTGTGGCGGAATATTTCCGTGATCAGGGAAAAGATGTACTGCTTATGATGGATTCCATGACACGATTTTCCCAGGCACAAAGAGAAATCGGACTTGCATCCGGGGAACCACCGGTTACCAGAGGGTATCCGCCGAGTGTGTACGCACAGATGCCAAAACTTCTGGAACGTGCCGGTACAAATGAAAAAGGATCGATCACCGGACTATATACGGTTCTGGTAGATGGAGATGATTTTAATGAGCCAATCACGGATACGGCGCGGGGCATTCTGGATGGACATATTGTTCTCGACCGTAAGCTGGGACATAAAAACCATTATCCGGCAATTGATATTTTACAGAGTATTTCCCGTGTTATGAATTCCATCGTAACAAAGGAACATAAGGCACTTGCCGGAAAATTAAAACAGGTGCTTGCCACATACAGTGAAGCAGAGGATCTGATTAATATCGGAGCCTACAAAAACGGATCGAATCCGGATATCGATTATGCAATCCGAAAGAATAAAGAAGTAAATGAATTTCTGTGTCAGGATACGGAAGAAAAGTTTGCTTTTGATGAAGAAGTGGAACTCTTAAAAAAGGTGTTTGACGACTGATCAATGGACAGAGGTTTTAAATGGCAAAATTTGTTTATCGTATGCAGAACATACTGAACATTAAACAGAAACTGGAGACACAGGCGAAAATGACATACAGCCTGGCAAACCAGAAATATCTGGAGCAGCAGAAGATTCTGCAGGAATATATGGTGCGCAGAGTCGGATATGAGCAGCACTGGAAGAAACTGATGCAGGGAAATTTAAATCTGCAGGAAGTCGAACATGCGCGGGCAGATGTAAATGCCATGAAAACGATTGTCAGACGGCAGATGGTAGAAGTCCACAAGGCGGAAAAAGAACTGGAAGATGCCAGAAACCGCTTAAAAACCGTGATGCAGGAACGAAAGGTTCAGGAAAAATTGAGGGAAAAGGCATTTGAAGAATTTAAGCAGGAACTTGCAGAAGCAGAAACGAAAGAAATCGATGAACTTGTAAGTTATACCTATAACAAGGGTGAACAGGGAGAATGATATGGCAGACGAAAGAAACCTTGTCGACGAGGAAGACGCGGTAAAGGAAAACAGCACAAAAAATCCAAGAGAAAAGAAAAAACGGGAAAAGAAAGAAAAAAAAGAAAAAAAGAATGCCAAAGGAAACGCACTGGAACCGGAAGAAGATGAGGATGAAAAGGGAGGCGGCAGGCTGATTCTTGTCCTTACAACCATTTTAATCATTGCGATATGGATGGGAATTATAGGAATTTTGATTAAAACCGATGTCGGAGGATTTGGATCAACGGTGTTATATCCGCTTTTGAAAGATGTCCCTTATGTTAATAAAATCCTCCCACAGCCGGAAGAAACGGTGGAGCAGACCGAGGGCACAGAGCATCAGTATGGGTCTTTAAGCGAGGCCATCAGCCAGATTAAAGAACTGGAAAAAGAACTCGATGAAGCCAGCAGTACAAATAAAAATGACAAAAAAAAGATCAAGGATCTGAAGGCACAGATCAAGGATCTTTCAAAATACAAAGAGGATGAGGCTGCCTTTGAAAAGGAGAAGGAAAAATACTACGAGGAGGTTGTTTTTTCCGATCAGGCACCCGATATACAGCAGTATAAGACATATTATGAGAGCATTGATCCAGAAAATGCCGAAGTCTTATACAAACAAGTGGTTGAACAGATTACCTACGATAGTCAGGTTGAAGATTACGCAAAGACATATTCCAACATGAAGCCTCAGGAGGCGGCCAGCATCTTTGATACGATGACGGACAATCTGGGGCTTGTGGCTGACATTCTCATGAATATGGGAACACAGCAGAGGGCGGATATTCTTGGCAAGATGGATGCAACGACTGCGGCGAAGCTGACAGAGATCATGGAACCTACCAAGAAAAAGTAGGAAATCTGTAAATAACAGAAAGGAGGAACGTGTTTGACAAGTGCAAATGTATTTAATTTGAATTCTGTAAAGCAGGGTCAGGTATTAAATGCAAATGCTGCAAAAGGCAGATCAAAAGCTGAAAATCCGGATGCGGCAGGCGTGTTTGCTTCACTGATGGGCAGTAACTACTCTACAAATTTTAATATGCCGTCCGTGAATACAAAAATAAACAACAATGTATTACAGCAGACAAATGCGGCAGATAATTACGACCGGTATCAGTATCAGGATAATACCATCCGTCAGGCAGCCAGAGATGTTGTCACAGACGTGATCGACAATTCGACAGATACTCTGGATCAGTTCCAGGGCGATGTTGTCAGGACGGTGGCCGAACAATTGGGTGTTTCGGAAGATTCTGTAAAAGATATGATGGAGTCGCTGGGACTTACAGCTTTTGATCTCCTGAATCCGGAAAATCTTGCACAGCTTGCAATGCAGCTGACAGGAGAAACTTCTCCAATGGATTTACTGATGAATGACCAGTTTCAGGGGCTGATGCAGCAAATGGACCAGCTGGGAGGGCAGCTTGCAAATGAACTAAATCTTCAGCCGGCACAGATGGAGGAACTGATTGCGCAGATGGATATTCTGCAGACACCGGAAACTCTGACCGATGAAGAAATGCAGGTATTGACCGATGTGGCAGGACAGCAGACAACAGCAGATACTGTTTCGGCAGATGTGATGCCGGAGCTTGCACAGACTGATGAGGTACAGCCGATGGATAAACAGGCGGATGTATTTCAGAAAGAACCAAAATCGGATGAAGTACGCACACAGCAGCCACAGACAAAGGAGACAAAGCAGACAGCAGAACAACAGACGATGGAACAGCAGACGGATGCCGGAGATGCAGATTCGCAGACAGGGGATCAGGTGAAGTCGGCGCAGCCGGAAAAAATGACGGCAGACCAGACCAGCTCTGATGTGGCAAAGACACAGACTGCCATGCAGATGCAGGATACCGCCGGGGTACAGACGATGGCGCATGCGGCGGATGTAACATCCGAGACATCGTATATTTCTGTGGATACCATGGATTTGCTGGAACAGGTGGCAGAGCAGATCCGTGTGAATGTTTCGCAAGGAACTTCATCGATGGAGATGCAGCTGAATCCGGAAAATCTCGGGAAAGTGTATGTAAATATTTCTTCGAAAGAAGGCATGATCCATGCACAGCTGGCAGCTTCTAATGAAGCAGTCCGCGCAGCCCTTGAAACGCAGGTGGCAGATCTGCGGCAGAATTTAAATCAGGCAGGTGTCAAAGTTGACGCCATAGAAGTAACCGTTGCTTCCCATGAATTCGAAAAGAATCTGGAACAGAACCAGGAGAATGAAAAGCAGCAGGGAGAACGGCAGCAGGAGCAGTCCGGAGGCAGAAGAAGAAATTTAAATCTTTCCTCACTGGATGGAGTGTCAGGATTGATGACAGAAGAAGAAACTCTTGCAGCACAAATGATGCGGGATAATGGAAATTCCATGGATGTAACCGCATAGAAAGGAGAAAAAATGGCAGATACGACAACTTCCGCACTGAATTGGGCAACCGTGGAAAACGGAAAAGTAAAAACGACAACATCGAAAAAAAGCGATGAGTCCAACAACGGAACCATGGGATATGATCAGTTCCTTACATTACTTTGTGCGGAAATGCAGTACCAGGACCCACTCGAACCTACCAGCAATACCGAATATGTGGCACAGCTTGCAACGTTCTCACAGTTAGAGGCAATGCTTGGCATGCAGGATACACAGAAAAATGAGATGGCAAACAATCTGGTTGGAAAGTATGTAATCTTAAAAGTTTCGGACGAAACAACCGGAAAAACTTCTTATGTGGACGGTAAAGTAGATTACGTCATGTATCAGGAAGATGGATCACAGATGCTCAGTGTCAACAATAAGCTGTATTCCATCGATACGCTTGATACGGTGGCCGACAGTGATTACTATGAAGCGATTGGTTATGCCAAGACCATTTCAAACATGCTGGCACAGCTTCCGGATATTGAAAATATTACGACCAAGTATTCCGGTGCGATAGAACAGATCCGTAAGGTATACGATGGCATGACGGATTATCAGAAGAGCTTTGTAAGTGAGTCTGATCTTGCAAAACTGAAGAAGTATGAGCAGAAGATCAAAGATCTGGGTAAAGATACCTCAGACGATACAAAGACGGATGATACCAAAACAGATACAGATACGAAAACCGATGATACCAAGACCGATACGGATACCAAGACCGATGACACAAAAACGGATGACTCGAAGACAGAGAATGGTTCCGGTCAGAAGAGTGACGAGACAACAGGTGCATAGGAAAGGGGAGAAAAGAGATGAACCCGATCAGCAAACAGTTTTCGTCGATCGAACAGGTAACCGGTCAGTATTTAAAACAGAAAAACGTAACCAGTCCGTCAAAGACGTCGGATGTTTCATTCGAAGATGTCTTACGGCAACAGCAACAGTTAAAGTTTTCAAAGCATGCCTCGCAGCGGTTAGAAAGCAGAAATATCAGCTTATCCGAGGAACAGAATGCCAGACTCGAAGACGGAGTGGAACAGGCACATGCCAAGGGAATTAAGGATTCTCTGGTTTTGGTGGATTCCCTTGCTTTTATTGTTAATGTGCCAAGTAAAACCGTTGTTACCGCAATGGATCAGACGGAAACACAATCAAATATTTTTACAAATATAGATGGCGCAGTTATTATGTAACCGGACCTTATGGAAGTTACAGGAATCCCGACTGACAGAAGGATTTCAAAACCATATTGCCATCTAAGGAGGTCAATGTACTATGATGAGATCATTATTCTCTGCTGTGTCAGGTCTTAAGACACACCAGACGAGAATGGATGTAATTGGTAACAATATTGCCAATGTAAATACCGAAGCGTTCAAAGCTTCCAGCGTAAGATTCAGTGAACTGATGTACCAGACAATGTCCACCGCATCCGGTGGGGATGCGTCAACCGGTACGGGTGGTGTCAATGCCAAGCAGGTTGGTCTTGGTGTAAGCACGGCATCTACCATGATCAATATTACCGGGGCAGGTTCTTCCGAGACAACCGGAAACCCGTTTGATTTAAAACTCAGCGACAGCCAGACCACAAACTTCTTTATTGTCAGCGATGGAACAAATACCATGTTTACCCGTGCAGGTTCGTTCTATGTAGATGGAAATGGCTATCTGTGTATGAGTTCTACCGGATACACCGTACAGGGATGGCAGGTAGACAAAACGACAGGTGAGATCCACAAAGATACGGTTTCCCCCCTGCAGGTGATGTCACCGTCCAACACGACATCCGCTCCGGAGGCAACGACAGAGGCTCATGTGCATGGAATTCTGGATAAGGAAGATACCGATGTCACCGGAAAAGACGGCTATGTTATGACTCTTGGATTTTATGATGATCTGGGATACTCTTATACGGCTAAGTTTGCGGTATCGACACCGAAGACAACTCAGGGATTAGGCACTGGAAATAATTATTTTATCAGTTTAACGGATATTATTGATTCGAAGGGAAATTCTATTGTCACAAAAGACGAAAATGGAAATGCAATAAAAGACGAAGCTGGTAAGCGTAAGATGCTTGATTCGATCTGGGGAGATGACGGGAAACAGGATGATACGAATGGACCGAAGGGCTATTATATGAAATATGATTCCAATAAGGGTACATTTGTAAGTATTGGCGATGGTTCGAATACAACAGCTGGTACGAAGGCTGTAACGGCGAAATCCTTAAAACTTTCTGCCCTGGGAACACAGTATACAACAAATAATGCAGACGGAACGACACAGAAATCCAATTTTAAGGACATCAATGTAGATTTTTCCACTTCCACCAATGTAGGCCATGGCGGAAAGTCAACACTGAAAGTAGAAAAAGGAACTTCTGTTGGAAAAGAAACCGGTAAGAAGAATGGTGCAATGATCGGACTTGCCGTAGACCAGAGCGGTAAGATTTATGCAAGCTATGACAATGGTAACACCGAACTTCTCGGACAGATCGCAGTGGCACAGTTTGCCAATGCTTCCGGTCTTGAAAAAATTGGTGATAACTGCTATCAGACAACCTTAAACTCCGGCGAGTTTGACGGTGTGGGTGTAGCTGTGGATGCGGATGGAAGCAAGATCAATTCCGGGCAGCTGGAAATGTCAAACGTTGACCTTTCCGGACAGTTTACCGATATGATCATTACGCAGCGTGGATTTCAGGCAAATTCGCGTGTTATCACAGTTTCCGACACATTACTGGAAGAATTAATCAACTTAAAGAGATAGTTTGAAAAATAGTTGGGAAATGGTTTTTTGACTGTTTCCCAACATTTTTTTGTGATTTTATACCCTTTTTAACAAAAAGGAAGTAGACAAGAGAGAGAAAGTTTAGTAAAATCATATAAAAGGGTATTTTGATGGATTTTGTCGGAAGATCCATCGGAATTCCTAATTTTAGAAAATGGAAGGTGTAGTTCATGGATATAGCATCACTGCTTTCAATTATCGGCGGAATTGCCATGGTTATCTTTGGCGTCCTCAGTAGTAACAGTTTTGACATCACTGCGATGCAGATGTACATTGATCCAGCGTCGATTGTTATCACGTTTGGCGGATCAATCTGTAGTACGATTGGGTGTTTCAAGCTTGCAGATGGAATCAACGGATTCAAGTCAATTTCACTCCCGTTCAAGGATAAAACATATGATCCGTCACAGACCATCCGGACAATTATTGACATGTCAAATGTCGGAAGAAAAGAAGGTCTGCTTGCACTTGAAGAAGCTGCAAACGGAATTGAAGACGAATTCCTGAAAAAAGGAATCATGCTTGTAGTAGATGGCACCGATCCGGAGCTGGTCCGTGGGATTCTGGAAACGGATATGGTGTGTCTGGAAACCCGTCACAAGGATGTGATTAAGTTTTGGGAAAAATGGGGCGAGATGGGTCCTGCCTGGGGTATGATTGGTACCCTGCTCGGACTGATCGCCATGTTAAATAAACTTTCCGATCCGTCTGCGATCGGACCACAGATGTCTGTAGCACTGGTTACGACACTGTACGGTTCCCTGATTGCAAACTGGTTATGTACCCCGATTGCCGGAAAACTTTCCGTAAACAATGATATGGAAGTGGTAAACCGTCAGATCACCATTGAAGGTTTGTTGTCCATTCAGGCAGGAGAAAATCCACGCGTTATTGAGGAAAAATTAAAGTCATTCCTTTCACCGACTGTAAGAGAGGGTGTTCTTGAAAACGGCGGAGGAGGTGAAGAGTAGTGGCAAAAAAGAAACAGGAGGATCCGCCAAAAGGAGCGCCGGCATGGATGAATACTTTCTCGGATCTGATGAATCTTTTGCTCTGCTTCTTCGTACTATTGTTTTCCATGTCGACAGTAGATACTGACAAGTTAGAGGCGGTTGTTGCATCACTGCAGAACGCCATCAGCATCCTTCCGACCGGCGGCACAAGCATTGGAGAGGGAGAGATGATTTCTGCCGGTGTCCGCCAGCTGGAATTTCTGGATTCTTACTACAATGAGATGGCAAATTCCAAAGCAGAGAATACCGATGAGCAGACAGATGGCAAACTGTCTGCACAGGAACAGTACGAGCAGCAGCAACTTGCGGAATCTGAAAAGATGGCAGATGAAATCCAACAGGAACTTGATAATTCACAGCTGTCCGGAAAGGTGGATGTGGATTTCAATGCAGAGTATGTAAAACTGAATCTGAATGGTTCCATTTTGTTTGCATCCGGTAAGGCTGATCTCGTTAAACAGGCAGTCCCGATTGTAAACAAGCTTGGAAAGATTCTTGAAAAATATAACAAGAATGTGATAGAGATAGAAGGACATACCGATAATGTTCCGATCCGCTATTCTGCAAAATATGAAAATAACGAGGTTCTTTCGGTGTACCGTGCACTTGCTGTCACGGATCAGCTCAGAAAAAACAAAAACTTAAATCCCAAGTACATTAAGTTTGCGGGAAGAGGAGATTACATACCGGTTGCTGACAACAGTACCGCAGAGGGACGTGCGCAGAACCGGCGCGTAGAAATAAAAATTTATAACTCATTCAATTCAAATGTGAAAGAAAATAACTAAGAGGAGTAAGCAATGAAGAAGAATTTAATTTCAGTCGTAATTCTGGCACTTGTGTTTGCAAATTTTGTTTTGACAGCACTTTTGATGTTTTCGGTATTACCGGAGACAAAAAAAGCAAATACGCTGATCGAAAAAGTGTGTTCCGCAATTGATCTGGATTTAAACAGTGGTGCGGCTACCGGAACCAGCAATATTTCCATTGATGATCAGGAAATTTATAAAGTCAGCGAAGGGGAAGACCTGACAACAAACCTTGCAGAAGGAAAAGACGGAAAGACTCATTATGCAGTACTGAATGTATCACTTGTTCTGAACAAGAAGAGCGACAATTACAAGAAATACACACAGGATTTCCTGACAAATCAGGATGATACAATCAAAAATGATATTATCAAAGTGGTAAGTGGATATACATTTGAGCAGTTTAACCAGAATTCAGATGCAATTAAGGACACGATCCTTGAAGATATGCAGAATTTATTCGGCAAAGATTATGTGATCGGAGTAAACTTCTCCAAACTGACAGCACAATAGGATTTTTACAGGTGGTGAAAGACTGATGGGTGACGTATTATCCCAAAATGAGATAGACAACTTGCTGGCGGCACTTAGTACCGGTGAGCTGGATGTGGATGAAATAAAAGACAATAATGAAAAAAAGGTAAAAGAGTACGATTTTGCCCGTCCTTCCAAATTTTCCAAGGAACATCTGCGTACCATGGAAATGATATTTGAACATTATGGCAGACTTTTATCTACGAACCTGCCCGTATATTTACGGAAAAATGTTCAGGTAGAGGTGGTGAATTCAGAAGCGGTTACGTATTCTGAATTTTCCAATGCACTGTCAAATCCGGTTCTTTTGGGAATTGTGAATTTTGCACCCCTCAAGGGAAATATTATTTTGGAAATGGCATCGAATCTGGGGTATGCGATTGTTGACCGTATGCTCGGTGGCAGAGGAGATCCTATGGACAAGGTTCGTGAGTTCTCGGAAATCGAACTTTTGATTATCGAACGGATTATGATTGTGTGCGTCAACCTTTTGCGGGAACCATGGGAAAACGTGGCGGATATTCATCCCCGGTTAGAGAGAATTGAAACCAATTCCCAGTATGCACAGATTATTTCTCCGAGTGAAATGATTGCGATTGTGACAATTAACCTTAAGATCGGGGAAGTGGAAGGCCTGATGAATGTCTGCCTTCCGTATCTGACCCTTGAGGATGTCATTGATAAGCTGAATACGAAGTACTGGTATTCAAATCTGCAGAATCAGGACAATACCGATTACACGGAATCCATTGAGACCCTGATTCGGCGCGCACAGATACCGGTCAAAGCTGTTCTTGGAAACAGTATGATATCGGTAAATGATTTTGCCATGCTGCAGCCGGGAGATATTATCCGGCTGGATCGCAAGGTGGAGGATGAATTGGATATTTATGTTGGAAATATTCGGAAATTTACTGCACTTCCCGGATCATCGGGGGATAAATATGCAGTCAGGGTCACTTCGGTGATCAGAGAGGAGCAATAAACTATGGATGGAGTATTATCGCAGGAAGAAATTAACGCACTGCTGAATGAACCTGGAGCAGAAGCGAGTGATTCTGCGGAAAATGAACTGTCTGATGCACAAAAAGACGCGATCGGAGAGATTGCCAATATAAGTATGGGAACTGCGGCGACAACGTTGTTTTCGCTCGTTAATCATAAGGTGGAAATTTCAACTCCAGTTGTTTCTTACGGCACATGGGATGATATTGTACAGGAATACGAAAAACCTTGCGTGTTTATCCGCATTGCATATACCGTAGGACTGGATGGAAGTAATATTCTTGTCCTGAGGGAACATGATGTAAAAGTCATCACGGATCTGATGATGGGAGGAGATGGAACCAATACAGATGGCGAACTTGGCGAATTGCATTTGTCCGCAATCAGTGAAGCCATGAACCAGATGATGGGTTCTGCGGCAACTTCCCTTTCTTCCATGTTAAACCGCAAGATTGATATCAGCCCGCCAAATGCAACGGTGATTAATCTGCAGGAAGACATCGATGAAGCGGAGATTGATTCCTTCCTTACCGGAAAGTTTGTTAAGATCTCTTTCCATATGGAAATAGATCTTAA
>OHIB01000611.1_pt1 | contig 19400 bp, 15 predicted proteins | sample 1568181 | NCBI WGS metagenome assembly OHIB01 (sample SAMEA3879506, study PRJEB24766) | human gut metagenome | biome: human-associated habitat; feature: feces | place: USA | collected 1985/1987
CGCCCGGCTCTGCCAGGATAATATCTCCAAGCATTGCAAAACTTGCGGTCACACCACCGGTTGTCGGATCTGTCAGAACCGGAATATAAAGAAGTCCTGCATCCGAATGCCGTTTTACAGCTGCAGAAGTCTTTGCCATCTGCATCAGGGAAATAATTCCCTCCTGCATACGTGCACCACCGGAACAGCAGAATAAGATCACCGGAAGTTTCTGTTCCGTTGCCTTTTCCATTGCACGTGTAATCCGCTCACCGACTACGTGTCCCATACTTCCCATCATGAAACGGGCATCAATCACACCGAGAACTGTCTTCTCTCCGTTGATTGTACAACTTCCCATAGTTACGCCTTCGTTTAATCCGGTTTTTTCCTGTGTTGCAGCAACTTTTTCTTCGTATTCCGGGAAATTCAGCGGATTTTCGGTCTTAAGATCATTATCCCAGGTTTCAAAAGTTCCTGCATCCGCCACCATACGAATACGGTTTTTGGTGCGGACACGGAAATAATATCCGCACTCATAGCAGACATATTTATTTTTAATGACACGCTGTTTATCCAGTTCTTTTTTGCAGATTTTACAGGTAACGGTCTCTACAACAGGTGCTGCTTCCTTTGCCTCTTCCTGCTTTGGCTCTTCTGCCTGTGTTTTTTCTGGTTCTTCGTTGTGATTTACTTTGATATATTTTTTATTAAAAAACATTGCCTTTCCCCTATCCGATTGCAAATGTCAATTCTGCGGAACATGCCAGTTTTCCATTTACTTTTGCTGTTGCCTGCCCCACACCGATCGGTCCCTTCACCTTGATAATTTCGGTTTCAAGCACCAGAGTATCCCCCGGAACAACTTTCTGCTTGAATTTTGCTTTATTGATTCCTGCAAAATATGCCGTCTTTCCTTTCCATTCCGGCTGCGAAAGAATTGCAACCGCACCGGTCTGTGCCAGTGCTTCCACGATCAGCACGCCCGGCATAACCGGATTTCCCGGAAAATGACCGGCAAAAAACGGTTCATTGAAAGTTACATTTTTCTTTGCTACCGCGCGCACGCCCGGCTCCACTTCTTCCACCGTATCAATCAGCAGAAACGGATGTCTGTGTGGCAGAATTTCCATAATTTCCTGTGTTGTCATACTCATAGCTTCTACTCCTCGTATTTGCGAACCAGAAGACTTGCGTTATGTCCGCCAAATCCAAGAGAGTTTGACAGTGCATAGGTAAATGACTCGTGGGATTCTTCTTTACAGTAGTTCAGATCCATCTCGTCATCCGGTGTCTCATAACCAACTGTACGGTGAATGTATCCTTCTTCCAGCTCTTTGACACAGGTGATAAATTCAACCGCACCTGCGGCACCAAGAAGATGACCGATCATGGACTTTGTAGAATTGATCTTAATGTCCTTTGCATGATCCCCAAACAGTAACTTAATGGCACGGGTCTCAAAAAGATCGTTGTGATGCGTTGCAGTACCATGCGCATTGATGTATGTGATCTCGTTTTTGTCTACCCCCGCATCCTCGATGGCATTCTGCATAGCGCGTGCTGCACCTGCACCGTCTTCGAGTGGGGAAGTAATATGGTAAGCATCTGCAGAACATCCATATCCCACAACTTCTGCATAGATTTTTGCGCCTCTTGCCTTCGCATGCTCAAGTTCCTCAAGAACAACAATGCCGGCACCTTCACCCAATACAAAACCGCTGCGGTTTTTATCGAAAGGAAGGGAACATTTTTCCGGATCATCGGATGGAGAAAGCGCCGTCAGTGCACCGAATCCGGCAATCGCACATGGACATACGGCTGCCTCGGTTCCTCCGGCTACCATGACATCTGCCTCTCCGTACTGAATGCTGCGGAACGCATCACCGATATTATTCGTACCGGTCGCACAGGCAGTTACATCATTGGTACATTTTCCCTGCAATCCCAGCTGGATGGAGACATTTCCTGCTGCCATGTTTGAGATCATCAATGGAACGAAAATCGGATTGACTCTGCCCGGTCCTTTTTCCACAATCTTTGTATACTCGCGCTCGATTGCCTGAAGACTTCCAACACCGCATCCAACGGCTGTACCGCAACGGTAAGCGTCCTCTTTTTCCATATCAAGCCCTGCATCCGCAACGGCTTCTTTGGCTGCTGCTACTGCGTACTGTGCAAACAGTTCCATACGCTTTGCTGCCTTAAAATCCATATGCTCTTTTCCGACAAAACCTTTGACTTCTGCCGCAAGATGTGCTTTATATTCACTTGCATCAAACTTCGTGATAGGACCAAATCCAATCTGTCCGGCATGGATTCCTTTCCAGAATTCTTCCACATTCAGGCCGATCGGCGTGATTGCTCCCATTCCCGTCACAACGACTCTTCTCATTTTCCTTTTCCTTTCTTTCTATCAGGTTCCTTAAATGGCCATACCACCATCTACAGAAAGTATCTGCCCGGTAATATAATCCGACTCCGGTGATGCAAGAAATGCGACTGCATTCGCAATATCCTGTACCTGTCCGGCTCTGCCAAGCGGGATCTGCTTTTTTAATTCTTCCTGGGTCTTTTCCGGCAATACTGCGGTCATCTCTGTCTCTACAAATCCGGGAGCAACCGCATTGACGCAGATTCCTCTGGATGCAAGCTCCCTTGCAACAGATTTTGTCAGACCGATCACGCCCGCCTTGCTTGCTGCATAGTTTGACTGTCCCGCATTTCCAAGGATTCCGGATACCGAAGAAATATTGATAATTTTTCCGGCACGCTGTTTTAACAGATAGCGTGACAGATGACGAATGGTATTGAAAGTTCCCTTCAGGTTGGTATTGATCACAGCATCAAAATCGCTTTCCTTCATGCGCATCAGCAGATCATCCCTTGTAATTCCGGCATTGTTCACCAGAATATCCATATGCTTATATTCTTTGATAAGGGATTCTATCATCTCCTGACAGGCTGTAAAATCAGAGACATTGCAGCGAACACTCACGGCATCTCCTCCGGCCGCTTTGATTGCTGCAACCGTTTCATTAGCAGCATCTTCGGAACCATTGTAGTTCACCACAACAAATGCTCCGCGTTTTGCCAGCTCCAGCGCAATGGCTCTTCCGATTCCCCTGGAAGCACCTGTAACAAGTGCATTTTTACCGGTTAACATATTTATTGAAATCCTCCATTTTGTCGATGTTGCATGTGGTAACATCGCGATTGATCTTTCTCATAAATCCGGAAAGGCTGCGTCCCGGTCCGATCTCCACAAATTCCTCTGCTCCGTCTGCAATCAGGCGCTCAATTGTCTGCTGCCAGCGCACGGAAGAAGAAACCTGACGTACCAGATAATCCTTGACGTCTGCCGGATCTTTGACATAATCTGCAGTCACATTGGTCAAATACGGAATGGTGATCGGCTGAATCGTTACATCTTCCAGTGCCTCTTTAAGTTTCTTTCCTGCTTCTGCCAGAAGTGCAGAATGGAACGGGCCACTGACTTTAAGCGGAACCACGCGCTTTGCTCCGGCTTCCTTGCAGGCATCTCCTGCCTCACCTACAGCATCTGCTGCTCCGGTGATAACGATCTGTCCCGGACAGTTGTAATTTGCAATGGAAACAACTTTGTTTGTTTTTGCAGCGGTTTCCTCACAGATTGCTGCGATCTTTTCCGCATCCAGTCCAAGAATTGCAGACATACCGCCGCCTACCGGATATGCCTGTTCCATATAAATACCGCGCTTGCGGACAACCGCAAATGCATCCCGCATCGTCATCGCTCCGGATGCAATCAGCGCACCATATTCACCAAGGCTTAAGCCCGCCGTAACGTCGCAGCCAATTCCCGCTGCTTTTAATGCTGTATAAATAGCCGCCTCGGTTGTGAGCATACAGATCTGTGTGTACTCTGTAATGTTCAGCTTATCATTTTCTTCAAAGCAAAGAGCTGCCACATCCAGACCTGTCACTTCATTTGCCAGATCATAGACCGCTTTTGCTTCCGGCATGGCGTCGTAAAACTCTTTTCCCATACCAATATACTGAGATCCCTGTCCAGGGAACATAAATACTCTCTTCACTGTCTTCTCCTATTTCTGTCCCAATAACTTTTCGGCACCACTCATAACATCCCGGATAATTTCCGCACAGGTCTCTTCTTTTTTTACCAGACCCGCAGACTGGCCTGCCATAACGCTGCCGTACATGACATCGCCCTCGACAACTGCTTTGCGCAGTGCTCCGAGTGTCATCTGCTCAAGTTCTTCGAACGGTGCACCTTCTTTTTCTTTCTTTAAGTACTCGCGGGTCATTTTGTTACGAATAACGCGAATCGGATGACCTGTGGACATGCCGGTCACTTCACTGTCAATATCTTTTGCTTTGACCACGCGCTGCTTGTAATTTTCATGAACCGTGGATTCTTTTGCAACAACAAAACGGGTTCCCATCTGTACTGCCTCTGCGCCAAGCATCATAGCTGCCGCAAATCCACGTCCATCTGCAATTCCACCGGCTGCAATGACCGGAATGGATACCGCATCTACTACCTGTGGTACGAGTGTCATCGTCGTCTGGGCACCGATGTGTCCACCGGATTCCATTCCCTCAGCGACCAGTGCATCCGCACCGCCACGTTCCATCAGCTTTGCCAATGCCACGCTTGCCACAACCGGGATCACTTTGATTTTGGCTTCTTTCCACATGCTCATATATTTGGCCGGATTGCCAGCACCGGTTGTTACTACCTTAACGCCTTCCTCCGCGATTACTTTTGCAATCTCATCCGCTTCCGGATTCATCAGCATGAGATTTACACCAAACGGCTTGTCGGTTTCTTTTTTTGCTGCCTGAATCTGCTCACGCACCCAGGACGCAGGTGCTCCACCGGCTCCGATGATGCCAAGTCCGCCGGCATTGGATACCGCACTGGCCAGTTCATGTGTTGCGACCCATGCCATACCGCCCTGAATGATCGGATATTCTATTCCCAGAAGCTCTGTCACTCTTGTTTTCATAGCTTATGCCTCAACACCCTTATTTTTCATATAATCAATGACATCCTGAACGGTAAGGATCTTCTCTAAATCCTCAGAAGGAATCTCTACACCGTACTCTTCTTCCAAAGCCATAACCAGCTCAAACAGATCTAAGGAATCTGCCTCAAGATCCTCTTTGAAACGGGACTCTGCGGTGATAGAATCTGCGTCTACGTTTAACTGGTCTGCAATGATTTCTTTTAACTTTTCTAACATAATGGGTTCTCCTTTTACTGTCTTCAATTTTGTTTGATTGTGAAATAGTTTGACTGTCAAACAGTTTCTTAGTCAAAGTATATGCAAAGATAGTTTGATTGTCAAGATATTTTTTCAACAGGGTAATGATAAAAGAGTACAAAAAAGCACAGCAAACACTTTCTTCCTACACGAAAATGTTTGCTGTGCATATGGTTCTGTTTTTTGAACTTATCCGATAATGAGTTGCATTGCCCCGTATATTCCGGCATCATTGCCAAGCTGTGCCAGTTCAAAGCGGGTATCACGACATGCATGGAAGCAGCTTTCCTTAAAGTGCTTCTGGATCGTATCGATTAGAATCTGTCCGGCTTTGGACACACCACCACCGATCACGATAACTTCCGGATTGGTCACGCATGCAATATTCGAAAGGGTTGACCCTAAAATTTCTCCCACTTCATCTACCAGTCCAAGAGCTACTTCATCGCCTTCTTTTGCCACATCAAAAATGTCTTTCGCAGTAATATCTTTATAATCACGAAGCTTTGTCGCATCCTGTGTTTTGGCAAGTTTACGTTTTGCCATGCGTACAATACCAGTCGCAGAAGTATACTGTTCCAGACATCCATACTGCCCACAGTTACAAGGCTCTATCTCATCATGATTTACGGTAATGTGTCCGATTTCTCCGCCTGCACCGTTATATCCGGCAACCACATGTCCGTCCACGATAATTCCACCGCCGACACCGGTACCAAGCGTTACCATGATGACATCTTTACTTCCTTTTCCACCGCCCTGCCACATTTCGCCAAGACCTGCAACGTTCGCATCATTTCCGACTTTTACTTTCAGACCTGTCTGTGCACCGAGTTCCTCCGCAACATTGATCACTCCCCAGCCGAGATTGACACACCCGTTAACAACGCCATCACTCCGCACAGGACCCGGAACACCGATTCCCACACCCTCTACATCACTCTTACTGATGCCTTCCTGCGCCAGTTTGTTATCAATCGCCTGTGCAATATCCGGCAGTACTGCCTTTCCGTTATCGCTGGTATCTGTCTTGATTTCCCATTTGTCAAGAAGCTCTCCGCTTGTCTCAAAAAATCCCATTTTTACGGTGGTTCCTCCCACGTCTACGCCAAATCCATATTTCTTCAATTCCTGATTCCTCCTTGATCTATGTGATATGTATTTTTCTTCTACCCCATGTATCTATATTCTACCATATTCCGGAATTTCTGCCTAGTATCGATAAAAAAAATCAACCGATGTATCCATAAATACATCGGTTGCACTGTTTTATATATGTTTATTGTACGTTTCCACCACCGGTATCTCCACTCTCTCCGGTATCACCGCTATTATCCGTGGTTCCGCTATTGTCCGGTTTATTGGTATTTTCTCCATTTTCCGGCGTATCAGTGTTTCCTCCGCTTTCTCCGGAATCGTTGTCCCCACTATGTTCCGGTTTGGAATTGTTATTCTGATCACCGGCATTGCTGTCGTTATTGTCCGGCTGGTTATCATTTTCGGAGCTTCCGTCCGTTGTATTATCTTTCTGCTGGCTCTCGGAAGTCTGCTGGTCATCCGTCTGGTTTTCTTCTATCTGGTTTTCTTCGCGCATCTTGTCGTGTTCTTCCTCTTCCTGCTTCTGCTGATTTTTAAAATCATCCGAAAGCTGAGCATAAGGAAGGAAATCAAGCGAAGATAATCCCTCGTGGGCCGCAGACATATATGCTTTCCAGATCTGTGCCGGATATGTGCTTCCACTCAGATTGGAAATGGCTTTTGGATAATCACATCCCACCCAGACTGCGGTTGTATAATATCTGGTAAATCCGCAGAACCATCCATCTTTGTGATCGTTTGTTGTACCCGTCTTTCCGGCACACGGCATATCGGCAAGCTTTGCAGAACGTCCGGTTCCACTGTCCATAACGGAGGTCATGATATCCGTCATCATCCGCGCCGCATCCTGCTTATAAACCGTTTTTTCCGTCAGGCTGGACGTATAGACTACATTTTCGTCAGAATCCACAATTGATTTTACACAGGTCGGTTCCCTGTAAAGTCCGTCATTTTCAACCGCTGCATACCCGGATGCCATCTCAAGTGGAGAAACACCTTTGGTAAATCCACCAAGAGATGTGGCGAGGGTATAATCTCCGTCCTTGATCTGTGCAAAATTCATATTTTTTAAATACTGCAGGCCTGCTTTTGGTGTCAGTTCATCATACAGCTGCCAGGCAATCGTATTAATGGAATGTGCAACCGCATATCTGAGCGGAATCTTTCCGGCATATGTATTGTTTGCATTCGACGGTCCGTCTTTTAGTTTATGGTCATCCACAACGGTATCCGGAGTATACCCGCGCTCCAGCTGCGGAGTATATACCAGCAATGGCTTAATCGAACTTCCCGGCTGACGGTAACTCTGGTATGCACGGTTTAACGTATAATTATCCGAATCCTGCTTACGGCCGCCCACGATTGCCACAACATATCCGCTGTTGTTATCAATTGATACTGCTGCCGCCTGCATCTTGTAAGTTCCGTCTTTGGATTTGTCTTTAAATCCTTTCAGGGTATCATCAATGGCAGACTGCAGTTCCTTTTGTTTTTCCATATCAATCGTCGTATAGATTTTGTATCCTCCGGAAAACAGTTTCTTCTGACACGCACTGTAAAGTTCGTCATATGCTTCCCCATAAGACTTCTTTTCCTTATCCGAATCAAAATAATATTTAAACTGGAAACCTTCCTGTTCCATCAGTGCACGGGTTGCGCAGTCATACGTGTAAGTGTCAATCGAACTGTTAATTTTCTCCGTGTCACTCTTTTTAGGCCGGTTCAGTGCAATCTCTTCTTTGGTTGCCTCATAATACTCTTCCTGGGAGATTTTCCCGTCATCCCGCATATTCTTTAAGATCAGATTCCGCCGGGTAATGGTATTGTCCGGGTGTGTCACCGGATCATAATTGGACGGGCGGTTCGGGATCGCACACAGATACGCGGTCTGCGATACATCAAGATCTTTCAGTTCACAGTTAAAATATCCATGACAGGCAGCGTCAATTCCGTAATAGCCGTTTGCAAAATACACGTTATTCAGATAAAATTCCATAATTTTATCCTTACTGTAACGTTTTTCGAGTTCCCACGCAAGAAACATCTGCTTCACCTTGTACTGCCACGTCTGTTTCGGCTGCATATAAATCAGCTTGGCAAGCTGCATGGTAATCGTACTTCCACCCTGCGTACCACCCTGCGATTTTTTCAGTTTCGACATGACTGTGGCTTTGACCGCGCGCACAAGTCCTTTCAGATCCACACCGTTATGCTGGTAAAACTTCTTGTCCTCAATACTGATAATCGCTGCGACAAAATTCTTTGGAATATCCTCGTATTTGACATACTGCGCATTCTTGTCTCCCCTTCGTTCAGAGATCAGTTTTCCGTCTTTATCAAAAACGGAGCAGGTCTGTGAAGGGATAAACGTAGAATCGTCGGAAGCAGATACTTCCTGCACTGCCTCACGGCGCATCTGCTGTATCTGATCCGCATATCCGCCAAAATAGTAGTATCCAAAACCTGCCAGCACAACAAGCATCAGCACGATCTGCAGCTTTATGACAAACCAGAAAAAGCGATGCTGCTTTTTCTTTCTTTTCTTTTTCTTCTTGGTTGACATATACTCTCCTCCATATTTATTTTGGAAACATACATCATACATTTTATCTCTTTTGGACAGTATATGCAAATTATCTTTTTATTAAGATTTTATTATTTTCACTGTTCCATATTTTTCCCCAGAAAATTTGCAGCTGTGGCAGACAATGCTTTCAACAGTCCAAGTGTTTCCTTTTGTCCGCTGTTATCTGCCAGAATCACAGCACCCTGACAGTCTCCATTGCACAGAATACTTGAAAGCACAATTCCCTTCGGAAGGGTTGACATTGTTTTTTTTGTAATGGAGCAGGCCTGTTCTTCTCCTGTTTTCACAACTGTGCTGCGCTTTTCAATCATTTCTTCCATTTCTTCGCTCAGCTGTTCCCCCTCAACTTCCTTTTTCCCGGTTCCCGCTGCTGCGATCACATATTCCCGATCCGTAATGCAGACCAGAGCCTCTGTGGTCTGTGCCAGTGCCTGTGCATAACTTCGTGCAAACTCGCCCAGTTCCCCAACCGGTGAGTATTTTTTGAGCATAATTTCGCCCTCCCGGCTTGTAAAAATCTCTAGGGGATCCCCCTCCCGGATGCGCAGTGTCCTGCGAATTTCTTTCGGAACCACAATTCTTCCCAGATCATCGATTCTGCGCACAATTCCAGTTGCTTTCATATGATAAATTTCCTCCTGTTTTCCAGATTACTTTCCATATTCATGTTGTATGGGTAGTATGCCGGAATCCCAGAAAAATTATGCACAGAAAACAAAGCATTTTACTTGAAAAAACGTTCATCCCGTCATACAATAGAATTAGCTTTCACATAGGAGAAACGTATTATGGATTATAATGAAAATGAATTTAAGGCCAAGGCCAATATCAAAGCCAGACGCATCTGGCTTGTATTTGCCCTTCTTCTTAGTGCAAACTACGGCACAGATGTATCCCAGGGTGGGTATCCTTCCACAAATTTCATCATTTTTTTAATACTGTGCTGGGTTCCTTTTTTTGCCGGTGATCTTCTTTTGCGCATCAGGGGAAAGGCTGATGACCGCTATCGGTATGCGCTTGTCGTCGGTTACGGTATTTTTTACACGTTCCTGATCTGCACCACCGATTCACCGATTGCCTTTACCTATATTCTTCCGGTTGTCAGTCTTCTGGTTCTTTACAAAGACCGGAAATTTATGGTGGGATGTGCAATCGCCAATATCGCCAGTGTCATTGTCAGTGTCATTTATCATCTGGTCGTTCTCGGTCAGAATACTGCAACGGACCAGAAAAATTATCAGCTGCAGATTGCCTGTCTCCTGCTCTGTTATATCGGCTATATCATGTCTATCCGCCATCTCATCGAATCCGATGGTGCCCTGACAAACAGTATCAAAGCCGATTTAAAACGGGTTGTTACAACTGTTGAACAGGTTAAAACCGCCAGCAATACCATCATGGATGGAATCACCGTTGTCCGCGAACTCGCCACGGAAAACAAACATGGTTCTGACATTGTCGTAGACGGAATGAACAAACTGACCGACCATAACGGCCAGCTGCAGTCCCGGACAGCCTCCTCGCAGGAAATGACAGGAGATATTAATTCCCAGGTACAGAATGTTGCTTCCATGATCAATGATATGGTATCCCTGACTGCGGAATCCGGCAAACATGCAAAAACAAGTTCCGTTGATCTGGAGAGTCTGGTACAGACTGCCAGAACGATGGCAGATCTGTCCAATGAGGTAGAACATATTCTGGACGCTTTCAAGGCAGAATTTGAAACCGTAAAACAGGAAACCGGAACCATTGACAGTATTTCCAGCCAGACCAATCTGCTGGCACTTAATGCTTCCATTGAAGCTGCCCGCGCAGGGGAAGCCGGAAAAGGATTCTCCGTCGTTGCGGAACAGATCCGCAAGCTGAGTACCGAAACCAAAGATTCTTCCGGACAGATCAGCGAAGCACTCTCGCGGCTGGATGAAATTTCAGGAAAAATGACTTCTTCCATTGAAGAAACCTTAAAACTTATTCAGGTCACTCTGGAAAAAGTAACCCAGACCGGTGAAAATGTAAATAAAATTACACAGGATTCTTCTCTTCTGGGTGAACACATCCAGACAATTGATTCTGCCATGAAAGAAGTGGAATCTTCCAATCGTCAGCTGGTAGAAAATATGGAACAGGTATCTTCCATCGTGGAAACCATGACCACATGCATCAGTGATTCCGATGAAACAAGCAAACGCATGCTCAGCAAATATGAGGAAAGTGCTTCCAACATCAATAACATAGAAAATGTAATTCAGGAGCTGATGTGTGAACTGGGCATCGGTGGTTTCATGGGTCTGGATGATATTCATGCCGGTATGAAAGCAAAAGTTATTCTTCCAAAACATCTGGAACGCATGGAGTATCACGGAGAAGTCAGATCTGTTGCGGAAAATAGTATTTCCCTGATTTTGTCTGACAATCCACAGTTAAACGGATCCGAAACCTGTAAGGTTCAGGTCACGGTTGACAATGTTCTCTACTGTTGGGATCAGGCGCAGATACAGGCTGACACGGCATCCGGTTCCCATGCCTATGTATTGCAGCTTTCCGCACGTCCGGAGATCAAAAACCGCCGGAAATACCCACGGGCAGATGTGTCCAATCCATGTACCATCACGCTGAAAGATTCCGACACAACGTTCTCCGGTCAGCTTGACAATATCAGTGCCAATGGATTTGCATTTCTGATCCGGGATCCGTTTTTCATGGATCACAAACATGCAGATGTTGCTATCGATATCCAAAATTTTGCCCTTTCGGATCAGTCCCATCTGGAAGGACATGTCATCCGGTGCTCGGATGATGAAGGTGTATATATTGTGGGATGTCAGATGCCGGAAGACAATTATGCAATACGCAATTATGTAGATTCCCTTCTCGGTCAATAAATAAAACAGGGAAAACTTCTATGATTCCATAAAAGTTTTCCCTGTTTTCTTATCATTTAAGCTGTCAGCAAAAGTTTTTCAAACTCTTCCTTTGGAAGCGGTCTCGAATAGTAATATCCCTGAATACTGTCACACTTCATCTGTTTGAGGAAATCCACCTGTTCTTCTCTCTCAACACCTTCTGCCGTAACGCACAATCCAAGTTCCTTTGCAAGTAAAATCGTATGTTCCAGCAATCGTTCCCCACTGAAATCCCCGATGTAATCAATCAGACTTTTGTCAATTTTTAACGTATCGAAACATTTCATGTTCAGTGTTGCAAGGGAAGAATACCCCGATCCAAAATCATCTACAAGTAATGGAAAACCATTATCATGGAACTTATCTGCCAGCCCCTTGATATTGTCATTGTCAATTGCTGCGCTCTCTGTAATCTCAATCGGAACCAGATGGGTTTTTACTCCGATTTCATCAGCGATCTGCTGATACCGGCTGACCACACTGTCAAAATACAGACTCGCCCTGGACAGATTGATGGATACAGGAATAATCTCCTTTCCCTGTTTCTGCCATTCTAACTGCTGCATACATACTTTTCGGAAAACATACTCATCCAGAACTTTTATCAGTCCGTCTCTCTCAAACAACGGAATGAATTTGCCGGGTGGAATAACATTTCCCTTTTCATCTCTCCAGCGGATCAGACCTTCTGCCCCTACCATCCGCTCTGTTTCCGGATCATATTTCGGCTGATACCACACCTCAAAACAGTTATTTTCCAGAGAATGTTTAAATTCATCCTCCATGGCTTTATCTTCAAGCATGCGGATCGTATCTTCATGGCTGTAAAACTGATAGCTGATATCTTTGCGATCCTTGATCTGATTCTTGGCAAAATTTGCTTCGCTGTATACCTCTTCCACTTTGGAATCCGGTTTCCACTTCGTCACTCCAAAATAAGGGATCAGCTTCGGAACCTTCAGTCTTTCCGACAATTCTGCCAGTATGGTCTCCAGCTGCTGTAACTGCCGGATCGTCTTTTCCTGATCCTTTCCACTACTGTAAATCACAAAACGGTCTGCATTGATATGTCCTGCCAGATCATCTTTTTCCAGTATCCCCTGAATACACTTCCAGATTCCTTTGAGTGTTTCATCCCCTTTGATAATTCCACAGATCGAATTGATAATTTTAAAGGAGTGGATGTCCATGGACACCAGATATCCCGGTTGCCGGAAATCCCGGATTTTCTTCTTAAAACTTTCGTAATTATTTCCACCGGTTACACTGTCCACATATGCCATGCGCTCAAGTTCCCTCTGTTTTTCGGAACTGATATCGGAAAATCCTGCTACCATCCGGTGCAGCTGTCCTCCATCCGATGTATTTACAAATTTTGCACGGCAGTATTCTACTTTCTCATCCCGCACAATCCGGTAATCATACTGATATGCTTTTTTCATGCTCAGCTGCTTACGGAGATTTTCAATGGAGGTCTCATACAGCATTGTCTCACGATCTTCGGTAAGGACAACCTTCCCCACATATTCTGCCATGATAGCTTCATATCCCGGAATTTCCTTAAGCGTATCATTGAGCACAGAGCGCACTGCGGAGTTCACCTTATATGCATATACCTTATCATGATCCACATCTACATAATATACACTGTTAAAATTGCTTCCCAGTGCCTGAATAATCTCATTCTGGCGTGTGTCTGCCCTGATCTGTTCGATCAGACCCAATACATATTCCGGTTGTTTCTGTGAACCGCCCTGAATCCTACCCATAGAGATCTGATATACCATGTCTTTTCCCGAAGACTGAATCTTTGCACTTACCGTCTTTGCGCCATGGTCAATATCCTGAAACAGTTTTAACAGTTTTTCTTTTTCCATAATTCTGTCCATGAGGATACTATGCTCCAGATCCGTAGCATTCTCCACGATTCCCATGTGACGGGCTGCAAACTCTGATGGTCTGATCCTGTGTTCTTTGGGATAATAGTAAAAAAAATACTTTCCCCATTTTGCCAGAATCTCCTGAATCTCTGTTGATATATCCCTGCACTTCTTCTGATCGTTTTTTTCTACCATAGGCCTGCCTTTCCCTGGTAAACTGTAAATATTGTCTGATTATTTCTGTACAAATATACTATAGCACAAACTATTTCCCTCGTAAAGGTAGTAGATTTTCACAAAAACACACGAAAAGCGCATGCAACAGAAATGTCACATGCGCTTTCCAACTACACAGCATTCGCTTATGTTCTATTTTATTTTACGGTTTCTACCTTAATCACATTCGTATTTCCTACTTTGCCATTGATCAGACCACCGGTCAGAACAACAGCATCTCCGCTCTGTAATGAAAATACTTCTTTTGCCTTTTTCATTGCATGGTAGAACATAACTTCCATGGAACTGAATTCCTCGCAGAGAACCGGAGTTACGCCCCAGCTTAAGTTCAGTTTCCGCCATACTTTCTCGGAAGTCGTCATTCCGATGATATCTACCGGACAACGGAAACGGCTGACCATACGTGCGGTAGTTCCGCTGAGTGTACTTGCGACAATACATTTTGCCTGGACATCAACTGCCATCGCACAGGTTGCATGCGAAATGGCATCCTGAATGCTTCTTGTCTCAAAATCAGAAGTGCGGAAACGCTTGGTATATTTGATCTGGGATTCCGTATACTCAGCAATCTCTGCCATGTTCCGCACAGCATCTACCGGATATTTACCGGCAGCACTCTCGCCAGACAGCATAACCGCACTTGTACCATCATAGATTGCATTGGCTACATCCGTTGTCTCCGCACGTGTCGGACGCGGATTCTTGATCATGGAATCCAGCATCTGGGTTGCCGTGATGCAGATTTTGCCCATCTGCATGGCATGGTCAATCAGGTGCTTCTGGATGGACGGGATTTCGGCATAGTCAATTTCAACGCCCATATCGCCGCGGGCAACCATAATGCCATCGGCAACGCTCAGGATCTCATCAATATTATCAATGCCTTCCTGGTTCTCAATTTTGGCAATGATGCGGATATTGGCATTATGCTCATCCAGCAGGTGGCGGATATCCATAATATCCTGTGCGCTGCGGGTAAAACTGGCGGAGATCAGGTCATACCCCTGTTCAATACCAAACAGGATATCATCGCGGTCACGCTGGCTCATATACGGCATGGACAGGTGCACACCGGGAACGTTGACACCCTTCTTAGTCTTGATCACACCATCATTTTCCACGGTGCAGACGATATCCGTATCGGTAATGCTTTCGATGCGCAGGGAAATCAGGCCATCATCCAGCATAATGCGGCCACCAACACTGACATCATGCGGCAGGTCCTTGTAAGTGATGGAGCTGATTTCCTTCGTGCCCTTAACATTGCGGGAGGTCAGGATGAATTTCTGCCCAGCGGTCAGCTGCTCCTTGCCGTTCTCGAATTCGCCCAGGCGGATCTCCGGGCCTTTGGTATCCAGCATTGCCGGAATGGAAACGTCAAGCTCTTTGCTCAGTGCGCGCAGCTGATCCAAACGGCCTTTGTGTTCCGCGTAATCGCCATGCGAAAAATTGAAGCGTGCAACATTCATCCCGTTTTCCAGCAGCTGGCGCAGAATGCCGGGTTGGTCGGTAGACGGCCCCAAAGTACATACAATTTTAGTTTTGCGCATAAATACCCCTCCTGAAAATATGCTATTGTACAGGATTTTTATCTGCCAGAGTTTTAAGCCCAGTATTCCAGCAGGTACTTTCCATACAACATCTTAACACAAACATTATAATACAAAGGTCAAGCCAGTACAAGCCGCGCATTCCTTTGCGCAAACATTTTTTGTGCAGATTTTACAACGTACGTCTTGCGGTTTTGTCATCCTGTATTTCTCTTCAATTTACACTGCAAAGCACAATAAAAGGTTTTGTTTTACTTTTGGGTGGGAATAGGGTATAATAAAATCAATACAAAAAATCAGCCATTTGAGTTTTTTATCCCTGCGAACGGCGTAAAGGATCATGCTTTTTTACACAAATCCGTGTTCTCGTTTTGTTTTCCCGCAGAACATGGTACAATACAAGGAGCTTGAACACTATGGCAAAACGTATTTTTTTAATCGTTCTTGACAGCTTTGGCATTGGTGCCGAGCCTGATGCCCCTGCTTTTGGCGATGCCGGTACCAACACTTTGGGCGCTATTGCCGGACACCCCAATTTCAAGTGGGACCAACTGGCCCGCCTTGGCATGTTTAATCTGGACGGTGTAACCTGTGGCACAAAGCTGGATGCCCCTGTCGGCTGCTATGCCCGCCTGCGGGAAGCCAGCGCCGGGAAAGATACCACCATCGGTCACTGGGAGATTGCCGGTCTGCTCAGCCCGGAGCCACTGCCAACTTTCCCGAATGGATTCCCGAAAGAAGTTCTGGATGAGTTTACCGCCCGCACCGGGTATCAGGTACTGTGCAACAAGCCTTACTCCGGCACCGAAGTCATCAAAGACTATGGTGAGGAACATATGAAAACCGGCGCATTGATCGTATACACCTCCGCAGACAGCGTGTTCCAGATTGCCGCCAACGAGGCGATCGTCCCGGTAGAAAAGCTGTATGAAATCTGTGCCGAAGCCCGCCGCATGCTGGTTGGCAAATACGGCGTTGGCCGCGTGATTGCCCGTCCCTTTGTCGGGGATTGTGCCGCCAACTTCACCCGCACCCCGCGCCGCCATGATTTCAGCCTGGTGCCGCCCGCAGATACCATGCTGGATGTTTTGCAGCAGGCTGGTAAATCCACCATCGGCGTTGGCAAGATCCACGATATTTTCGCTGGCAAGGGTGTGAGCGAAACCATCCGCACCTCCGGCAATACGGAGGGCCTGAAAGTGACCATGGAATTGGCTGACCGTGATTTTGACGGCCTTGCTTTTGTGAATCTGGTTGATTTCGACATGCTGTACGGTCACCGCCGGGATGTGGCCGGTTATGCCGCAGCAGCAGCCGAATTCAATGATTGGCTGCCCACATTTATGGACAAGATGCGCCCCGATGACATTCTGATGGTAACGGCCGACCATGGATGTGATCCTTCTTACACCAAAACAATCGACCACACCCGCGAATATGTTCCGTTCCTGATTTACGGCAAGAACCTGCGCCACGGTGTTGACCTTGGCACCCGGTACTGCTTTGGCACCATTGCCAACACCGTATGCGATGCCCTGGATGTAAAAGCCTGCCTGGCCGGGTGCAGCGTATGGAATGAAATCAAGGCATGATGTCGAAACACGTTACCACCACAAAAGGATTGAGCCATTTCATGTTATTTCTGCTCCGCCTGCTGGCCTTGGCGCTGTTTATTTATTCCGTTTCTCTGGTTTTCACTTCCAACTTTAACATGGGCAACCTGTTGGTGTGGCTGCTTACCGCAGCAGTAGATGTCTATGCCATCTGGCAGCAGCCCATCCATCATTGGCTGCACGGTACCATACCCGGCAAAATTGTGTTCGTCTTTTTGCTTGTGTTTGGCATTTTGTATGCTGCGCTGCTCGGCTTTGTAGCGTTCAGCGGCTATGCCAACCCCGCCACCGGACAAGAAAAAGTTGTGATCGTTCTAGGTGCTGGTCTGCGCAAGGACCGCCCCAGCCTATTGCTGCGTTACCGGCTCGACAAAGCCTATGAATACGCCGTTGCCCATCCAGATGCCTTGGTCATCACCACCGGCGGACAAGGCAGGGATGAATGGGTGCCGGAAGGCCAGGCTATGCGGAATTATCTGATTGAAAAAGGACTGGATTCCCAGCGCGTTCTCGCGGAATGCAAATCCACTTCCACCGAGGAAAATTTTCTCTTTGCCAAAGAGATTCTTGTCCAGCAGGGCATCAGTGCTCAGGAGCCGGTCGTCTATGTAACCAACGCATTCCACTGCTACCGCGGCGGGGTATACGCGGCTATGGCTGGTTTTACCACAGCCCACGCACTGCCCGCCGGGATTCCTTTACGCAGTGTGCTCACCTGTTACCTGCGGGAAGCTGCTGCCGTTATCTATTACTGGCTTTTCAAATCCTCACGCACAGGGTTTATGCAACCGCTTGTGGGGTTGTTAAGCTTAAATAAAAAGTTCTTTTACAAATGATGTAAAGCAGTTTGCTGCTATTCCAGCGCTGCCGAAAAATACAATGTGCGGCTTTGCCGTACAAGACGGGAGAGTATCATGCAGATCCGTTATTACAAAGAATACAGCCGCTATCTGAACCGCGATATGGAATTCAAGGTATACGGCCACGCCGGGCGGCCCATTTTGATTTTTCCCTGCCAGAGCGGCCGCTTTTTTGACTGGGAAGACCGCAACATGTGCAACCTTGCAGCGCCCTGGATTGATGCCGGAAAGCTGCAGATCATCGCGGCAGACAGCATTGACCGCGAAAGCTGGGACAATGACGGCCCCGCGCGCCCCCGCATTGAAATGCAGGAGCGCTGGTATAATTATGTCTGCGAGGAATTGACCCCCCGTGCGCTGGAAATCAATCGGGAGCAGGGGCCGGACCACATGGGAAAAGTTCTTGTGGGTGGTGCCAGCATGGGTGCCGGGCATGCCGTCAACCTATTTTTGCGCCGTCCCGACCTGTATAACGGCACCATTGCCTTGAGCGGCCTATACCAGGCGGATATGTTCTTTAAGGGCTATATGGATGACCTTGTTTACCGCAACAGTCCCTGTGATTACATGCGCAATTTCCCGGATAACCACCCATACAAAGAACTGTATGCCAAAGCGGACAAGTTCATTATGTGCTGCGGCCAGGGCCAGTGGGAAGAAGAACTACTGCGTTCCACCTTGCAGCTGCGGGATATTCTGGAAAGCAAGGATATCCATCCCATTGTTGACATCTGGGGCCAGGATGTTTCCCACGACTGGTATTGGTGGGAAAAACAGTGGGTTTATTTCCTGGAAATGACTCTTGGTAAGGCCTGAAGCACATCGTTGTATCTCCGCATGCGAATCGTTTCAAGCAAAACTCAATATAAGTCATTTTCAACCTAAGGCAACACCGCACAATTCCCGCCTTACGGCTTAAGCACCGCTTCGGCACTTAGAATTATGCGGTATTGCCCTAAATAAAACAGCACCCCGGCGGATATTCCAACAAAAAGGGATAAAACCGCCGGGGTGCTGTTCTAATTTTATATGAGACTTTTGCCCTGTATACGCGCTTACAGCTCAAACGCCTTATTCAACGCATTCAGTGCCACATCTTCATCTTCCTGATGGATCAACAGGGAAATGTCAAGGTCACTGGTGGTGATCAGAACAACTTCTGCGTTCACTTTTGCCAGCGCGGCCAAAGCACGTGCTGCAACGCCGCAACTGGTAACCATATCCTCACCAAACAGGTTGATCTTGGTATAGCCACCAGAAATCAGCGGGGGATTGGCCTTGGCAGCCGCCGGGATGGCCTGCATGACTGCGGCAAAATTGCTGTAGCTGGTGGTAAAACTGAAATCCACCGCCGTACCGCGCGGGGCACTCTGGCAGATCATATCCACCACAATGCCTGCCTTGGCAAACACCTCCAAAT
>OHIB01000637.1_pt1 | contig 18549 bp, 17 predicted proteins | sample 1568181 | NCBI WGS metagenome assembly OHIB01 (sample SAMEA3879506, study PRJEB24766) | human gut metagenome | biome: human-associated habitat; feature: feces | place: USA | collected 1985/1987
TTATAGAGAAAAAATATATTAATTAAATAAAAATATGTTGAAGTATAGTTATTTGTACCATAAAATGTAAAATGGGGGTATAAATCAATCAGATAGGGAAAGGGGGGATGAGAGGATAGTGTATTGCGATTTGTATTTCTTGGAAGAATGAATAAAGAATAAATCTAAGCAATAATATGTATATTTATGGGCTTGGTTACAAGAATTGACGATTATTGCATTTTTGTTTCTAGGGAGAATTTATTAGTAAAGGGGAATTGTATGAAGAAAACTTGGACAAAGGTATTGGCATATATGTTGGCGGTTACAATGTGTTTCAGTGCGTTTAATGTACCCGTGTATGCACAGGAAAGTACGATTACAGCGGCTTCAACAGAAGCGGAAACAACGAGTGAAGCAGTAACAGAAGAGGCAACATTGCCAGGAAATGACGCAGAAACAACGACAGAGAAAGTAGCAAGTACAGAGGAAACAGGAAGTACGGAGAAAGCAACAGTAGATGAAGATGATAGTAGCACATGGGATCAGGTGACGACTGAAAATGTATTTGAAGGTAAAAATTACAAAGTGATATTTACCCTGACATCTAATTGGGATGAGGGATATAATGCAAAGGTTAAAATTGAAAATATCGGGGACAGTACAATTCAGAACTGGTACTTGGGATTTGATTATAATAATTCAATAACCAATATTTGGAATGCGGAAGTATCTTCAAACGAGGGTAATGAGTACGTTATCAAGAATGTTGGCTGGAATCAAGATATAGTTGCGGGGAATAGTATTGAATTTGGTTTATCTGGTGATCATGCGTTCAAAGGTTTTCCTGAGAATTATGAATTGATTGGTACGAGTAAGGAAGTTGCCGAAAATGATTACACAATACAGTATAAACTTGATAGTGATTGGGGTACAGGATTTACGGGTTCGATATCTATAACGAATAATACAGATGCAGCTCTGGAAGATTGGGTATTGGAGTTTGATTTTGACAGAGAAATTACTGAAATCTGGGATGGCGTTATTGAGAATCATGAAGGTAATCATTACATAGTCAGAAATGCAGGATATAACAGTGCCATCGCTCCAGATGAGAAGGTTTCAATTGGAATTAAGGGGTGTGGAGGTGCGTTAGGAGATGACCTTCAAAAATTCAATTTATATTCTTCGGTAACTTCGGAAGTATGTACAGTTTCATTTGATGTATGTGCTGAAAATGTATCTGGAATTCCAAGTGTTCAAAGGGTAACTAAAGGTGAATGTATTAGTGAGCCTGCTTTACCTACGAGAGAGGGATACATATTTATAGGATGGTATTTAGAAGCAACTTATGAAGTCGAATTTGACATCGAAACTAAAATAGAAAGAAATCTTATATTATATGCGAGATGGTTTGACTGTTCAAATAATACGGATACTGATGGGGATGGAATTATTGATGAATTGGAAGTAGTAATAGGAACGAATCCTAATAGTGTTGATACAGATGGAGACGGGTTAACTGATTATGAAGAAATGGAGAAAGTGTATACTAATCCATTGAGAAGAGACTCTGATGATAATGGTATTGAGGATGGGGATGAAGATTATGATAGTGATGGTATAACAAATAAGCCTGAAATAGAGTTAGGCACAGACCCGACTGTAAGTGACACCGATGAAGATGGGGTAAACGATTATGATGAAGTGAATAAGTATAGTACAAATCCTATTTTAGTTGATACAGATGCTGATGGTGTGTCTGATGGAAAGGAGATTGAATTAGGTACAGATCCACTTGCATATCAAGCTTTATTCATGATTACGGAAACAATAGATTTAGGTGATAGTGTTATTCCATCAGTGACAATTGAACTTGCCGGTAATCAAGTAGAAACATTAGATATAAATATTGTGGAAGATGAATTACTATTTCCTAATACTATTCCAGGATATATTGGTGCGGCGTATGATTTCAGTGTTGATGGAACATTTGAAGAGGCATTATTAAATTTTCAGTTTAATGAAAAATTGTTAGAAGATGAGACATTTGATCCTGTTATATACTATTTCAATGAACAGGATCAACAATTAGAGGAACTTGAGACAAGTGTTAATGGTAATATTGCTAGTGCAAAGACAAATCACTTTTCTACATATATATTGATTAATAGAAAGGTCTTTGAAGAATCTAAAATATGGATTGATGAATGGGATTCGCAGGGTTATTCAGGTGTAGAAGTAGTTCTTGTTATTGATGATTCTGGTAGTATGACGCAAAATGATGGCAATAATAAGAGATTAAAAGTTGCTCAAAATTTAATAGAAAATTTACCGAGTAATAGTAAAGTAGGTGTTGTTAAATTTGCATCGTATACAACAGCTTTAACACCAACCGTGACGTCTGATAAGGAAGTGGCAAAAAATTATTTGACACCTGCTTATTTTCGTTCATCGGGTGGAACGTACATGTATAATGCAATTAGTAGTGCGTTCTCATTGTTTGAAACAACAGATGATACTATTTTAAAAATGATAGTAGTATTGAGTGATGGTGAGACATCAGATACCGGCAAACACACATCGGTAATTGCAACGGCTAACAATAATGGTGTAAAGGTGTATACTGTTGGTTTAGGAAACTCTAGTTCAAGGTATTTTACACGATATTTAAAGCCATTAGCAAATAATACAGCGGGAACATTCTATTTGGCGTCTAATGCAAATCAGTTAGAGGATATTTATAATGATATAAATAATAAAATTGATATTGAAACAGATAGTGATAACGATGGAATTGCAGATTATTATGAAGATAACATGGTCTTATTCAATAATGTAAAAATAAAGTTAGACAAGAATAACCCTGATTCGGATGGTGATGGATTAACAGATGGTCAAGAGGTTGTCGAATTAAAGTATGAGTATAATGAGGATAAAACCAAAGTAAGGGTCACAGGAAAGTTATTATCTAGTCCTATAAATGCTGATACAGATGGTGATTTGGATATTGATTCAATTGATCCGGAGCCGTTTGACTATCAATTAAATGATTTGCTGTGTTATAATATATCAAAACTAAACGATTTGGCAATAGCGTATAAAAATCAGGATAATTATAGCTCTGGAGAATATAATACAAAAGTTGAAGCTTGGTTGACTTTTATGTTTATCAGACAATTTAGTAGTAGTTATGTTAGTGCAAGTTGGGATGGGACAGGAAAAGCCATTGATACAGGATTTGTTAATTATGTAAAAGCTGAAGATATAAAGTTATATGCATATTTTGAAAGTAAAACTGATTATTATGCAACTGCTACTGGAGAGACTGGCGATTTATATCATTTAGCAGCAACAGCAACTGGATGTATATATAAATCAGATTATGGCGATGGAGTTAAATTTGGACTTATGCCAGAATATCATTTAGATAATTTATCAGGGTGGGCAGGTGATCTGCAAACTGCAATGAATGATGCAATGGTGATAACTAATAAGTCAAATGATTATAATGTATTTAAAGAAGCAATGTCAAACTTGATTGGTTATGATGCAAAGGTAAATGATGTGTATTCTGGATATAGTCATACGTTCGACATGGATGATGTTTATGCTGACACAGATGCGTACAATGTGTATAAACTATTAAATAATGGCAAAACAATGGAAGCAGCTTTAGATAACTATTATAAAGGTGGCTATAAGAAACGATATACGGAGTTTACTAATAATTGGAGCGAAGCAAAGGTAAAAGATACTACATATATTTATACAAAAAATAAGTACATGGGCGTAATTCGCTGGCCACTGTTTAAGTATGATTTCAAAGCAAATCAATCCAAGGCAGCACGAGATGCATTTGCTGAATTCGTATTAGAGAGGAGAAAAAGTGAATAAAAAAGCTTATGTAAGTATTATTATTGTTTTAATAGTTTTGGTATTGATTACTGGCTCATATACTGCAATTCATTATTTTTTTAATTATTCAACAAAAGAATGGTTCAGAGAGAGTATTAATGCCGGAGATTACGTGATTGTTGGTGAAGAAATAGGTGATACAATATTTGATGGTGACACTCAGGTTGAAATCTCTATTTTTGACCACATTAATAAGGTTCATATGATCTCCTTTAAAACAAGAATTAGCAATCAAGGGGAGAAGCTGTCAGCTAAAAATTATGATATTGAATGTACTGACGAATATATAAAAATTGAACTGATTAATTTTGATGGTACAAAAAAAGTGGCGTATCGCTTTTTCTTTGAAGATTTCAAGTATTAATATTTTTTTATATAAAACACAAATGCTAGGTGATCAGAGAAGGATGCTTGAAAAAAGCATGTCGGATTTCGATGATCCACCTTGTTTTATTAGTAAAGATTTACCTACACTTATGGTAAACGTCAAATCATCCAACCAAGGTTCAGAATTAAAGTAATCATGCCGATATATAATGAAAATCAGTAAATTGTAAACGGAGCATCAATAATTCAGAAGGAGAAATGATGGGTATAGGAGCAGATGGGGCAATGATGTTTCGGTATAAGACAAAGGATAACTATAAATGCCTTTCTATTTACTTGTCTGAATATCAATCCGGAAAAAGAGTATCGCATGAAAAAATTGCAGAAATATCTTTTAATGGTACAGAATCTACCGATACAGGATATTTCCTGAGATAATCTAAATACAGAGAATGATTATATGTATTATTACTCCGTAGAGTTTACGAAATGAGAATATGGATGATTTTCCTATAAAATCTTTACTGATAAGCATGAGGACTAAATATCCTCATGCTTTTTTCCTAAGTAGGTGTCGATTTACTTCTGGTAGCTTTGAAGCTCTTTGGCTTCCAGCTCATTTTGAAGCTGTTGTTCACGGAGATTTTGCTGCTCCTGTTCAGCTTGATCCAGTCGTTTTTGAAGGACTTTGATGTTACTTGCGGTGATAGCAGATAGGTCAACATTCCGGCTTTCCAGAGCAAATTTTGCGTCGTGGAAAGCGTTCAGTTCCTGATCATGCTTCTGATAGTATGCCTCCTTAAGTATGTACAGGCGGTGGTATCAGCAGATGGCGGCGATATGCTGGATAAGTGTGTCAAAGCATTTTCACTGATATTCCAGGTCAAACCGTATTTTGCACCTTCGTTCAAGCTGACACCGCTTATCTGTGGTATCGGTGTAGGTGTGGCATTCAAGCTTTTCATGAACTCCAGAAAGAAGAATGAATGACATGGTGTATTTTTACCGACAGTAAAAAGTGCATCTGAGGCTGCATATCATCCGAGTTTACATACAAAGGCATACTATGAAAAGGTTACGGAATTGTTATCATCTGCACAGTCAAAAGAAGATGTAATAGAAATCTTGAGTGATATTGCAGAACAGTTGCAAAAAGGCACATTCAATTGAGGAGGCGAGTAAGTTGAGAATATGGAAATTAGGACGCGATGTAGATAACTATGAAAGTTTAGCATGGGGAAACGATGAACACGATATAAATTTAAACTATATTCAATCTTTTAATGGTGTTTCTAAAGAGAAAAATTGGATTCCATTACATCTTAAGAGAATGAGTAATGAGGCTGAATTTAGCAATACGCCGGGACTTTCAGCACACATCCCTGTTTTTGATAAAAATGCAGTTGATACGATGAAAGATTATCTAATTGGAAATGCTGAAATTTTACCAATTTTCTGTGAAGATAAAGAATTTTTTATTATAAATGTGACTAGAGTGTTAGATTGCATTGATTATCAGGTATCTGAATATAAAACATTCAGAGATGGTATAAGAATTATGAGATTTACCAAATATGCATTTATTGAGGACAAGATTGAAAATGTACATATCTTTAAAATAAAAGATGAACCATTGAGAAGTCCATTTGTCTCAGATGCATTTAGACGGAAAATCTTAGACAGTAGTTTGGTAGGATTCAAATTTGAATTGGCGTGGGATAGTGATGAAAAGTAATTGTATGTTTAAAATGCAATTCTTGTTAATAAAACCTGTAGAAAATACAACAAGTGTTGTAGAAATTGAGAGAGCATTTGATTAGGCATTGTTTGGTATAACATATGAGATTGAGGATGGGGTCAGTTTATTTTGCTAAAGGGTAATCTGATTCGGTTTGTTTACAGTCTGGAGGGTGTGACGAATGTTACACCCTTTTTGTGTGGGAAAAAGTGATTAAAGATGTTATAATAATATCAAATGTGTTGCAGGATTGATGAAGATGTATCAGACATTGGCAAAGTGGAAAATAATATAAAAAAGGGCTTGAGATATTGGAGGTAGTAATATGGCAGAGGAGACACTGTTTTCCGGCGAATCGAAAAATGTTGAGTACAAGGTAACTGTACCAGAGAAAAGCGAAAAATACATGAAAACCGTTGTAGCTTTTGCCAATGGTAGGGGAGGAAAAATTGTTTTCGGAATAGAGGACAAGACCTTAGACGTTGTGGGAATTGATGAAGATAGTATCTATAAGACAATGGATGCCATTACCAATGCTATTTCAGATTCTTGTGAACCTTCAATCAGACCGGATGTGGCGATGCAGACGGTTAAGGACAAAATGGTGATTGTAGTAGAGGTATTTCCGGGTGCAGAGCGTCCGTACTATATAAAATCACAAGGCGTGTTTGACGGTACTTATGTGCGTGTTGCAGGTACGACCAGGCATGTCGAGGATTACATGTTAAGAGAGTTGATGCTGGAGGGGAAGAACCGTTATTTTGACAGTGAAATATGTCAGGATATGGATATATCAGACAGTGAGATTGAGGAACTCTGCAAGAGCTTAAAGGAGACTGCCATACGAAATACATGGCAGGATAGTGAAAAAGCGAAGATTAAGGATGTCACCAGAAATATACTGATTTCATGGGGCGTTCTGAAGGAGGAATGCGGAAAGGTATATCCGACCAATGCATATGCACTTTTGACCGGACGGATGGTGGGGCAGCCAGTTATTCAGTGTGGTGTGTTCAAGGGAACCAATCGGGCGCATTTTGTTGACCGGAGAGAGTTTGAGGGTTCCGTTCAGGAACAAATGGATGCTGCATACCAGTATGTTCTTGAAAAAATTAACATGGGAATGACAATAAAGGGAATGTACAGACAAGATGTATATGAACTTCCTACAGACAGCATAAGAGAGTTGATTGCAAATGCAGTGGCTCATCGTAGTTATCTTGAGCCAGGGAATATACAAGTGGCATTGTATGATGACAGACTAGAGATTACCTCTCCGGGTATGCTTCTGAATAATGTCACGATCGAAAAAATGATAGAAGGTTACTCAAGACCGAGAAATCCTGCAATCGCAAGAGCCTTTGCGTACATGAAAATTATTGAAAAATGGGGAACCGGAATACCGAGATTATTCGCAGCCTGTGAGGAGTATGGATTGCCGAAACCGGAGCTGATTGATTTTGATGGTGATTTTAGAGTTAATATGTATCGTAAAAGAGATACTAATACAAAAACAGGTGATCAAACATGCCAACCGGTGAACGATGGGGTGAATGATGAGGTGAACAAACTGCTGAATTATTTAAACCTGCATCCTGATTATACGGTTACTCAATTCGCAGAACATTTTGAGGTAAGCAGAAAAACAATAGCAGCGAGATTGAAAAAACTGAAGGATAAAGGCTATATTGAAAGAGTTGGATCTTCGAGAAAAGGTTATTGGAAAGTAAATTGATTTTATCAGATTGACAACTCTGAACAACCCCAATTATTCCATTCGGACAAAAAGGTGAACAATCAAGGTGAATTATAAGGTGAACGATCAGAAAAAATGATTAAGGTGTATGATAGGGTGAATAATAAAAGCAATCATACCTATCTAGCTGTTTGCCTTTTCAATACAAATGAGATATTTTCCGGAGAAGATTGGTTAAAGCAAAATCACAGGGAAGTATATGATTCATATGAATCAGCTATTGATGCATATACGCAAGGACATGCTGGAGCGTGTATTGAATCGTGTCGAACTTGTTTAGTAAGCAATTTTTCGGGAGTACGGATGTCTTTCTATAACTTTTTTACTGCAAATCATGAGGATTAAATATCCTCATGATTTTTCCATAGATAGGTGTCAATTTCTTTCTGATAGCGCTGCAACTCCTTCAGGTCATGCTCGTTTTGTTGCTGCTGCTTCTCAAGGTTTTGCATATCCTGCTCAGTCTGTTCAAGCCGCTTTTGAAGTATTTTGATGTTCCCGCTGGTGATTGCAGTAAGGTCTATATTGCGACTTTCCAGTGCAAATTTGGAATCATGGAAGGCATTTAGCTGGTGGTCATGCTCCTGATAGTATTTTTCCTTATCTTCGGCTTTTTGCTCGTTCGTGGCATATATCTTCAGCTTTTTATACATCACGCAATCATTGATAAGCTGCCGCAGATCCGATATTTCCTTTTGACTCTTAGTGAGCGCAGTATCAAGATAATTATTGTTAGCCCGGAGAGCTTTAATATGTCCTGTAACTTCTATGTAGCTTATACCATATCTGTCTTGAAGCTCTTTTTGTATCTGCTGCATCCGACGGGCATTCTGAACATTTGACCATTTCTGTAAGCCAATCTTTTCGTGGGATATGCCTTGGGAAGTATCACGCATAGTGGAGATTTTCAGCTTGCTCTTATCCAATCTTTTCTCGGCTGGAGACATAGCTTCGTATGTAGCTTTTCGCTTTTCTTTTCGTTCTTTCGCTCTTTCCTTTTGCGTTTTCAGATAGTCCTGTCTTCTCGAAATTCTCTTTTTTATGTTGTTGTCGGTATAGAAGGAACCGAGAGAGTAGCCACGATGAAAACGCTGCTCATCCGTAAAGCGGTATTTCGTAACCGTGCCATATTTCTTTGAGTTCCCGGTTACAATTATAATATTCTGTGCTTTTAGTCGATTGATAAAATCCTCAAATGAAACAGCTTCCATTATGGTTTTATCCATTAACTTACGGAGCTGTGTTTTCTTCGATCCAGATGGATTTGATTTATCTTCAAACCATTCTCGGTAATTTTTCCCTTTACTGCGTTTCTTATCTATAACAGAAAGACCATATTGCAGGCATAGCTCATCATTGTTTTTTTGAATTGTGTGTAGGAGAGTGAGGTTATCATCCAGCCGCATCCCGGTCATGCCACGTTCTGCAGAACACATGACAAAGTGATTATGTATATGTCCTTTATCAACGTGGGTAGCACAGACAAATGAGTATTTTCCGCCAAATGTCTGCTCCATGAACTTCATTCCAAGCTCATGTGCTTGTTCCGGTGTTACCTCGTCCGTAGGTGCGAACGACTGTATAAAATGGTAGGCTAACACGCTACTGCAATTTTGATTTCTTGTTTTGTTGGCCAACGCCATTTTGAAACAGAGCTCGATATTGGATTCTGAGCAGCCATCGTAGGATACAAGAAGTCGCTCATTTGTTTTATCCGGATCTCTCACATAGTTGATCGCTGCGTTTGTATTAACCTTTACTTTTATGATTTTTGTAATCGCCATCTATATTACCTGCCCAGTTTTCTTTCTCTTTGAATTTAATGATTTTGAACTTTTCTTCGGATGCCTTTTTTACGATTTCCTGAATCTCCGTCATTTGACTTTGAAGCATTTTCATCTGGTAGGGTGTGACGGAATATGTTTCGTTTACGACTGCGGCGATCTGGTTGATGTTGTTTCCAACACGAGAGATCTGCGTTGAAAAATCATATAATTCTGACATATCAAACCGGTAACAGTGACCGGAATGTATGTAGGCTCGTAACACTTGTGCTATGGAGGAGTATTTCAGAAAATCTCGTTGTTGGAGCAGCATTTGATATTCCTCTTCGGTGATTCTAAGATGTATTTCTTTTGCCTTTTCGTTCATTCTTATTTATGTCCTTTCACTGATTTTAGGGGTTTGGGGATATTCCCCAAGTTTCTTTTTGCTGTTTTTCGATTTTCCTCACTCGGGAGAAAAATGAAAAATAGCGGTTTTGTGGATATAAAACCAATGCTTGCTGTATTTAGTTATGCCGCTGGCGGCATAACAGGACATAAAAAAATCTGTTGCTACCAGCGGGCGTACTTATCCCGTGGATAACAACAGATATATATGTGGCTATTATAGTATCCCAGTTTACTGATTGCAAGACCTGATAACAGGTACTCCCATATCTGGGAACTGCCCAAATGAGGGAACTCCCATTAAAATATAGTGGTATATTGATACGATAGGGAGATGCCACATGGATTATGGGTCTATTCATTTTCGGATAGAAGAGCTTCTTGAAGAAAAAGGAATTAGCAAGAATCAAATATGTAAGGATCTGGACATAAAACGTTCCAATTTCAATAGATATTGCAAAGATGAAAATTCCAGATATGATCCGAATTTTATCTGTAAGCTATGTTATTACTTGGGTGTAGAACTGAATGAAATTATGGAATACAGGAGACCAGAATAAATATAATAGCACGAGAAACTTCTCATGAGTTCACGGATGATTCGGTGGGTTCATGAGATTTTTTGTTGTGGCATATATCGTAAAGATATGGAGAAATTTTTACGAGGGGGATGCCTATGGGGTACGGTGTTAGTAAGAAGATGTTACCGCTGATTGTGTTGCGGGTACTGATGGAGAATGCAAATGAGAATCATATGCTTTCCATGAAACAGATGATGCATTATGTGAGGGAATATTATGAACCATATAATGAGGAAGGCTTGGCGAAACTTATCAGCGCAAATATCAAACAGCTTAATATGTTTTTTGAGGACACGCATTTTTCGTTGGATGGGGTAAACGAATTACACATTGAGGTAGTATCGGTTAGAAATGAAGAAGAATCGAGAGGGTACATTTACAAATATTATCTGAGTGGGAATCTGTTTTCGGATAATGACGTTCGGCTTCTGAGTGATAGCATTTTGTTTTCTCCGGGAATAGGAGAACAGGAAGCAACGACACTTCTTAGAAAAGTTCGGAAGTTATCGAGCAAGCATTTCGGTGATTGCTTTGAATATGTAAAGTACACGGATATGGTGAAGCGGACAGATAATGATCATCTTTTTTCTACGGTAGAGCTGATTGGCTGTGCATTGAAAAGCAGGAGGATGGTTACATTCCAATACAGAAGGAATGGTGTGCTCCGTGATAAGAAAACAACGGTATCTCCGTTTCATCTTGTGATATCGGCGGGACGCTATTACGTACTTTGTAACAAGATGGAAACAGAGACTATTTCACCTTACCGATTGGATAGGATGGAAAATGTAACCGTGGAGGATAAAATGCCGGCAAGAAAGCTGGAGACTTTGCGTGATGTACAGCAGCCATTTTATCTCCGGCAGTATATGGAAGAACATCCAAGGATGTCTTTTGACAAAACGATATCAGTTACTATGTTGGTATCACCAGAGATAATGGAAGCGGTCAAGACGGAATTTTGTGTGAAAGCTGCCTGGTGGATTCCTGAAAAAACAAAGTATCGTGTCCGTATCATTTCTACAAAAAATGCAATCTGTAACTGGGTCATCAACGTTACGGATCATATCATAATCGAGAGTTCCTCGGACAAATCCATATTTGATGTTTTATGCAATCGTGCCACAAGTATCATGAATGTGTATCGACTGCAAGCAGAAATGTGAAAAACCTGTTGCAACGGGAAATTGTCACGTAGTATTATAATGAGGATATTGGAAAATCTATGTTAAGGAGAGTAAGAAGATGGAAAACGAAAATATGGGAGAGGTAATGACAGAGGAGACACCTGTTATTGAAGAAAAACCAGATATTGAAATTGAACCATATGCAGAGAAATATGTCGAGTTTGATACATTCGCTGAATCAGATTTTAGAGTAGTTAAGGTAAAAAACTGTGAGGCAGTTCCTAAGAGCAAGAAGCTGCTTCGATTTACTCTCGATGACGGTTCGGGAAAAGAAAGGACAATCCTTTCCGGTGTACATGCTTTCTATGAGCCGGAGGAGCTTGTAGGAAAGACATTGCTTGCAATAGTGAATCTTCCGCCTCGCTCCATGATGGGAATTGATTCCTGTGGTATGCTGCTTTCAGCAATCCATAATGTTAAAGGAGAAGAAAAGCTTAATCTGATCATGTTGGATGATTCTATTCCGGCAGGAGCAAAATTATATTAAAGTCTTGATGTCACATGGCAAAATGCTGTGTGGCATTTTTTTATGAATAAGAAACGTGTAGGGCAATCACAGGCGTGTGGTTGCTTTATTTTATGCGTTATCAACATCCTCCTCTAAAAAAGGAATTAAATTCCGTTTTTTAAAAAGCATTTCACCTTTTTTGAAGTAGTTTATTTTGTTTTTGATTTTATACCATATTTAACTTGTAGCTGTAAAGTATTCTATTGGTGTTTTGAAAAGGAGGTTTTTCATGGGTAATTTATTTGATTTTCTTATGTTGATTCTGTCTGTAATCGATATAAGTGTGTTCGGAAATTGGGTGCAGATGCTCGAAAGATATAGGGTATATGTATCAGAAGAGGAATCTTGCTCGATGCCAGACAATGTGCTTGGATTCTATCGACATGGAGTTGGTAGATGGGGAGTACATATGATATGCGTTGATGCAGGGTTGCCCGATAATCTGAAAACTGCTGTTCTTTTGCATGAATACTCACATTTTGTTGAATTTATAAATAATAAATCAAAAAACAAAAGGAAAAGAGACAACATAGCATCGCACAACAGTGAATGGAAATCCATATATTCAGAGCTTCTCTATTCTGCTTATTCTGCAGGATTTTTGAATCCTAAAGGATTGGAAAAAGAGATGATGATATTTAACTTACATCCGTATGACTCGACTATAATGTCCCATATACTTGGTATTAGTACCTTTGGAGAATATGATTTTCTTGATGAAGATGAGGCACTTTACCATGAAATATGGAAACTTGAAATGGAATCACCAGATGATTCATATGAAGATGAGGACATGGATCCTAATTATTAATTTGTAATTGTATTAAAAATAGTATAACGCACAGCTACAGGGGGTGTCTTCCATTTTTATGAAAGATACCCTTTAAATTTCCAGAAAAATGGAAATTTAATTCTTTATTATCATCCATAGGTTGATAAAAGCTGATGTTGGACGTTTTCTTCGTCTTACTTAAATGTAGACCAAAATATATTTTGAAAGAAATTTATGAAAAGGAAAAATTTTTTCTGATTACTTCCCAAATGAGAAAGTAATTGCTGATATGGTGTTGTTATATAAGAGGAGGTGAACTGGCAGAGTGCATAAAATGGGACCGAATTCCACTAAAAGAGAATATCGTCGATACAATCTTTTTAAGTATATGGTCTCTGTCAGCTCAACCTCGTACAAACGTATCCGTGATTTATTTGACGTAACGGACAAAACTATTCGTGATGATCTGGCGTATATACAAGATGTTATGGGTGTGATTATTGAAAGTAAACCAGGGGTTGGTGGATATGTGAGGATATCTCAAGAATGGAGAAAGCGAAAATGCCCTATGACACCAGTGCAGGAGCAAGCGATGTTGACTGTCTATAAAGCCGAAACGAATCCCGAGTTAAAGATGGTATTGCTTGGTATAATGATGGATTACTGTTCCCCGTATATCTATGAAAATGAATTATAGCGATGTGTCGTTCTGGATAAGCATACACTGGATAACAACAGAATAATGTGTGTGTTTACCAGACCGATAGGTCTGATTGCACCTTGATAACTGAATATAAGAACGTACAGGACATGTGGGATATGTGGAGCAACTTGGCAGATACGCCATGACTTATCTGTTCTGAACAGAATGAATGAGATGGAATACTGATTCAGGTATAGAAGCTAAGATAAAGAGCGAGTAATATTTGGCAAAAAGTGCAGCAGTTGCATGGGCGATGATACATATCTTTGATAATGATACTTCTGATATATTCAGTCTTTTATGACGGTGCAAAACCGATGTGGGCAGTAAACTGAACTGTCACCTGTATGTTTTATTTTAATATCTGGCAATAAGAGTCTATCAGTTTATTGGTGGATTGTTATTGGCAGATATTTTTTTGCCATGGAGAAAATTAACAGCGGGAGGTGCATTACATGGGAGCCATAGTAGACAAGAATCAAATGGTACGGTGCGAGTACAAGGATAGTATCTGCTGGGTGCCAAATCATATCTTCGCAAGAGTTGTGCTTGAGACAAAGATACCGGAAAAGTTTGTCCGGTATAAGACAGGAGCAGATCTCTATGATATGAGTGAGAGGCAGTTCAGGGATCTTGCAAAGGAAGCGGATGCTATTTATAAGAAGAATCGCATGGTATTGGTTGATTTGAGAAAAATTGATGATTACCTTGAATATTTCCATGTTACGTAGGGAAACTGCAAAATTGTGTTGACTTATTAGGCGACAAAAAGTATAATAATGGTGAGGTTGTTAAGGAGGTGCAGATTTGAATAATTCTAAGATGGGACGACCAAAGGTTGACGAACCTCGTTCCGAACGAATCAATGTCCGGTTTACGGAAGAAGAGATGAAGAAAATAAAAGTATGTGCTGAGAAAAACGATCTCACCGTGACACAATTAGTGCGAAAGGGTGCGCTGGATATGGCGGAATCCCTGGAGTAATTTTGCAGTGATACTTTCCTATTTAATATGGATATTGAAAGGAAGGGTATTATGGCAAAGAAGGTACGTAAGGATGTCAAGGGCAGAGTTCTCCGGAATGGGGAAACCTATATTAAGGACAGAAAACTGTATTGCTTTAGTTATACAGATGCCTTTGGCAAAAGAGGTTGTTTCTATTCAAAGGATCTGGCAATGCTCAGAGAGAAAGAGGCAAAGTATGAACGTGATAAACTTGATGGAATGGACGTATATGCATTGTCGAAGTCTACACTGAACTATGTATTTGACCGCTATATAGAAACAAAAAAGGAACTGAGAAGCACCACATATACAAATTATGTATATATGTACAATCGTTTTGTTCGAGATGGCTTTGGTAAGAATCTCATAGCAAATATAAAGTATTCTGATGTGTTGAGATTTTATCAGGCACTACTCGAGCATGAACTGAAAATGAACACGTTAGAAACAATTCATACGGTTCTTCATCCAACGTTTCAGATGGCTGTGCGGGATGATGTCATTCGTACCAATCCATCAGATGGGGTAATGACTGAATTGAAGAGGACTACGAAGAAAAACATTGGTGTTCGCCATGCATTGACACTGGAGCAGGAACGCAAGTTCCTTGAATTTGTCAGACAGGATGAGAATGCCTGTGCATGGAAGAATTTGTATGTAACGATGTTTGGTACAGGTTGCAGAATCGGAGAAATCATCGGACTTCGTTGGGAGGATGTTGATTTTGAAAAGAGATTGATCAATATCAATCACAATATTACCTATTATCCTCGGATTGAGAATTCATATAAGAATGAGTTCCGTGTGTCGTTACCCAAGACAGATGCGGGTGTAAGAACGGTTCCGATGATTGATGAGGTATATGAAGCACTTCTTGCAGAAAAAGAATATCAGGATAATGGTGGCATGTTTTGTACATCGGAGATTGAAGGGATGAGTGGCTTTATATTTTGTAACCGCTATGGAAATATTCATAATCCAGCGGCAATTAATCGGGCAATCAAACGTCATGTGGCAGATTGCAATGCAAAGGAGCTGGTTAGTGCAAAGAGAGAAAAGCGTGAACCAATTATACTTCCACGTTTTAGCTGCCATATTGCAAGACATACATTCTGCTCACGACTTTGCGAGAATGATGTGAATGTAAAAGTCATCCAGTCCATTATGGGACATAAGGATATTAAGACAACCTTGGATATCTATGCTGAGGTGTCAGATGCAAGAAAACAGGAGAGTTTGTTAAAATTAAATATCACGGGTATGCTTATATAATTGTCCAAATTATTTTAAGTATGATTTATTGGAAAGTATTATTTAATTTCTGGTACGACAAAGCGGGTTCTAGTACGACAAAAGTACAACAATAAAATGTATCTTGGTACCGTTGTATGCAGAGTGAAATGATAGTACACATCCTTAAATATCGAGAATTTGCATTGTATGCTACTTGGTGCATGAATGTTTTGCTCTTCCCGACAATGAAGAGTCTTGACTCTGACAAAAAAGCAGGAAAATCCGGAGCAGTAGAAGAAGCAACTGCAAACGACAACAACGGATTCTTCAAAGACAACGCGAAGATTGATTTCTCCAACGTAAAGGTTGAGCCTTTATTTGAAGAAGAGGTTGATTTCGATACATTCAGCAAATCCGATTTCCGTGCCGTAAAGGTTAAAGAGTGTGTAGCAGTTCCGAAGAGCAAGAAGCTCCTTCAGTTCACACTGGATGACGGAACAGGTACAGACCGCACGATCTTAAGCGGAATCCACTCTTACTATGAGCCGGAAGAATTAGTTGGTAAGACACTGATCGCAATCACCAACCTTCCGCCAAGAAAGATGATGGGAATCGAGTCTTGCGGTATGCTGCTTTCAGCAGTGAATAACCTGAAGGATTCAGAGGATGAAGAACTGCATCTTCTGATGGTTGATAACCATATTCCGGCAGGTGCTAAGCTCTATTAAGATGAGAAAACTGAGCCTTGCGGCGGTGTGCGCTTGCGAACACCGACATAAGGTGAAAAACACACGGAGACGTCAGTCGACGTGATGTAAAGATGTACCGTTTTACAAAATAAACGGGACGTACTTCATTTGAAAAAACTAAAAAACATCGATTTACATCAAACTTACATCAATTGATGCAGAAATCAGTGCAAGCAAGAGAAAATCGCATAATTTTCAAAATATATGGGCAGTTCCGGGGCGGAATTGCCCATTTTTTAAATTGTAAATTATGATTGATAGATTCTTATTTTGCACTGATGTTAATATGCGTTGCTTGTAGCAACGGACACTTTTACTTATAATAAAGACAATTAGAAAAGCAAAAAGGTCTTTCACAACAAGAGCTTGCCGTAAAGCTGAATGTTGTGCGACAAACTGTTTCAAAATGGGAACAGGGCTTGTCGGTTCCAGATTCCGATATGTTGGTACTTATATCTGATACACTTGAAACTCCGGTAAGTACCCTGTTCGGAGAAAACATTGCTGAAATAGAAGTGGATGAGATAAAAGCCATTGCTGAGAAATTGGAGGTAATCAATTTGCAACTTGCACAGAAGAAGACATCGAGAAGAAAAGTCGTGCATTGGCTGCTCATATCATTGAGTATAGTCATTGTGCTGACTTTTCTGTTTTAACGGTAATAAACAGCCCATATCTTGGGTGGAATTACAGTGACCCTGAAACGGCTGTTTTGGGAGTAGCTCTTCACTCACTTGAGTGGCTGTTTGTCAGAATAGCGCCGATTGTCTTTATAGGTTCAATTATCGGAGCTTTCTTAACAAGAAAAAAGATGTAAAATTGTGTTCAAAGATGCCCTTTGAGAGAGGAGAAATTCTTTTCTCAAAGGGCTTTTTTGATTTTACGGATATTCGCAAACTATAAGATAAAGCCAAAGAAATACAAAAACAGGCTGAAAACCAAGCAAATAAGCCTGTTACAAAACTTCGTATGACCCTCCTGCAAAATTTTGTAACACCCTCCCACAAAACGATGTACCACCTCATACAAAGTTTTGTAAGACAAATACAGAGAATACTACAGAGAATACGGAGCAGATTGGAGAAGATAGATTTTCATACGATGGAGTATGTGCTGGAATGTCTGCGGAATAATGCTACAAAGGTTCGCAACATACGAAGCTATATGCTCACGACACTGTATAATGCTCCGGTAACATGTAGTAATTACTATAAAGCAGAAGTAAACCATGACTTCTATGGTAAGTAACGATTCATAGCTGCTGGAAACAGCAGTTGACTATATATTTTTCACCTTCCCTTCCTTTTTGAGGGCAGGAGGGCACACCTGCCTTTCGTTTTAAGGAGATTGCTGCAAGCATGATTCTTTGATATAATCAATGCAACAGTTTTACAAATCGGAATTTGTGAGGGTAATTATGATAAATTTTTTGAATGATATAAGGAATGCAGAAAATCCAATATCCAATAATAGAAAACTTATAAATACCATAGCGATATTGTTTCTCGGAATAGCTTTGGGAACTTTCTCAAAATATCTGGATTTTCGTCAAACTGAACTTCCAGGTGTGCTTATGGCAATAAATGGAGTCTTAGATATTGGTAATTTTCTTGGGCGTTTTGCAATCTGGATATTGATTGCACTGTGTATTTCTATTTATAGCAATTCTGCAATAAGAGCAAGCATCAATGTTTTTGTATTCTTTGTTGGTATGGTTGCAAGCTACTATTTGTATTCAAACTATATTGCAGGATTTTTCCCAAGAAGTTATGCGATGATTTGGTTTGGATTTACAGCTGTTTCTCCATTATTGGCTTTTGTCTGTTGGTATGCAAAGGGGAAAAGCAAACTGGCATTTATACTATCAGCGCTGATTTTGGCAGTATTGTTCAATATGTGCTTTGTATATGGATGCTGGTATT
>OHIB01000657.1_pt1 | contig 18001 bp, 9 predicted proteins | sample 1568181 | NCBI WGS metagenome assembly OHIB01 (sample SAMEA3879506, study PRJEB24766) | human gut metagenome | biome: human-associated habitat; feature: feces | place: USA | collected 1985/1987
TGTCATTAGGGTTCACACAGAGTGCCACGTTGCTTGGAAGTGTCCATGGAGTTGTTGTCCATGCGAGGAAATATGCATCCTCTCCTACTACCTTAAAACGTACTACTGCTGATTTTTCTTTAACTGTCTTGTAGCCCTGTGCCACCTCCTGTGCAGAAAGCGGTGTTCCACAACGAGGACAGTAAGGAACAATCTTGAAGCCCTTGTAAAGAAGTCCCTTGTTCCAGATTTCCTTGAGAGCCCACCACTCTGACTCAATGAAATTGTCGTCATATGTGACGTATGGATTGTCCATATCAGCCCAGAAACCTACTGTGTTGGAGAAATCCTCCCACATGCCCTTGTATTTCCATACAGACTCTTTACACTTCTTGATGAATGGCTCAAGTCCGTAGTTCTCAATCTGATCCTTGCCGTCAAGGCCGAGAAGCTTCTCCACCTCAATCTCAACAGGAAGTCCGTGTGTATCCCAGCCTGCTTTACGTGGCACATATTTGCCCTTCATGGTCTGGAATCTTGGAATCATATCCTTTATGGTACGTGTCTCAACATGTCCGATGTGAGGCTTTCCGTTTGCTGTAGGAGGTCCATCATAGAATGTGTATGTCTCTCCTTCTTTTCTGTTTTCCATAGATTTTCTGAAGATATTGTTCTCTCTCCAGAACTGCTCTGTCTTCTTCTCGCGTTCAACGAAGTTCATATTGGTGTCAACTTTGTTGTACATGACTATCTCTCCTTATTCTATATTGTTCGTGAACATCCCAACATGCACCTCAAATTCGGCTCTTACGAGGCTTCCTTGTGGCTTACGCTACTACAATTTTCGGTTTATGGAATATTCACAAAAAAAGGCACACATTCCTGTAATTAGGAACGCGTGCCTGATACGTCTATACCACCTATTACAATGTACTTAAGGGAAATACCCTTGCATACCCGCCCCTGTAACGTAGGGAATACGTCAGAACCTACTCTCGCAACGCTGTATGGCGATTTTAGCCTGCGGCTCAGAAGTGATTTTCAAAACGGCTCTACTCATACCGGCTCTCACCTGTCCCGGCTCTCTTTGACTTTCCTGCCATCTCTACTGTCTTCGTCACTGCCTTTTACTAACTGTGTTTAAGTATATAACTGAAAAGCCACTGTTGTCAAGATGTAATTGATTCTGTAATAATTTGATAATAATTAACTCTAATAAATGCCATCATACTCAAAATTCTGATAATCAAAATCGTCATAATCAAAAGAATCATAATCCTCATAGGAATCATCATCATTATAATACTCATAACCATTGTCAAAGTCCTTCATGAACTCCTTTTCTAAATCTGTGCTTACATTTGCGCCTGCCACAACCCAGAATATGATGCTGACTATAACTGAGATAACTGCTGTTGCTATACCAACTATACCAAACACCTTGTTGTTGCCTTTTATGATATGTATAATACCAAAAATGATAGCAAGCAGCGCTGTCACATAATTGATGCATGTACAAAACAGTACAATAGATGCGATTCCAAGTACCAGAGAAGCTATACCAAAGCCATTGCTGTTCTTTGGCGGCTGGTTGTATGGATTAGCTCCATACGGCGACTGATTGTAGGCTGTCTGTCCGTATGCGGTCTGATTGTAGCCACCCTGTCCGTTTGGCTGCTGGCCATACTGCGTCTGTCCGTAAGCTGACTGATTAAATGAGCCCTGAGCATATGTGTTCTGGTTGTATGTACCCTGGGCATTTGGATTCTGATTGTATGTACCCTGAGCATTTGGATTCTGATTGTATGTACCCTGATTTGCATAACCATATGCACTGCCCGGATTATTGACATATCCGTCTGTGCTGCCTGTCTGGTCTGAGGACTGTCCATATGCATATGCATTCCCACTTTCCTGCTGGGATACAGACTGATTATATGTGTCTGTCGGCTGACTGTATGTGTCCTGCGGCTGGCTGTATGTGTCCTGCGGCTGGCTGTATGTGTCTGAGCCATTTGCTGTTCCTGAAGACTGACCGAAGACATCTGTATTGTCCGGTGTGCCTGACGACTTGTTGTCATTGTTCATATAATTGTTATCGTCCATAACTTCCTCCATATATCCTATTGTTTATGTAGCCATTGTGTTTCGTATTAGAAATATTTTATCATATATTACGATAATGTAAATATTTTTATCATAAAAATTGGTGATTATTGTCTTCCGATCTTTGATTTGCGCTTGTTTTCATACATCCTGTCATCAGCAATACGATATACGGCACGCGGGCCAATCTGCCTTAAGCTTATTTTTTCTCATTTTGCTCCTGGTTTGAAGAAAATTCTCCTTTCAAATCAAATAAACATTTACACCAAAACACCCGGCAGTTATCCTGCCGGGCATTCTGTAAAAAAATATTTATTCTTTAACTCCACCAAGTGTAAGTCCTGTAACAAAGTATTTCTGTAAAAACGGGTAAATACATATGATCGGAAGCATTGTTACAATTGTTGCTGCGGCACGAACTGAGGTAGGTGTAACTGCGCCTACAGCATTTTTCATTGCTTCTGCTGATCCTCCCTGATTTGTTACAGCTGAAAGAAGCTTCATAAGCTCATACTGTAATGTAGTAAGCTTTGTACTCATACGGTTATAAAGCATTGCATCAAACCATGAGTTCCACTGTCCTACTGCTACGAATAAAGCTACTGTCGCATATACCGGTTTGCAGAGAGGGGAATAAATCTTCAGAAAAATGGTGGTATATCCTGCACCGTCAAGCTGCGCTGATTCCTCTAAGCTGTCAGGGATTCCATTCATATAGGTCCTGATAACGAGCATATTAAACGCACTGACCATTCCAGGGACTACATAAACCCAAAAACTATTGGTAAGCCCAAGTCCCTTGTACAGGAGGAAGACAGGGATTAATCCACCATTGACATACATTGTGATAACCCAAAACAGGGATAAACCTCTTTTGAACAAAAATCTTTTTCTGCTGATTATAAAAGCAAGGATTGCATTTGCCACCAATGCTAAGACTGTTCCAATTATTGTTCTGGCAACAGTAATATATGCTCCTGTTATAAGATTATTTTTTTGCAAAACCGTTGTATAATTCTTCCAGGTAAACTTTCTTGGTAAGAGGTAAATTCCACCTCTTAATGCATCTGTACCATCATTAAGCGATATCGCAAGTGTATTAAGCACCGGATAAAGCGTTATGATCACAAACAGTACCATAATGATGCCATTTACAATTGGAAATATACCTATCTTCTTTTTCTTTTTGCTCTTTACAGAGCCTGCTGTTATATCTGCCATCGTACAAGACCTCCTTAAAACAACTGCTCTTCACCATTATGTTTGGCAATTCTATTTGCAATAAATATAAGAATTATACTTACCACACTCTTGAATATACCTGCTGCGGTACCTATTGCATAATCTCCTTGGCTTATGCCCCATTTAAGTACATAAATATCAATAGTCTGTGATACATCCTGTATCAGACCGTTTCCTAAGAGATACTGTATCTCAAATCCTGCATTTAAAACATTACCTACATTCATAAGAAGAAGGATTATAATAGTTGGTTTGATTCCCGGCAGTGTTACATACTTGATCTTTGCCCAGCGTCCCGCTCCATCAATAGATGCTGCTTCGTAAAGTGAAGGATCTATTGATGTAATGGCTGCAAGATATATGATTGCATTCCATCCTGTTTCTTTCCATACATTGGCAAATGCCACTATCGGCCAGAAATATCCCGGATGTGCGAAAAAGTTTATCGGTTGGTCTATAATATGCATATTTACAAGTAACTCATTTACAATACCTGTTCCTGAAAGCATATCGTGTAAAATACCTGTTACAATGATCCATGAAAGGAAATGTGGAAGATATGATATAGTCTGTACTACTTTCTTTCCACCCTTTGATGCAATCTCATTCAGTAAGATTGCAAATGCTATGGCTGTGACAAAAGTTACAACCAGATTGATAACACCCATTGCAAGTGTATTTCTTATAACACGGATAAATGTCATATCCGAGAACAGCATCTTGAATTTGTCCAATCCAACAAATGCAGAATGGAATATACCAAGTCTTGGTTTGTAATCCTGAAATGCCATTGCCCAGCCAGCGAGCGGTAGATAATAGAATATAACTCCATATGCCACCATTATTGCTGCCCAGAACAGCAGCACTTTCTGACGTTTGACTTCTTTCCATGTAATTTTTGTTCTAGGTTCTCTGACCTTCTCTTTTTTGTTTTTTCTCGTTAATGACATGACACCACTCCTTAAAGTCAGCAGGCAGATAAAACGCTATTATATCTGCCTGCCTTAAATTTCATTTAAGCTTTATTTGAATTTAGCAGCCTGCTCTAATCTTTTATCAAGCTCGGTCTGTAATTCACCCAGGAAATCCTGTGGATTACATGCATTGTATTTATCCATGTATGTATCCCATGCACTGTCAAAGTCTTTTGCCATAACAACCTTTGGAAGCTCCGCATGCTTAAGTTCGCCAATCTTTGTCCAGGCTACTCCACCAGGAGTGTCTGTGGTAAAGTTGTTAGAGAATGACCACATCGGATACCAGTCTCCAGGTGCATTGTTTGTTCCAAGCATTTCAACGTATGTCTTAACACCATAGGCATCGAAAACCTCTTTTACATCACTGTTAAGACCATCATAGAACTCTCTTGCCTGTCCATCAGCTTTGTTGGCATTGATTCCATCATCACTTGTTCCACTGTACTGTGGGAAGTATGAGTATGGGCATGAATGAGAGGCCTTGTATGCTGTATCAGAAGCCTTCTTTCTCTCATCTGCTGTTTTGTAAAACTCACCATTCTCATCTACTTCATAGTCAGTACCCTTGACACCCCAGAATCTGAGATTGTGGATATCCTGATCAAGAAGATCATTTACAAACTTCATGGCCGCATCTACATCATCACAGGATGTTGTAACAGCAAGACCTGTTGACTCGTTGAAAGCGCCGCCTGCATTGTGCCACTGATTGTCACGGCCGTCAATTGTTACAGGTACCGGAATGTAATCGCATCCCTGCTCATCAAGACCTGCCTGTTTAATTGCATCACCTGCTGTGTATGCGAAATCCCACCACTGGTCAATCATTCCAAGTACACGTCCTGTAGAAAGCTTAGAGATATATTCATCATATGTCTGTGTGAATGACTCAGGATCTACAATTCCCTTCTGATACTCTTCATTGAGCTTCTTGAAATATTTAACTGCTGTATCAGATGTATTATAGTCAAGTACTTTCTTTGTATCAGGATCTACCATACATGATCCATCGTTTGGATATCCGTCAAGGAACTGTGGTGCATTCTCAAGACAGAAATATCTCCAATCTTCACAAAGGATTGTATATGGAATATTTTCTGTTCCATCAGCCATTGTTGGATTTGCCTCATTATATTTCTCGATGAGGTCAAAATACTGATCCAGTGTCTTGATCTCCGGATAGTTAGCCCATTTAAGTACTCTTGCCTGGATCCAGAATGCCTCGTCATTGTGTGCGCAGACTTTCTCGTCTCCCTTTATGCAGCTAAACTGTGGTATCCAATAGATATGTCCGTCATCCTGACGAAGTTTTTCCCACTCAAGATCTGTGAAAAGATTTTTGATGTTTGGATATTTCTCGATGTAGTCATCCAGTGGAACAAGTGCGCCTGCATCATATAACTGCATCTGTCCGCTTGCACCTTCAATGAAATCAGGATATTCGCCACCTGCGATCATTGTTCCGATTGCCTCATCTGCTGTCTGTCCGGTAAGCCAGGTTTCCTTTACCCTTACACCTGTCTTTTCCTCGATGATCTTCTGGATTTCATTATCATCATTGATTTCAGTTCCCGGTACAGCAAAGAATGCATCAAACTCTTTCGCACTTCCAGTTTCAGTGCCACCTTTTTTGCCACTATCATTGCCACATCCGGCAAACAGTGTTGCTGCCATGGTAGCCACAAGCAGCATGCTTACAATTCTTTTTCTTTTCATATTGTATTGTCCTCCCTTTTGATAACTTAATTTTATACTTTTTAAGTTTTCAAACAATCGGAGTAACTATAGTCAAAAACAGGGTAAACTATAGTTTCTCGAAAGAACTATAATTTACCCTGTTTTGCAGTAATATATATTATTCTCCACTTTGCATCTGGCGTCTGAAACGCGCCGGTGTGCAGCCTTTTACCTGTATAAACCTGTTCACAAAATAATCCATATCATGATATCCGACTTCCTCTGCTATCTGTATTATCTTCTTATCAGTCCTAAGCAGAAGCTCTGCCGCCCGTTCCATCCTGTAATTGTTCAGATAATCCTTAAAGGACTGTCCGTATTTTTTTCTGAAAAGCTGCCCTAAGTATGCACTGTTTACATAATACTTCTCACTCAGGCTCTTAAGCGTGATGTTCGTGGCATAATTGTCTCTTACTTCCTTTTCTACCATGCCGATCACACCTCTTGACACATTTTTTCTAAGCTGCGACAGATAATCACCATACTCACAGCAAAATCTGGTCATATGCGCACGGCTTCCCCTCTCAATACCGGTCTTAAAGCTGCTCTCACTTATGAGTCGCAAAATCTCCTGCTGATTTACATTATCATCCTGCTCACTTGCCAGGTGTATAAACTGAAACAACAGATAATTAATATTTAAGTTCATGCTTTCCCCATTCATACCCATGCTGGACATCTCATCATAAAATGTGGCAACTGCATTTCTTATCTCAACATGGTTGTTCTGTTCCACTGTCCTAAGCAGCTTATCCAGACTATCTTTACAAAGCACTATTCCATCTGCCGATATCTTTACTTCATCCTCATAGTAATATATGCTCTTTACTATGCGAAAGCCCTGAAACGACCTGAGCATACATGCATTGCCGTATGATCTGGCTATCTTTGATATATCTGATACTTTTCTTCCGACCAGCATAACTATATTCTTTTGTGTATTATCACATATATACCTTCTCAGATCCTCCAGATATTTTCTCTCGTTTTTTGCGGCTTCCTCTGCCATATAATCTGAGAATATAAAGCCTATGTCATACACTTTTTCATTTACCGATACATCAAATACACAATGTGCCGAATCAGCCCCCAGAAAAGCAACACAGCTTTCGTACATCTTGCGCTGTAAGCTTCTCATATCACTATCGAGTATCTCATCACCTGCCGGAAGCTGCTCCATCTGTATCTCAACATACCTTGCTCCACCCTCACACCTCATATTTTCTTTTACATAGTTCAGGTTTACTTCATCATATTTGCCCTGTATCAGAGATATCAGGTGTCTTGCAAGGTATGCCTGTTTCATCTTTTTGTTATCCTCGTTGATCTGGTTTTTCTCGTTTTTGAGCACAAGAACCTTGCTTAGTACCTTAAGCAGCATCTCCTTGTCCACCGGCTTTAGTATGTAATCCGTACAGTCATTCTGCAGGGCCTGCTGCGCATAGCTAAAATCTGCATAACCGCTTAATATCACAAAATACACATCTGATTTTTTATCTTTTCTCAAAGTCTCAAGCAGCTCAAGTCCTGTCATCTCCGGCATCCTTATATCGGCTATGACCAGATCCACATTCTCATTTTCCAGAAACTGCAGGGCTTCCTTTCCATTTGAAGCCGTTCCTGCTATCTCAAATTCTTCATTTTCCCAATCAATGAGCACCTTAAGCCCCTGTATTATGAAAGGCTCATCATCCACCAATAATACTTTAAGCATTTTAAATCTCCCTATAAATATGTTTCCGGTATTTTTATCATCACAATCGTACCGCAGCCTTCCTCACTGTCCACATCAAATACTGCTTTAGATTCCGTTACCATTTTGATACGCAGGCAGGCATTTATCACGCCCACTCTGCCACCGGTCTTTAACATATCGATATCTGCATTTTTCATGTTACTTTTCATTTTTTCAAGAGCATCCGGATCAATTCCGCTGCCTGTATCCTCAACCTCTATATGCATGAACCCGGCTTTTTTGAATATACGCACAAATATCCAGCCCGGAGCAGCTTTACTTTCTATGCCATGCACACAGGCATTTTCAACAAAGGTTACAAGCGTAAGTTTTGGCACCTGACATTCCATGCAGTCTGCTTCTATATCTATGTTATAGTTCAGCCGCTCGCCAAACCGGTATTTCTGCAATGCCAGATAGGCTTTTACAAATTCACATTCCTTTGCAACGGTTACAGCATCATTTCCCCACTCCACATACTGTCTTTGCATGATGGCGAGTTTTTCAACCATATCAGCCGTCTCATTTTCCTTTTTCAGCAGACTGTGCATTCGTATGCTCTCAAGCGCATTAAACAGAAAGTGCGGATTTATCTGGCTGTGCAGTGCAAGAAGCTCTGCATTTTTCTGACTTACAAGCATCTCCTGCTCTTTTAGCTTATTCTTATATACAGTCTGGATCAAGTCATTTGTGCGGCTTACCATCCTGTTGTAATTTTTTATCATGCTGCCGATCTCATCTTTGCTCTCCCTGTCAGTCATAGATACAAGCTTTTCGCTGTCAACTGACTTAAATACCTTTGAAAGCTGTAATATCCTGCTCGTAAAGGAATGGTTAAAGATACGTAACAGACAAAGTGGAAAGAATACATTTATAAGCATCAGAAAAACAATGATCGGTGCATTGTGCATAAGCATGCTCCATATATTACTGCGTGTCTTAAACACATATATATCAAGCTCACAGCCATACAAAGAGAGCTTCTGCCTGTATACGGAGTCGCTTATTTTCCCAATCTCCTCCAATGTCTTAAATGGTTTGTTGACTCCACTGTAGGCCCCATTTGACAACACTATGTCATCTCCATGGCAGATAAGCACTTCATTATCATAATTCATATTCTTAAAAGTACGCATCATGCTGCCATAATTAAACTCTATCTTGAGTACCTTTTCGATATCAGATGAGTAAAAATCCAGCTTTTTCATATAAATCATATGTCTTTCATCTGACAATCCGGCTACGCCTTTTTCATATACAAAAAAGAGTCCTCCGCTTTCCTTCTGCTCCAGAAGTCTGTAAGAATCCGTATTTCTTACAGCAGACATATCATTTACTTTTCCGCCATTTACTATTGTAGGATTGTCAGCATACAGGAAAAATACTATATTGCTCATTCCAAGTGTGTTTTCAAAAAGTGTATCCTGAAAGAAGCTCTGATACTCTGATACATACTCAGCAGAGCTTGTGTATTCCTTTGATATAAAATCGTCTATGCGCTTGCTGGTGTAGATACTCTTAGCTGCCTCTTCTGCGTTATTGACCATGCTGTTCAGATTATATCCCACAGCACTTGCTATGCTCGACATTTCATGTCTGCTGCTTTCTTTTTCAGCATTTTCTACGATGGAAAGCACCACTGCATCAGTCACTATGAGCGGCAGCATGACACAAAGTACATAAAATATGTAGAATTTTTTTCTGAGTGAATAATCATCAAGCTTTCTCTCAATGGCATTCCATATTGGTCTTCTCATAAACAATTCCTCTGAAATCACTTAAAGGAGCCGACATATGTCCGCTCCTAAAGTCTGTTTTAACTTGTCATTAATTATAGAATAACATATTTATTATTAATAATCTACCCCTGTTTTCTCTCCACATCTTGTTATATCAATGCGCTCTGTCCGCTTGCCTGTGAGCTTTGTGCTTCTGTCATCAGGCTGCTGTCCTCCTGCGGATATCTCATAAATTCCCGGCACAGCTACACAGCTTCCATCCTCTTCTATCACAGCAAAGTCCCTTGGCGAAAGAGTCAGCTTTACTTTCTTAGTCTCATATGGCTCAAGCTTTACAACCTCAATCCCCTTTAGCTGATATCCCGGCTCATACTCTGCAGCATCAACGTGCCTGATATAGAGCTGAACTATCTCATTTACAGTATATCTGCTGTCATTTGTCACATTTACAAACACCTCGACAGATTCGTTTACATCACTTTCTGCTTTATCCACTGACATTCCATCATAGTTTGTCTCACCATAATGCAGTCCATATCCAAATGGATATAACACATTCTCATTTGTATAGCGGTATGTCCTGTGAGCCATTGAATAATCCGTAAACTCCGGGAGATTTTCGGTGCCCTGATAAAATGTAACCGGCAGTTTTCCACTCGGACTATACTCTCCGAATATAGCTTCCGCAACAGCCTTTCCGCCTCTGGCTCCCGGATACCAGCTGTCTATAATGGCATCCACATGCTCTTCTGCCCAGGAAAGATCTATCGCACTTCCTGCTGACAGCACAAGTATTACCGGCTTTCCTACTGCTGCAACAGCCTCTAAAAGTTCCTCCTGAAGTCCCGGAAGCATAAGTCCCAGCTTGTCACCGCTTGCATATTCATTTCCGGCATCACCCTCTTCACCTTCTATAGTTGCATCAAGTCCAAGACACATTACGACCACATCTGACTGTTCTGCCATGATGAGGGCTTCCTTAAATCTGTCCTTTTCCTCTGCAAGTCCCTGTACTTTGTCCTTGTACAGATGGCAGCCCTCTGCATAAAGCACTCTTGTATCCTCTCCAAGATATTGCTGCAATCCCTCAAGTGGAGTGATATATCTTGATGAGGTACCATAATAATTTCCTATAAGCGCATCCCTGGAGTTGGCATTTGGTCCGATAACCGCAATAGTTTTAACATTTTTTCTGTCGAGAGGCAGGAAATTGTCCTTATTCTTTAAAAGTACAAGACTTCTTCTGGCAGCCTCCACAGAAAGCTCCACATGCTCCTTACATTCTACAACCTCATACGATATGTCCTCATATGGCGATGGATAATCCTTCATCATGCCCAGACGAATACGCACCTCCATCAGCCTTTCTACTGCTGCCGTGATTGCCTCGTCTGAAACCAGTCCCCTGTCATAAGCATCCTTAAGATGTAAAAATGCACTTCCACAGTTTAAGTCACAGCCGTTGTTTACAGCCATAGCAGCCGATTCCTCAACTGTATCCGTCACATGATGGTGTTCGTGGAAATCAAGTATTGCCCAGCAGTCTGACACCACATGACCTTCAAATCCAAACTCGTCACGCAGTATATCCTTAAGCAGTGTCCTGCTTCCGCAGGCAGGTTCTCCATTTACCCTGTTGTAAGCCCCCATGACAGCCTCAACCTTTGCATCCTTTACACACCGCTTGAAGGCATACAAATATGTATCATACATATCATGCTTTGATGCTTTCGCATCAAACTCATGTCTTATGGCTTCCGGACCGCTGTGTACCGCAAAATGCTTTGCACATGCTGCCGATTTTAAGTGATCCGGATCATCTCCCTGCAATCCCCTTATATATGCGCAGCCAAGCTTACCTGTCAGGTACGGATCTTCCCCGTATGTCTCATGTCCCCTGCCCCATCTTGGATCTCTGAATATATTTACATTAGGTGCCCAGAAGGTAAGTCCCTTGTATATTCCGTGATCACCCTTTTTTGAAAATTCATTGAACTTTCCACGACCCTCTGTTGATACAACATCTCCTATCTTTTCTATCAGGTCAGTATCAAAAGTTGCCGCAAGACCTATCGCCTGAGGAAATACTGTAGCAACACCGGCTCTTGCTACTCCATGAAGAGCCTCATTCCACCAGTTGTATTCCGGTATCCCCAGTCTTTCTATAGCCGGTGACTCATACAGCATCTGACTTATCTTCTCATCTATTGTCATCTGCGATACAAGTTTTTTTGCATATTCCATAGTTTTTTTACTCATAGTGACTTCTCCTTTAATTTATATAATGATTTTACCAGATTCATGCAGTATTTTCTTTCTACTTGTTGCCCCACAATGTCCAAAAATTGCTATTTGTGCTATAATAACTATATTCACGCAAATGCGCATAAATATCAGCCGTATGGAGACAAGTATATATGATCGAAAATCTGAATGGAATACATGAGACAGTAAAATATAAAGAAAACAGCAATGTAAAGCTTTTTATAAATGTGGAAGTAGAAGATTATCCCATTCACTGGCATACTCCCATGGAGATTATCATGCCGCTTGAAGGCAGCTATACAGTGCAGATTGGGGATGATTTGGTACATCTTAATGAGAGTGATATTATCTTTATAGCTTCCGGTGTAAAACACAGGCTTATCGCACCTGACACCGGAAAAAGGCTTATCCTGCAGATTGAGTGGTCTGCTGTCTCAAAAATAAAGGAATTAAATTCCATACTTACCCTTATAGCACCTGCTATAACGCTAACCCCGGAAACTTCCGGTGATATCCACAGCAATATCCGTAAACTGCTGCTTGATATAGCAGATGAATACCAGACCGACTCATTTCTATCAGAAGCCGTGATCTACTCCAAAATGCTTGAAGTACTTGTCCTTATTGGAAGACATCATACTGCCAGCAGTTGTCATTTTAATGTCGGCAGACACAAGCAGCAGGAATATCTGGAGCGTTTTCTGTATATCTGTGAGTATATCGATACACATTGCACTGAGGACATAACACTTGATGAAATCGCAAAAATAGCCGGATTCAGTAAATATCACTTTACCCGGCTATTTAAACAGTTTACCAATAATACCTTTTACAAATACTTAAATCAGAAAAGAATAGAACTTGCCCTGACCTTTCTGGCTGATCCCAATATATCAGTCACCGAGGCTGCAATGCAGTCAGGCTTTGCAAATCCATCCACTTTCATAAGGGTGTTCAAAGCTGAAAAGGGCTGCACCCCGACTGAATTCCGCAAAATGTTTACTGGGTGAGCATTATGTATGAAAAATCTGCATAGTTATCACTATTGCTGCCATTTGAGGATGCATACATACCGACCGTACAGCCCACAAAGCCACCTGCTTCTTCTGTGGTATATGGCAGCAGACTTATTTTTTCTGCGACTTTTACGCTCTTTTCGGCCGTACCTATCCATATAGATGCTTCCTGTTCCTTACAGATCATACATATATTCCACAGTGGATTTTTTTCTGTAATGCTGTACTCCATAATATCTGCCACTGCTATCTTTTTGTCAGTTCCCTTAATATGTGTAGTCACCACAAATACCAGCCTTCCGGCTTCCATTGTTATCTCAGCGCGAAGATGATTCTCATTGTTCTGGAAAAGTACAAGTCCTGCCGTCTCATTATCCGACTGTGGGATAAAACGCACTGCTGTCTTTACCGAAAACTCATAGCCCTTCTGTCTTAGTCCAAGAAATGCGCTTGTGCCAAGATCAGCGATCTGCTCTTTGTTTGTGTACAGTCTCAGTACTCCCGGATTTTCCTTAAGGGAGTAAAAAGACTCGTTGCGTTTTCCTATTCCAACCAGCCTCTTATCAGGCTTGGCTTCGCAGAAAGTTATAAAATCATTTTCTGATATCTCATCTATAAATCTGCACTCTTCAAGCGGTATATCTACCGTATCCTCAAGATGTCCTATCCCGGGTGCTATTACCGGCCATTCGTTTTCCCATATTGTTTTTGCAATAAAGGTCTCCCTGCCCATGCTGCTGTGCTTTTTGCATGGTCTTGACGCAAGCATGACCACATACCAGTTTCCGTTTATATCATCCACCAGATCACCATGTCCTGCATAGATGACCGGATAATCCATCCCCAGATTTCTGTGTGTAAATATCGGATTTCTCGGACATCCTTCAAACCATTTAAAAAGCTCCTTGCTTCTTGCTATCGTTATACTGTGCTCCGGTCCAGTGCCGCCCTCTGCATGCATCAGATAATAATATCCGTTTATCTTGTAGATATGTGGTCCTTCCGGCCATATGCAGCCCTTTACAGCACCTTTCCATATGGCCATGCTCCTGCCCTTAAGCTTCATGGTTCCAAGATCAAGCTCCTGTATCCATATCTCCCAGTCTCCATTGTAACGTACTCCTTCAGGGTTTGGGCGTGTGCCACAGTAATAACATCTGCCGTCATCATCAAAGAAAAGGCTTGGGTCTATTCCTACTGCTTCTTCTCCCAAATAATACGGATCAGACCACGGTCCTGCCGGATCCTGCGCTGTCACTATAAAATTGCCGCCATGCGATACATTGGTCGTTATCATATAAAAAGTTCCTTCATGATATCTTATGGTCGGTGCAAAAATACCTCTCGATATTTCTTCATTTTCCACGCATAGCTGCGATGGTCTGTCAAGTATATTGCCAATCTGCTCCCAATGAGCCAGATCCCGGCTATGAAATATGGGAACACCCGGTGCATACACAAAGCTTGATGTCACCAGATAATAGTCTTCCCCGACTCTGCATATTGATGGATCAGGATAAAAACCTGAAAGTATTGGATTTTTTGCTGTTACCATGTCTCTTACCTCTCATTTCCTATAATACATATCCAAAGCCCAGTATCGTAAACTGCTTGTCTCTGTCTTCCTCTGCAATTTCAATTCTTACAACATGATTTTCACTGGTCTTATTGTTAAATATTATTGCCGCATTGCAGTGCTGCCAGTTATTGATATGTGGATCAGCCGTAAAATGATACTCTCCGTCCACATATACCTTCGCCTTTCCCACGTTTACCTCTCCCGAATCCTTAAATACAAGGAGAAGTGCCCTGCACTCCATCTCAAGCTCGAAATACACTTTTTCCCTGTTTAATGTATTTTTTGTGCCATCATACATCCAGTTATACGGGAATTCCGGAGTCAGCGAAAGCTGATCATCCATCTCAACGCTTTGCAGCTGTGTATCTGTCGAATCGAAGCCACCCTCGTCAATATATGCCTTTGCATATATATCCTTTTTGTCGAGCAGCCTTATATTTTCAAAGCTGTTTCCTATTACCGGTGCAAGATTTAGGTTTTCCTGCAATATTTTTTCCTCTGTCAGTCCCAGTTCAAATGCATTCAAACTTGCATGCCCTGCCTGATCTATTTTTTCAAAAAGATACTCTATGCAGTCTGCCATGACGGAATGGCCTGCATTGCTCGGATGAAACATATCATAGAAAAACTGATTTTTGCTTATTACCCTTCCCTCGTCATTTTTTAATGTAAACTGAGGGGAAACCGCATCCAGCACGCTTACCATAGGCAGATCATAGAGCTTTCCAACCGGGCTTAGGCGGTCTTGAAGGTTCCAGTCATTTGCAAATACGGAAAAAAGCAATATGACTGCCGGTTTCCATGGCAGATTAAGTACTTTACGTACAAGGCTTTCATAACAGTCACCCTTTGTCTCATCCCCCTCATCATTTACAGCAAATTCAATAACTACTATATCAGGCTGCTGTCCGTCTCTTAGTACATCCCTGTCAAATCTGATCATTCCCAGCTCCGATGGTGTGCCACCCACACCGGCTTTTATGAATTTCACATTATTCTTTGCAGAAAAACGCCTCTGGAAAAGCTGATAGGATTTGTATGCGTAGCACTCTGTATTTATAGGTGTCGCACCTGCTCCCTGTGTGATAGATCCACCGATGTATGCAAGTGTTACCTCTTTTCCGGCTCTTGTCTTTTCGATGGCTTTTCTTATGCGGTATACATTTCCCATATTCATAAGCGAATGGCTTATCATGCTGCAGTATTCATCAGAGTTCATATCCACCTCTGTTTCCTCAATATCTGCCGGAGCCTCATAGCCGTCATTCAGATACAGCCTGACACTCGCTTTTCCCATGATATCCGGTGTATTAAATATGAACTTTATCTGTCCCGGTATATCATCATCCGGTGTCCACTTATAATCTGACAGGTATATCTTTCTCTCCATTCCATCGCCTGTCAGCTTTACCTTAAGATTAGTACCGCCTCCGTACAGGTCCTGCTTTCCGTACATCTGAAACACAAATTCGATCTGTTCGTTTTGATTATCTGTTTCCACAGATACACCTATGCTGTGTACAAGCCTGCCAAAACCTTCCACCGTCTCTAACAGCCCCAGTTCCTCTTTATTTTCTATATTTCCGGCTATTTGTGCACTGTTTATCAGTCTTCCGTCGCTTTCATATATAAAATGTATAATGCTTCCATCTTCCTGTACTGAGCCGTATATATCCTTATCCTTCATGATGTAGAAATACGGTCTTTTTCTTTCGGGATCCTTTGGTGCTTTTGGCCCTGCCATCTTTCTGCCTCCTTGTTATGTCGATTTTATCAGCTATAATGACTATATGATACAAAAACTCCCGGTGCTTTGCACCGGGAGAAATTATAGATATTTGTCCTGTCTTTTATAGTTTATGACTGCTTTCTGCTTCTTCTTAATCTTGAAGCCCCTGCCATCGAAACTCCTGCAAGAAACAACACGATAAATGCTGCCGTTGCTGATTGATCTGATGTCTTTGCAGCTTTTTTTGCCGCCGGCTTGTTTGCTAAAGGCTTATTTGTGCTGCCTGTTGCCGGTTTATCCGCTGACGGTTTATTTATAGCCGGCTTGCCTGTACCCGGTTTTTCTGTATTACCTGTTGATGAATTATTTGTACCCGGTTTTTCTGTATTACCTGTTGATGGATCATCTGTACCCGGTTTACTATTATCATCAGACACTTCATCCTTTGCCTCTGCTGCAAGCTCTATTGTTCCGTATACCGATGATTTAGACCAGCCCATGCCTGTTTCATCATTCCAGCTTAAGGTTCCGATTCTTGCTCCTGAAGCATCAGCATCATTTATCTGGAACTCAAGACCAATCCTGTCACCCTTTTTTGGCTTTATGTCTGTCCACTTGAAGGCTGCCTCAATCACATATCCATCCCCAGTCACTTTTGCGGCAGATTGTACATTTTCCTCGAGACATTTCTTTCCATTGAAAGAATGCTCATTCTCATAATTGATCCTGTACTGCTTATCATCGTCATCATATGACTCTGTCTTGGCATTATTCTCATCGATAAATACCTCGAGTGAATCCTGCTGATATGCCTCTCCACCGTCTTTATTAAGCACCGGATCTTTAACTGTTGCATATACATAAAGGTTTTCGTCATCCCACAACACCTTGGCATCTGCTGTTACCTTAGCTCCAAGGTTTATTGTAAGAGGAATAGCCACAGCCTTATCCCATTCGCTGTCGGCTTCTCCGTCAATCTTTACCGTTGCTTTTGTTGCTTTTTCAATGCCCGGCTTGAGAGTAGCCTTTGCATAATATTTGCTGCTTGTCTCCTGCATTTCTTTAAGGTCATTGAAGCTTACAGCTTTATCGTTATTCATAACTTTTACATCCATGCCGATAGTCTTTGCAACTTTTAAATCAGTCATAGGTACTTTGATGGTCGCACGGTATCCACCATCAACAGCCTGTGCCTCAGAACGCTTAACTGTCTTCTTTACCGGTGTCACATCTCCTGCTGAGTTTGTCTCATCCACATATACTGTAACTTCATCCGTATCATTTATTGTGGCATCCTTTACGCTTACAAGTACATTTAATCCATCCTTATCCCATGTTGGAATAAAAGCTGCCTGTGTATCATCATCCGAAAAACTGTATTCTGTTCCGGACATTGTATCACCTTTCTGCTCAGCTACAACGATATCCTGTATTAACGGCTCAAGCTTTGTAGCATCTACATAAGCCCAGTATGCAGGCTTTGCCTTGTATTTTCCATCAAAAAGCAGTGGGCACTGCTTTGATCCGTCAGCTCCGCCACCAACATTTGACTGTGAATGAAGCCATGAATTTGGCTCAATAACTCCCCACACAGTGATTCCTGCTACATTTGTACCGTTTTTCTTTAAGTCCTTTGCAGCATCAAAAAGCTGTTTGTGACAGTATGCCATCTTTGTATACTCGCTCTCTTTTGATGCTGCTCCTGATTTGTAAGCTGCGCTTGCCTGGAAATCCAGCTCTGTAAGCTGAACCTTTCCTGCTGCTTCGGCATATTTTTTTGCTACTGTCTTAAACTGTGCTGCTGAGAAGCTGTCCACACTGTAATGTGCCTGCATACCAAATGCATCAAGTCGTGTTCCCTGTGCTGATTTTACATCACTTATGAGCTTTATGATTC
>OHIB01000684.1_pt1 | contig 17389 bp, 10 predicted proteins | sample 1568181 | NCBI WGS metagenome assembly OHIB01 (sample SAMEA3879506, study PRJEB24766) | human gut metagenome | biome: human-associated habitat; feature: feces | place: USA | collected 1985/1987
AATGGTTGTTCCAACTGCCAAACTTACGGTTATTATAGCTGTTGCTGTAGGTGTTTTTGTTATACGCACTGCTACCATAATCCCCGCTATAGAAGTTAGTGCATTTATTGCAGATTTCAATGTTTGCCGGCGGAAGTTCGTTGATGAACCGTGACGGAAGATTGTTTTGCCACTGTCCGTAAACTCTGCGGTTATGCGCCATGGAGATGTAAAGTTTTTGGCGGGCGCGCGTGATGGCAACATAAGCCAGCCGGCGTTCTTCTTCCAAGGCCTCGGAACCACCTTCGTCCATACTGCGCTGGTGCGGAAACAGACCTTCTTACCAGCCGGGAAGAAAAACAAGAGAGGAACTGGTTTCTCTGCTGGATGACATAAAAAAAGAAAGCATCAGTCCGGATATTGTCAGACCGTACACGGAACAAGTGGGGAACAGGATTCGTGCTATGGATGAGAAAAAAATAAAGGAAATCTGCGGAGATGTCGGCAGGATGGATTTTGAGGATGCCAGCGAAGCAGCAAAGCAGTTAGAGGATGGAGATTTCCTTCCTCAGTTGAAATTTGATGCATTAAAAGAACTGGAGCAGCGCATGTCCAAGATTAAAACGGAGGAGTGCGGGCTTTTAGTCAGCAAATTGCTGAATGCATTTGACGAAGCCGGAGTGACAGAGTCGAAACGGTGTCATTTTTATCCGGCAAAAAGAGTGTGGCAGAAGCAGGCGGAACCGGAGGAGACAGCTGTCTTTGAGGGAGCAGTGGATAATTTTGCAAACGGAATCGGAAAGTTTGAGTATCCGGTGCTTCTGGTAGACAAATCAAAGGATGAGTCAGGAAAAGAAGGGGTTCTTCTGACACCAGAGAACCTTTACTACAGCGCATGGATGACTTCCTATTACATTCCGGTGATGGATATTGAGTCTATCCAGGCTGTTACAGGACTATTAAACCGGGGCATTTATGTATATCAGAAGAATGGAAGTAAGACAAAACTTCCGCTGGCAGTGGAGCATGAAGAGATGGAAAAATTTGCAAAGGTGCTAGAAGATTTTGTGCGCTATCTGCAGGAAAAACCATTTTCCAGAAAAGAATCTTATCTTGCAAAGGAAAAACACGATACGATTTGCTGTTATCGTTGCGGTTACATCTATAAGGGCGTTGGTGTGTGTCCTCGCTGTGGTTATAAACAAAATGAATAGGACAACGTCTGGCTTCGTATACATAAAAAGAGAAGATATGCGGAGCAGAAAATGAAAGCATTCTTATTAAAATACCGTTCCAGCCTGCTGCTTTTTGCAGTGATGTTTTTATTCGGCTGGGGAAGCGCAGCCGTCGTGGCAAAGTGGCAGTCTGACAGGGAAACAGAGGAGACGATGCACATCGAGGCGGCAGTCGATAACTGGGGACTTGGCTTTGGCGAGTCTGGAAAGGAACTGCAGCCGACCGGAAATGCCACGGCGGATGAGTTAAAGCAGTATGATACCTATTATATAGGAAGTAAAGAGGAAAAGGTGATCTATCTCACATTTGACTGCGGCTATGAGAATGGCAATACAGGAGCAATTCTGGATGCACTCAAAAAACACAATGCACCGGGAACTTTTTTTGTCGTGGGACATTTTTTGGAGAGTGCGCCGGAATTGGTCAAACGGATGGTTACAGAGGGACACACGGTGGGAAATCACACCTATCATCATCCGGATATGTCGGCAATCTCGGACAAAGAGTCGTTTCAGAAAGAGCTCGATGCAGTCAGCAGTTTGTTTCAGGAAGTGACCGGACAGGAGATGACAAAGTATTACAGACCACCGCAGGGCAAATACAGTACAGAGAATCTTGCGATGGCAAAAGAATTGGGGTATAAGACCTTTTTCTGGAGCCTCGCCTATGTGGACTGGAATGCGGATGCACAGCCGACAGAGGAGGAGGCTTATGGAAAACTGATCGGACGCATCCATCCGGGCGCAATTGTATTGTTACATAATACATCATCCACCAATGGTAAAATTTTAGATGAGCTGCTCACAAGATGGGAGGACATGGGATATACCTTCCAGCCGCTGTCGCATTTATGGAGTGATGAGAAAACAAACTGACGAAAAATTTCTGAAAATGCCCGAATTTGTTTGCTTTTGGCAGAAAGAGTATTATAATAAAAATAGATTGTTACATTTCGAGAAGATGTCAGAAAAACCAGAGAGGAGATTTGATATGAAAACAAAGAAAAAGCGGATTGCGCAGGAAATCCAGAGCCGTATTCTTACCATTGTGATTGCGATTTTTATGGTGGTTGCGGTTGTGGTCGCAGTTATGGTTGGAAATGTCAGCTTAAGTGCACAGAAGAATGATCTGGAGATGCAGTCGAAGGCAGCATCTTACCAGCTTGAAATCTTTTTTCAGGAGTATATGACCATTGTGGAGCAGATGGCGCTTGACAAAGATGTGCGGACACTGCTTACTGAGACAAAAGCAGGAGATAAGATCACAGAGTCGGCAGACTATCAGACGGTATTTCACGAGATGGAGAAAATTGCAGCAGCAGATAGTGATAACATTCAGGCAGTCTGGCTTGGAGATATTGATGCTAATGTGGTGACACAGTCAGACGGGTTTACAAGTGACAGCAGCTTTGAAATCACAGAGCGTACCTGGTATCGTGCAGTGGAGACGAACAGTACGATCCTGACAAGTGCTTATGTGGATGCGAGTACCGGAAATCTGATCTTAAGTGCAGCAACTCCGGTTTATGATGAAAATGGCAAGAATATCATTGGTGTTGCAGGAGCGGATATCGCACTTGAGCATATTGATGAACTGCTTTCGGCTTATAAGATTGGAAACAATGGATTTGTTATTTTAGTAACATCGGATGGAACCATTATTTATCATCCTAATTCAGATAACCAGTTGAAAAATCTTTCCGAGCTGAATGTTTCGGATTCCGTGATGAAAGCAATTCAGAGTCAGAACGGAACATCTGTGAAGTATAAAGCAGATGGAAGCAGCAAGTATGGATATGTCGGAAGAATCGGAACGACCGATTATTATACGTTAAGCTGTATGCCTTCCAGCGAATATTTAGCAAGCCTGATCCAGTGTATCATTATTGTACTGCTGCTTGTAATTGTTGGAGTTGTCATTATCATTATGGCAATCAGACGTCTGGCAGGCAATATCACAAAACCGATCGTTGCATTAAATGAGGTGGCACAGGAACTGGCAGAGGGTAATCTGGATGTATCGCTCGACGTTTCTTCAGAGAACGAGATTGGAGAACTTGCAGATTCCATCCAGAAGACCGTAAACCGGTTAAAAGAATACATTAATTATATTGATGAGATTGCGTATGTCCTGAACCGTTTATCCGATGGAAAACTGAAATTTACATTAAAATACGATTATGCAGGTGATTTTGCAAAAGTAAAAGATGGAATGATGCATATCTCAGAATCATTACAGGGAATGATCGAGAATATCATCAACAGTTCCGCACAGGTTTCGGCTGGTGCAGATGATCTTTCGAGAGCAGCCCAGAATATTGCTGAGGGTGCAAGCACACAGGCAGCTTCTGTGGAAGAACTTGTCGCAACTTCAGTTTCTGTATCTGAGCAGGTAAAAGAGAATACAGACGATGCATTAAAATCAGCAGATGAAACGGCACGTGTCACAAAGATGATGCAGGACAGCAGAATGCAGATGGATCAGATGACAGATGCGATGAACAAGATCACAGAGACTTCCAATGAAGTTGTCAGCATCATTAAGACAATCGAAGACATAGCAGATCAGACGAATCTTTTGGCACTGAATGCTTCGATTGAGGCGGCAAGAGCCGGTGAAGCCGGTAAGGGATTTGCAGTGGTTGCTTCTGAGATTGGATCGCTTGCAGAAGGAAGTTCCAAGGCTGCAAATAATACGAAAGACCTCATTGGAGTATCCATTCAGGAGATTGAGCGTGGAACAGAACTTGCAGCGAATGTGGTTGTCTCCATGCAGGAAGTATTGGATGCGATTGAAAATGTGAATGGTATGATAGGGAAGAGTGCAGAGAATAACCAGACGCAGAATCAAAACATTGAGCAGATCAAACTTGGTATCGAAGAAATCTCCAAGGCAGTGGAAGACAATTCTGCATCTGCAGAGGAGACTTCCGCAACATCAGAGGAGCTGGCTGCACAGGCTGCAACACTCGAAGCTCTTGTCAAGCATTTTGACCTTGAGGATGACGGCAGCAACGATGCAACAAGATAGAAAAATCCCACCGGCAGATATGATTTCCTTCGTGAGCGAAGCGAACAGGAACATCCTATCTGCCGGTGGGATTTTGCTGTCGCCCAATACCTTTTGGCGGGCTCATCAATCTTTTTGCATACGAAACCTAGACACTGCAAATGTGAATTGTTATAATAAGAGATACGGAAAAAAGAAGGTAGTGAAGAACACTGCCAAAATGCAGGATTCATAAAGATGGAGCAGACATGAACAGGATAGCAATTGTGGAAGACGATCAGGGTTATCGTGACACACTTTTTACTTATATAAAACAATATGAACAAGAACGTGATACAGCATTTGAGGCGACACCTTTTGAGAAAGCGGATGATTTTCTGGCAGTTTATAACGGAGATTATGACATTATCCTGATGGACATTGAGATGCCTGGAACAAACGGCATGGATGCAGCAGAGCAGATCCGTAAAAAGGATGCCCAGGTAGTCATCATGTTTATCACGAACATGGCGCACTATGCGATCAAAGGATATGAAGTGGGCGCACTGGACTTTGTCTTAAAGCCGATCCAGTACCTGAATTTTGCCAATAAGATGGATCGTGCCATGCAGCTGGTGGAGAACCGCGGAAGCAGACCGGTGATGATCCAGACGGGAACCGGCGTCAAAAAGATTGATTCCAGAGACATTTTTTATGTGGAGATCCAGAATCATGTGTTGCGCTATCACACAAAACAGGGCAATTTTGAGGTGCGCGGAAGCTTGAAAAATGTGGAAGAGGAGCTTCCAAAGGGGCTGTTTGCAAAATGTAGCAACTGGTGTCTGGTAGGTCTGACACATGTTGCAGAGATTAAGGATGACACAGTGATCGTAGAGGGAGATGAACTGCAGATCAGCCGCCGCAGTAAGAAAAACTTTATGACGGCACTCATCCGCAGTGTAGGGAGAAGTTAAGAATGGTTCGTGATTTTGGTATCATGTTTTTTCAGGATTTTTTATTGCTGGTATGTGTGTATCTGTTTCTCATGCCATTGCATGTCATGGAAAAGAAAAAAATAAAAAACGGTCTGATACTTTGTGGGGCTTGGTGTGTCATGCTTGCAGCAAGACTGCTCATTCCGGCAATCGGGGAACATCTGATCGCAGAGTTTTTCATGCGTTTTGTGATCACGATGATTGCTGTTGGACTGATCAGCAAAAAAATAAGCTGGGAAATGATTTATTGTACGGTCTGGCCGCTCATTGTATATCATTGTATCAATATTATCTGGAACAGTTTACATCGCGTTTCTGCCATTGAGCAGCAGCCGCGGGTGCTGCAATATCTCTTTTCTCTCCTGTTTTTTGCGGCAATGTATCTGCTTTTGTCTATCACACTGTTTCGCTGGCTTCCAAGAAATGGATTTTACCAGGCAGGACCAAGAAGAACACTCTCAGCAGCAGCAGTGCTTTTCTTATCCTTGTTTTCTTACTACAATTTTTACCAGAACCGTGGAGAATCCAATCTTGCGGTTCTGGTTCAGTTATATTGCGTGACTTTTTTGTATCTGCAGGCAGAGCTTTTCAAAAAAAGCGAAGTAAAGCAGGAGTATGCGCTGATGGAGCGCATGTGGTACCAGCAGAAGAAGCAGTACGAGATCGCGAAAGACCAGATGCAGGTGATCGACCGCAAATGTCACGATCTGAAGTATCAGGTGGCTGCAATGCGGCATATTGAAAACCCGACAGAACGGGAGAAAAATTTAAAAGAACTGGAACAGTCAATCCGCATTTACGACTCTATCGTAAAAACAGGAAATGAGATTCTGGATACATTGCTCTCAGAGAAGAGCCTGATCTGTGAGGCAAGAGATATTACCGTGCACTGTGTGATCGATGGGAAGAAGCTTTTCTTTATGGATTCCATTGACATTTATGCACTGTTTGGGAATGCCATCGATAATGCCATCGAATGTGTGGAAAAGTTTTCAGAGAAAGAGATGCGGTTTATCGATATCTGTGTTGCAGAAAAGCAGCATTTTTTATATATCCGTTTTTCGAATCCAATCGAGCGGGCACCGGAGTATGAGGATGATCTGCCAAAGACCACGAAGAAAAACAAGCAGTATCACGGGATCGGGTTAAAGAGTATCCGGCACATTGCAGAGAAATACGGGGGGGATATCTCAGTATCCACAGAGATGAACTGTTTCAATCTGGAAGTGCTGCTCCCGGTGAAATAAATAAGGGAACACCACTTACGTCACAAAAAGCACCGACTAAGTCAGGTTCGTTGAAAAATTAACGAATTTTATTTATTATTTATGTATTGAAATTGGAACAATATATAAAAATAGCCTGAAACGATACAAAGTGACAGGCACCATAAATAATAAAAAGGATGTGTTATATGCGACGAATTCAAAATCTGATGGAGCAGTGGCTTTTCATTGGACCTGACAACAGACAAGAGCAGGTGAACTTGCCACATACATGGAATGCAAAAGACGGACAGGACGGAGGAAATGATTACTACAGAGGAACCTGTCATTATGAGAAAACATTTGAAAAACCGGAATTTGATCCGGAGACAGAGGAAGTATATCTGGAGTTTCTTGGTGTAAATGCAAGCAGTGATGTGACAGTGAATGGAAAAGAACTTGCACATCATGATGGTGGCTATTCCACATTCCGCATCAATATCACAGAGGTTTTAGAAGACCAGAATAAATTGGAAGTGACTGTGGACAACTCTGTCAATGGAAAAGTATATCCACAGAAAGCGGATTTTACATTCTATGGTGGAATTTACCGTGATGTTCGTTTCCTTATCGTGTCAAAAGAGCATTTTGATTTAGATTACCTTGGAAGCAATGGAATTAAGATCACACCGGAAGTAAAAGAGAACGAAGCGAATGTTCATATCGAAACATTTACCAATACAGAGGAAGCACAGGTAAACGTTCAGATCAAAGATCAGGACGGAAAAGTAGTTGTAGAAGGAAATGGATGTGACGCAAATCTTAATATCCAGAATCCAATCCGCTGGCATGGAAGAAAAAATCCATACCTTTATACGGCAGTTGCAACGTTGACCGTAAATGGAGAAGTGAAGGATGAGATCACGAACCGTTTTGGTATCCGTACTTTTTCGGTAGATCCAAAGAAGGGATTTTTCTTAAACGGAGAGCATTATCCACTTCACGGAGTTTCCAGACATCAGGATTTTAAGGCGTTGGGAAATGCAATTTCGACAAAAAACCATGATGAAGATATGGATCTGATCTGTGAACTTGGGGCAAATACGATTCGTCTCGCACATTATCAGCATGACCAGTATTTTTATGATCTCTGTGATGAGAGAGGTATGGTCGTATGGGCAGAGATTCCATATATTTCGGAACATATGCCGGGCGGAAGAGAGAACACCATCAGCCAGATGAGAGAGCTGATCGTTCAGAATTACAATCATCCGTCAATTGTAGTATGGGGCGTATCCAATGAGATTACCATCAGTACAAAGGACAAAAAAGATATGTTGGACAATCATCATGTGTTAAATGATCTTTGCCACAAGATGGACCCAACAAGACTGACAACGTTAGCATGTTATGCAATGTGCGGACCATTTAACCGTTCTGCACACATCACAGATCTGGTTGGATGGAATTTATATCTGGGATGGTATGTACCGGGATTTTTCTTAAATGATCTGTTCTTAAGATTTTTCCACCTTGTATTCCCGAACCGCCCGATCGGTTATTCCGAGTACGGCGCAGAAGGTATGCCAAACCTTCACAGCAGAAGACCGAGACGTGGAGACCATACTGAGGAATATCAGGCAAAATATCATGAGTATATGATCAAATGTTTCGAGCGTCATCCATTTATGTGGAGCACTTATGTGTGGAATATGTTTGATTTTGCGGCAGATGCTAGAAATCAGGGCGGCGAGCCGGGCATGAACCATAAGGGACTTGTGACATTTGACCGCAAGACAAAGAAAGACAGTTTCTTCTTATATAAAGCATATTGGAGCGAGGAACCTTTTGTTCATTTGTGCGGTTCCCGCCGCAGTGACCGTTCCGAGGATACAACGACCATTAAAGTTTATACAAACCAGCCGGTCGTATCCTTATATAATAACGGAGAGCTGATCGAGCAGAAGAGCGGAAATCATATTTTTACCTTCCAGCTTCCTATGGAAAAAGAGAATAAGATCGAAGCTGTAGCCGGAAGTGTGAAGGATGCGATGGTACTTCATCACACAGAAAAAGAGAATCCGGATTATAAGCTGAAAAAAGAAGCGAAAAAGAGTGAAAACTGGGTATAGATTTTAGCAGGATATTCCAAAGGAGAAGAAATAATGAGTAATCAAAAAGAAAAAACCACTGCACAGGCAGCCGGAATGAACCGGGCAAAACCGTATCAGCTTGTGCTGTTCCCGATGAACAATGGTGCGACAAATGTTTATTATATTCTTACCATGAATTTTATCGCATATTATGCAAACGGAGTGTTAGGACTTGCGCTTATGTTTGCAACGACAATGGTAACCGTCATGCGTCTTTTTGATGCCGTGACGGATCCGATCATCGGAGCTTTGATCGACCGGACAAATTCAAAATTCGGTAAATTCCGTCCATACATGGTGATCGGAAATGTGATCATGATCGTTTCTTCCATTTTACTGTATTTTGGGACGAGGATCATCGCACCGGACATGCAGTGGCTGCGCTATGTATGCTTTGTGTTATTTTATGCATTATATGTTATCGGATACACATTCCAGACGGCCTGTACCCGTTCCGGACAGACCTGTCTGACAAACGATCCGAAACAACGCCCGATGTTTACTATTTTTAATACGATCGCCAGCCTGATCGGTATGGGACTTGTACAGTTTCTGGCACCGATCTTAGGTGACCTTCTTGGCGGCTATAACAGCGCTAACTTTTTTGATTTTATGATCCCGCTTGCCATCGTGGTATCCGCAGTGCTGACACTTCTTGCAGTGATCGGTATCTGGGAGAAAGACAGACCGGAATTTTTCGGTGTTGGCAATAAACAGGAAAAAGTAAAATTAAAAGAATATGTTGCTATTTTAAAAGCAAACAAAGAGCTGCAGCGTCTTATGGTCGCAGGAGCGGGATGTAAGCTTGCTTTCTCCATCGCAACGAATATGACAGTACTCTGTATGCTTTACGGAGCAATGATGGGAGACTACGGCGGACTGTATCTTCCAATGATGATCGTCGGATATATTTTCTCTGTTCCGTTCTTCCTTTTGACGGTAAAGACATCACAGAAGCATGGACAGAAAGCTTCACTGGTGCGCTATACAATGCTTGCGCTGGTCATGTACATTGGAGTTTTAGTGTTGTTGTTGTTATGGAATCAGGGGGTTCCGGCATTTAACTTAAGCCTGAGATCCATCAATGTATACACGGTGTTATTTGTGTTATTCTTTGGTATCGGTTATGGTGCATATTATGCGACAGCAGATATGCCGATTCCGATGGTTGCAGACTGTTCCGATTATGAGACATACCGTTCCGGACAGTATGTGCCAGGTATTATGGGAACATTGTTCTCACTTGTAGATAAATTAGTAAGTTCTCTTGGATCTACCATCGTTGGTGCAGCAGTTGCAATGATCGGTATCCAGACATTACCGGACAGCAAGACACCATATTCTTCCGGAATGCATGGCGTTGTTCTGATCCTGTTCTGTATCGTTCCGATGATCGCATGGCTTGCAACACTCTGGGCCATGAAGGGCTACACTTTAACAGGAGCCAGAATGAAAGAGATCCAGGCTGTCAATGCTGTGAGAAAACACGCGGTAAGCGAAGGCATGTCACTGGAAGAAGCCATGGAAAAATGGAAAACTTATGAGGATGTGCCGGAAGAATTCAAATGACCACTTACGTCATAAAAAGAACCGACTAGGGCGGGTTTGTTGATTTTTTAACAAAATTTTAATAAAATGAAAACACAAAGTAAACAAAGTTCGTCAAAATGACGGAATTTGAAAAAAGAAATGGAGAAAAATTATGGGAGAGAACAAAAAAGAAGTGAAAGCCCGCAAGAAGGCTTTCCGTAAAGCAAAACACAGAGCGATCCGTCCATGGAAAGGATTATCGATCGTATGTGCGATTCTGGCAGTGATCTTCGTGCCGCTGTACAGCTTATTAAACGTTTTTGATAATTCACTGGCCATTTTCGTCGGAGGAACATTCTGGAAATTAAAGAATGAGGATCAAAGCGCACAGTACTTTACCTCTGACTTTGAGTCTACAGAAGATATGGTTGACTATGGATTACAGCTTGTTCAGCAGGTGGAGGCAGAGGGTGCAGCGCTTCTTATGAATGAGAACAATGCACTTCCTTTAGCAGAAGGTGCAAATGTCAGTCTGTTTTCCAATTCATCTGTAAACCTTGTTTATGGTGGTACAGGATCCGGTAACATTGATGCTTCCACAGCAGATACCTTAAAAACTGCAATGGAAAAAACAGGTTTCAATGTAAATGAAACACTCTGGAACTTCTATGAATCCGAAGAGATGGGAATGTACAAACGTGGAAATGGTGGTACGATCGCAACTGCAAGTGCCGTTGTAACAGAGGTTCCATGGAATGAGTACACAGACGAAGTGAAAGATTCTGTCACTTCTTATGGTGATGCAGCGATCGTTACATTATCCCGTGTAGGTGGTGAGGGTGCTGACCTTGCATACGGTGATGTCAATTATCTTGCATTAGATGACAATGAAAAAGAAATGCTTTCCAATGTGGCAGCAATGAAAGCAGACGGAACTGTTAGCAAAATTATCGTGCTGATCAACTCCGCAAACACCTTACAGTTAGATTTCTTAAAAGATAATATTTATAATGTAGATGCCTGTCTGTGGATCGGCGATGTCGGAATTACAGGTATCAATGCAGTGGCTGATATCCTTGCAGGTAACGTCAATCCATCCGGTAGCCTTGTGGATACTTACTGCTATGATAATTACTCTTCACCAGCCATGGCGAACTTCACGCCAATGATTTATGAAGGCTATACAGAAGAACTGATCCCTGAAAAAGCAAAAAGCTACATGGTATATCAGGAAGGTATCTACGTTGGATACAAATATTATGAGACACGTTATGAAGACACGGTTATGGGAACCGGAAATGCAGGAAGCTATGTATACAGCGATGATGTGGCATTCCCATTCGGTTATGGATTAAGCTATACAGATTTCGAGTACAGTGACATGACGGGTGTTTATGATGCTGCGACAGATTCTTATAACTTTAATGTGACAGTTACCAATACAGGTGATACTTATTCCGGAAAAGAGACCGTTCAGATTTACGCACAGTCTCCATATACAGAGTATGACAAAGAGAATTCTGTAGAGAAATCTGCAGTACAGTTATGCGGATTCGGCAAAACAGATATTTTAGCTCCGGGTGAGTCCCAGACATTAACAATCAATGTAGACAGAGCAGATATCGCATCTTATGATGCATATGGTGCAGGTACTTACATTTTAGATGCAGGCGATTACTATTTTACAGCAGCAACAGATGCACACAATGCTGTGAACAACATTCTTGCAGCAAAAGGATTTACAACTGAGAATGGAATGGATGCAGAAGGTAATGCAGAACTTACATTCCAGTGGACAAATGATACATTAGACACCACTACTTATGCAGTATCTAAGAGCGGTGCAGAGGTGACAAACCAGTTATCTGATTCCGATATGAACCTTTACGAAGGTGCCGGAGATAACTCCGTAACTTACCTTTCACGTAATGACTGGGAGGGAACATTCCCAGCAGAATCTCCGGTATTTGCATTAACAGATACTATGATCGATGACCTGCAGGTAGTTCAGTATGATGCAGCAGATTATGATACGGTAGAGATGCCGACATTAGGTGCAAAAAATGGTCTTACTTTATACGATATGATCGGTAAAGATTACGACGATGCTGACTGGGATACTTTATTAGACCAGCTTACCTATGATGAGATGGTAACTTTAATCGGCGACTCCTTCCACTGGACAATGCCGATCAAATCAATCCAGGCTCCGGGTTCCCGTGATGAGAACGGACCACAGGGACTGACTGCTTCCTTATTCGGCAATACGGATAAAGAAAAACTGACAGCAACTGCATTTACATCTGAGGATGTGATGGCAGCAACTTTCAATACGGATATTATGACAGAGATTGGTAAAGTGATCGGTAATAACTGTCTGTCTGCAGGCGTTGCGATTCTTTACGGACCGGGTAACAATATCCACAGAACTCCTTATGGTGGACGTAACTTCGAGTACTACAGTGAAGACGGATTCCTTTCCGGAAAAATGAGTGCTTACGAAGTGGCAGCTATCCAGGAAAAAGGTGTTCATGTTGTAATGAAACACTTTGCATTAAACGACTGCGAACAGGATCGTATCGGTCTTGGCGTATGGCTCACTGAGCAGGCAGCACGTGAAATATATTTAAAAGCATTCCAGGATGTATTTGAAGAAGGAAATGCAAACGGAACCATGGTTGCTTACACACGTTGGGGATGCATCTGGTCCGGAGGTAACAAAGGATTGATGACCGGAATCATGAGAAATGAGTGGGGCAGCAATGGACTTACCATCACAGATAACGTTCTTAACCCATATGTCAATGGTCCGGACGGAGTGATGGCAGGTGGTGTTACAACCTATGATGCCATGATGCCGTATGTGACCAAAGAATTACCGGCATATAAAAATGATCCGGTTATGGTAACAGCAATGCGTGAGGCATGCCACCATGACCTGTATGTATTAGCAAACTCTGTTGCCATGAACGGTGTTGGCGAAAATACAACCATTAAATTTGTACAGCCAAAATTACTTGTGATCTTAAAGACAATTGCGACCATCGGTGTGGTAGGATTCATCCTTTCACTTGTGATGTTCATTCTGAAAAAACGCAAGTTCAAAAAGAGCGAAGAGTACACAAGCTATATGGCATGGAAAAAAGAGTTAAAACAGAATAAAAAACAGGCATAAATAAAATGCGAAAGAAGTCATCGCACAATCAAAGTGTGGTGGCTTCTTTTTTGCATACATCTGAAATTACGGTTGGAAATAAGAAAAATTTTGTGCAACCATACAAAAGAAAATAATCTGGAAAAAATTATAAAAAAGTTATTGACAACTAACTATCGTTAGATTATACTAACCAACGTAGAAACGAAAAAGATTATCAATAGTCTTTTGGAAGATGAGGAAGAGGGAAAGATGATGCCTTTAACAATGGTGAAAACAGGTGAAGAAAATACAATCAAAAAAGTTGGTGGAAAAGAAGAAACCAGAAGATTTTTAGAAAACCTCGGATTCGTAGTCGGAGGAACTGTTACTGTGGTATCAGAGATTGGCGGTAATATGATCGTGAATATCAAAGATTCCAGAGTTGCAATCGGAAAAGACATGGCAAACAAGATTATGGTATAAAGTGCCAGTCTGTGACAAAAGTAAGCAATGGCAGGGCGTTCCTGTCTGCTGATAGATGATTTTTAAAAAGAAAAAAGGAGCCGTTAGAAAATGACATTGAAAGAAGCCGCTGTTGGTCAGACAGTAAAAGTCAAAAAATTAACTGGCGAGGGCCCGGTTAAGAGAAGAATCATGGACATGGGTATCACAAAAGGTGTGGATATTTTTGTCAGAAAGGTAGCACCGCTTGGAGATCCGGTTGAAGTTACGGTACGCGGATATGAATTATCCCTTCGTAAAGCGGATGCAGAGATGATTGAAGTAGAATAATTTTTTTTGCCTATGGGTTACATATAACTAACCAGAAAAGACGAAAATGTTATGAGAATGAGTAGTGCCTGCATACTTTCTAAAAGAAAAGGCACACAGATCCAGAGATGGAAAACTTACATAGAAGCAAAGAAGGAGAGTTAATCATGGCAGTTAAAATTGCACTCGCAGGAAACCCAAACTGCGGTAAAACAACATTATTTAATGCCCTGACAGGTTCCAACCAGTTTGTTGGTAACTGGCCGGGTGTTACGGTAGAGAAGAAAGAAGGAAAATTAAAAGGACATAAAGATGTCGTTATCATGGACTTACCGGGTATCTATTCTTTATCTCCATACACACTTGAGGAAGTAGTTGCAAGAAACTACCTCATCGCTGAGAGACCGGATGCGATCCTAAATATCGTCGACGGTACAAACATCGAGCGTAACCTTTACCTTTCCACACAGCTTATGGAATTAGGTATTCCGGTCATCATGGCAGTCAACATGATGGACGTTGTGGAGAAGAGCGGTGAGAAAATCCACACAGATAAATTAAGTAAAAAATTAGGCTGTGAAGTCGTTGAGATTTCCGCTTTAAAAGGAACCGGCATCAAAGAGGCAGCTGAGAAGGCAGTGAAGCTTGCAGAGAGCAGAAAAGCAGCAGTTGTTACACACGAGTTCTCCAAAGAGGCTGAGGATATTATTGCAGAAGTTGAAGGCAAGATCAAAGGAATGCCGGAAGAACAGAAGAGATTCTTTGCAATCAAATTACTGGAGAAAGATGACAAGATCCAGGAAATGATGACAAATATCCCGGATGTATCTGCACAGATCAAAGAGATGGAGGATAAATTTGATGATGATACCGAGAGTGTTATCACAAACGAGAGATATGTATACATTTCCTCTATCATCGGTGACTGTGTCACAAAGAACACCAAAGAAAAACTGACAACATCCGATAAGATCGACCGTATCGTGACAAACAGATGGCTGGCATTACCGATCTTTGCAGTGGTCATGTTTATTGTTTACTTTGTATCTGTTACAACTGTTGGTGCATTCGTAACAGACTGGACGAATGATGTATTGTTTGGTGAGATCATTCCACCTGCAATTGAGAGCGGATTAAATGCAATCGGCTGTGCTGACTGGTTACAGGGACTGATCCTTGACGGTATCGTAGCCGGTGTCGGAGCAGTTTTAGGATTCGTACCACAGATGTTAGTATTATTTATTTTCCTTGCTTTCTTAGAGAGCTGCGGATATATGGCACGTGTCGCATTCATCATGGACCGTATCTTCCGCAAATTTGGTCTTTCCGGAAAATCCTTCATTCCAATGTTAATTGGTAGTGGATGTGGTGTTCCTGGTGTTATGGCATCAAGAACAATCGAGAACGACCGTGACCGTAAAATGACAATTATGACAACAACCTTCATTCCTTGTGGAGCAAAACTTCCGATCATTGCCATGATCGCAGGTGCATTCTTCAATAACTCCGGATGGGTTGCAACAAGTGCTTATTTCGTTGGTATCGCAGCAATCATCTGCTCCGGTATCATCTTAAAGAAAACAAAAATGTTTGCTGGTGATCCTGCACCATTTGTTATGGAGCTTCCGGCATACCACTGGCCAACTGTTTCTAATGTATTAAGAAGTATGTGGGAAAGAGGCTGGTCCTTCATCAAAAAAGCTGGTACAATCATTCTTTTATCAACAATCGTATTATGGTTCTTAATGAGCTTTGGATGGGAGAGCGGAAGCTTTGGTATGGTAGAAGAATTAAATAATTCTATCCTTGCTTCTATCGGCAGCGCAATCGCATGGATCTTCGCACCACTTGGCTGGACACAGGCTGGTGAAGGCTGGAAGATGGCAGTTGCAGCCGTTACAGGTTTAATTGCAAAAGAGAACGTTGTAGCAACCTTCGGTATGTTATATGGTTTCGCAGAAGTGGCAGAAGATGGTGCTGAAATCTGGGGCAATCTGGCAGCAGCCATGACACCAATCGCAGCTTACGGATTCTTAGTATTCAACTTACTTTGTGCACCATGCTTCGCAGCAATGGGAGCTATCAAACGTGAGATGAACAATGCAAAATGGTTCTGGTTCGCAATCGGATACCAGTGTGGTCTTGCTTATGTTGTATCACTTTGCATTTACCAGATCGGAACACTCATCACAACAGGAGCATTTGGAATCGGTACTGTAGTAGCATTCTTGCTTGTGATCGGATTCTTATACTTACTGTTCCGTCCATACAAAGAGAGCAATTCTTTAAACGTGAACACAAAGAAAGTAGTAAGCGCAAAATAACAGATATTTACAGGATGAGGCCTCTCATACAGAGGCTTCTCCTTAAAAAAGATTTATCAGAAAGGCGGTAGAACATATGGGAACATTCGTTGTATTAGCAGTATTAATAGCAGTAGTAGCTCTGATTGTCAGGGGAATTGTCCGCGACAAGAAAAGTGGAAAATCTTCCTGCGGCGGTGACTGTTCACATTGCAGAGGCTGCCATTAATAAAGAAAACAAAGACAGTGACAGAAGCTGCCTTTAATGATAACCACAAATTTCAGGTGATAAGAAGGGCATGGTTTTAAATGAATCAGCATACGTCAGTACAGCAGAAACAACAGGAAAATCAGCAGAAGTATGAGAGAACCCAGATGCAGCGTGAAATTGTGATTCAGCGGCTGAAAGAGCAGGGATGCAGGATTACAAAGCAGAGAATGGTGTTACTCGATATTATATTGAATGAAAATTGCTCAAGCTGTAAAGAAATCTATTATAAAGCATCCAAAATTGATCCTAAGATCGGCACAGCAACCGTATATCGCATGATCAATACCTTAGAAGAGATCGGTGCGATCAGCAGAAGAAATATGTATAAAATCGTGAGAAATCCGGATTGTAAAGATGAAAGTGTATGCACCATTGAGCTAGATGATAATACAGTCCAGAAATTATCAAAAGACAGTTTTAACAATGTAGTTCTGACAGGACTGAAGGCCTGTGGATACATTGACAAACAGGAAATCGAGCGGATGTTCGTAAATTCCTGTGATTTTAAACATTGAAAACAAGTAAAAATTTAAATAGAGAACGAACTGATGACCGCCGGGAAATACTGAAGAGTATAATTTCCGGTGGCTTTCTTATATTTCTTCAGTTTTTTACTCTCTTTTGGCAATACGGTTTCCGGTAACCTTCTTAACATGTCTGAAATGAGAACATTTCTCAACAAGAAGAAAAAAGTAGAAATATAGAAATTTTGGCTGTATAATACATGAAATATAAATAAGCTGATGTCGCAATAATGCGTTTGCCCATCATATTTATCTGAAAACAGTTCATAACTGTTCAGCACCGAAAGGATGCTGAGTG
>OHIB01000696.1_pt1 | contig 17068 bp, 17 predicted proteins | sample 1568181 | NCBI WGS metagenome assembly OHIB01 (sample SAMEA3879506, study PRJEB24766) | human gut metagenome | biome: human-associated habitat; feature: feces | place: USA | collected 1985/1987
CATTGGGGTTCTTCAGTTTTTTCCGGTCTACCATAATCAGGTTGTTGGACAGGGCGTTCAAGCCATAATACAGGCTTTCCTTGCCGTTGTCGAACAGTTCCTGTGTGGTAAACGGCACAAAAATCGCTGTGCTGCTGGTGGTCAGACCGCGCTGGATCTCAATCTGGCAGTCTGCCAGTGGCAGGCTGCTCATCAGCCCCTGCTCCTGCTGAAAATCAAGGCGGCATAATTCGCAGTTGTGCTTCTGGGCAATACTGACTGCCTGAAACACGTTGGTTTCCAGTTCCTGCTCGGTCTTGCCGGTGTTCAACACCAGAAAAGTGACAAGGAACATCCGCTCGTTCTGGCTCTGCAATTCCTTCAAAAGTGCCTTGGCATCTCTGCCGTAGGTTGCCAAATCGGACGGCAAAACGTTCATATCGTATCCTGCGCGGACGGCTTTCTTCTGCTCTTCGATTTTGCTGCGGTCCAGTTCCGTGATGGTGTGCTTGATGGTTTTGATGGCCTTGTTCTGGTCAACGGACTGGATGTGCATGGTAACGATCTGGCTGGAATCCATATCAAGGAAATCCTTCAAAAGCTGATCGCTCAGGTCAGAAGCCGTAATATTCAGGAAGCTGACAGCCCCGAAGATGCCGCCCACCTGAAAGGTACGGCTGTTCTTAAACGCCAGCGCAGTGGGGGCAATGGCATCCTTTACGGACAGACCACTGGGCACAAGGTCTTTCCAGTTGAAGTGGAACTTGTTGGCTCCATCCATGTTCAGCATCCCGTGCATCAGCCGCAGACGCTCCGTACCGTCCAGCGGCTTTGCCAGAACGCCCAACCTGTGAAAGTTGTTCATCAGGTCGTTCTGGATGTGCTCTAACCGAGGTTTGACCTGCGCCATGCTGTCGCCCTCGATGCCATAGGTCAGGAATTTGGTCTTGGTCAGGCCGTTGTTGCCCTTGGAAAGCTGCTGCCGCAACATCTGGCTGTACTCGGCTCGCACATCATCAAAGCCATCCTGCTGGTACGGGATGCGGATGGACTTCTCGAAGTCCGCCGAATCGGTGGCGGTATTCACGAAGGACAACTCGAAGTGGATAGAGCTGTCGAAAAAGTTGAGAAAACTGCACCATTCCTCAAAGATGGCGGTCTTGTCCTCCTGCTGCGCCAACTGATAGTTGATATCCTGATACTGGATGGTGCGGGTGTAGTAGCCGGGACGGACACGGCAGGTACCGTCCTCAAACATCCGCTGGAACGGGATGCTTTCCTGTGCCGTGTGGGGCACTGTGGGCTTGGGCGGCTTTTTGCCGTCTTTATTCTTTTTCAGAAACGGAATCATGGGCGTCATCTCCCTTCACAAGCAGTGCATAGTAATTGCGGGTCTGGTACGGACGCACCTTCGGGCGAACAAAGCGCGCCTGAAAGTAGTACCGCAGGATCTTTTCAGCCGGCTGACCGTTTTTCTGGTACATGGCCAGAAAGAACATGGGCAGCATGACCGCCATCATGCCGAGGGTAGCACCGGAATTGCCAGCGGTGTCCCGCAGAACAAAGAACAGCGGCACGCCTACGACTGCCGCTGCACCAAAACAGATAAGCTGCCGGGCGGTCAGGTTGAAGGCTACTTTGGACTTCACCTTGCTGAAATCGCGCGGCACGGAAATATAAGCTGCCAAAATTTCACCTCCGAATCAATGGGCACCCAGCAGAGTTTTGGCGACAGAGCTGGTCTTGAACAGCGAGAAGCAGAGCAGCACCGTGTACCCCACGATGCTCCAGATCGAGTTGATGGCATCCCCGGATATTGCAACATTCTGGAGCAGAACAGCGTAGATCGCCACGCAGATCAGAATCAGGAAACCCTGAAATCCCAGCGCGAACAGAGAACGAAGATAGTTCTGTCCCACATGGGATTGCTCGTGGTTGCCCCATGTTGCCATGGGCACCGGGGCAAGGCTGACCATCATGTAGATCTCAATCATTCTTCCGTAGACGATGACGAAAATCACGATGGACAGGATGCGCATGGTGATACCGATGAAGAAGGACTGCAAGAACAGCCCGAACAGGGGGCCGACGTCCATCTGCATCATGCTGGATTGCAGCATGGAAAGCCCGATGTCGTTGACCCGTGTGTTGCCGGAAATAATGCCGCTGGAATTTGCCACCACCTGCTGGGTCACGTCGAACACCGCCATGATGATGTCAAACGTATTCGAGATCATCCAAACCGAAATGGCAGTTTTGAAAATCCACTTCAAAATCAATGCCGGTTCAAACTGTGCCATATTGTTGTGTTCAGTAATCATCTGAATCAATTCATAGCAAGCAATGAAGGTCAAAATCACACCTGCAATGGGCAGCACCACATTCCGGGAGAGGGCTTCGATCATAGCGAAAACGCGCGGTTCAAAACTGGATGGTTTGGTGCCCACCTGCTGTGCGATGTTGCCCACCTGCGTGTTCACATCATCGAACAGGCCGGAAAGATTGGACATGATCGCCGCTGTCAGCAGCGACTTGATCCAATCAGAGATCGCTTTGAGAACTGTTTCCACTCAGCGCCACCACCTATCAAGAAAAATGGTTGATAAGGGTCTTGAGCAGGTTGAGCAGAAAAATAATGTGAGTCAGAATCTGCATAATAGCACCGTCCTTTCAGAATAAAGGTGAATATTCGATTTGCAATGCGTTTCCTCTTTATAATAAGAATCCGTTTGCCACGGAGGGGCTGGAAACACTTGCAAGTAAATATGTACGGGGCGGCAATCGCCGCCCGGAAAAGATTAGCCGAACAGACCGCTCAGCAGGGGGATCAGGGTGATACCAATCAGGGCAACGCCGCCGCCAGCCATGAGCTGCTTCATGCCCTGACTCTTTGCGGAGGGGTTATCGCCGCCGTAACCCTCCATCAGGTTGACGGCACCCCACACGCCCAGACCGGCACCCAATGCCACAACCAGAGTCTTCAGAACGTCCACTGCGCTGTTAAAGAATTCCATAGAAAAATCTCCTTTGTTTTGAAAAAGTGACCCTGCACACACCTGAAATCCGTTTGCAAAAAGCCGAAAGCCACGGCGAAGGCCGATTTTCCGGTGTACCTGTTGGGTCAATGGGTAAAAAATAACCGCTCGTCTTATCAGGCGGGCGGGAGTGAATCGGCATCCACCATGATGAAGGTATCATCCGGGTGGATTTTTTCTTTTCGTTTCAAGAACTTCTCGATATCGAGTGCGTTCTTGGGGTCATAATCGGAGGTGTACTTGTAGTTCGGGTGCTGGGTCAGGTCGTACTTGTCGCTCAAAAATGGGCGCACACCACGAAGCTGCAGGATGCACTTGCCGCCATCCAAAACTGCCAACTCATCCCGGCTCATAAGTTCGTGGCCGAGTTTTTGATAGTTGGTGCCATAGCTTGGGCTATTGCCACGGGTATCGGAATTGTTGTAGCTGTCGATTGTTTCTTTTCCTAGTGCTTCAGACAACTCTTTCAGGGTGGTAGGCTCGCTGCCGCCGAGAAAAATCTGGCTGTCCATGTTGCCCACGATGGTATCCGCATTATCCTTGTAGATGGCTTTCAACTGGCTGCGGGTCTGCAAGACCAGACACGCCGAGATCTCACGGCTGCGGATGGTAGCCACCAGCTTTTCCAGCTGCGGAATCTGACCGATGTTGGCACATTCATCGATCAGGCACCGCACATGGACTGGCAGTTTGCCGCCGTATTGGTCATCTGCCTTATCACAGAGCAGATTGAAAAGCTGGGTGTAGATCATGGAGATCAGGAAGTTAAAGGTACTGTCCGTATCGCTCATGATGAGAAACAGCGCCGTTTTCCGGTCACCCAGCTTGTCCAGTTCCAACTCATCATACATGGTGGCGTCGCGGACTTCCTGAATATCGAAGGGTGCGAGCCGGGCACCGCAGGAAATAAGAATCGACTTGGCCGTTTTGCCGGCAGCTAGCTTGTAAAGTTTGTACTGCCGCACGGCAAAGGATTTTGGCTTCTTCTTGCCCAGATCCTCAAACAGTAGGTCAACTGGATTCTGATAGGTTTCATCATCTTCCGAAACCTGCATAGTGTTTAGCATTTCCAGCAATGTTGCGAAGTTTTGCTCCTCGACAGGGGCTTCGTAGTGGAGGTACGCGATCAGTGAAACCAGCAAAAGCCGTTCAGCCTTGTCCCAGAAAGGGTCGCCGCCCTGACCTTCACCTTTGGTGTTGGTCATCAGTGCGGTCACGAGTTTCAGAACATCCTTTTCACTGTGGATGTACGCCATGGGGTTATAGCGCATACTCTTGGAAAAGTTGATGGTGTTGAAGAATTTTAGCTTGTAGCCGTGCTTTAACAGGGCTTCTCCACATTCCACGCCGATACTACCTTTCGGATCTGTAACCACGAATGATACCGGAAAATTCTTGGAATCACATTGCAGCAGATTCGGCTTGATAAAGAACCTTGTCTTACCGCTGCCGGAGCCGCCGACTACCAGCACATTTTTGTTCCGGGCGTTCTTGGGGTCCGGTGGGCGGTTGGACATCATCAGGCGTTCTGTTTTGGTGAGGATGATATTGTCCTCAAACTTCGGAGCCATAAACGGCTCGATATCTTTGGGTCCGCCCCACCGGGCAGAGCCGTACTCCATGCCGTGGCGGTACTTCTTGGCGTTTTTACCACGCAGATAGACCGCCAGCCGTAACCCTGCGCCGCAGCACAAGCCCACCAGCAAATCCAGAGGGTGCAGGCTGGGCAGCGGATTTGAAAATGCAGCCGGGAGCGTATCCATCAGTGATACGATTTTGTCGCCCAGTTCCTTGCCCACGGCCAGCCGCCACGCCTCGCCCAGATTGGTGGCCAGCAAGCCAATTACCACATAGGGCAGATAGAGCACCAACAGCTTGGAAAGCTTCTTTTTGCTCATAGGCCACGCTCCTCCTGCTTGTGCCGCACTTTGTCCGGCAGATTTGCAACGGACTGCGCCAGATCGTGCAGCTTTGCCAGCACGGAAGGACGCTTGGTTTTATCCAGCACCGATGCCGAATATTCCTTGAATGCTGCGCTCAAAGCGTCCGTGTCCTGTGCCTTGAAGTAGATCAGATACCGGGGCGGCGTGCAGGACAGGTCTTTCTGGATGGAGTAGTCGATGTGATACCGCTTAGCATAGCGGTCAAAATCCTTGATGCCAGTTTTCTGGATCTCCACATTGGTCACGCCACGGTTCTGCCGTACCAGCCGCTTCATGGACTGCTTGCCCTGCGAAGCGTGCTTGTCGTACTGCCGCAGCAGAAACTGCATCCCACGCAGCAGGGTGCGGGCAGACAGTTTTGTGGTCGAGATGGCAAGGTTGACCGTCTTATGCTCGATTTCTTCCTGCATCGTTACCACCTCCTGTGCAGAAAATCGCCTTAACGGTCATGTTCCACCGGGGGCTTACTCACAGCCTTTTCTGCATCACTCTGAACTGATTCATCCGGAACCGGAATGACCATCAGGCGACGCCCCAGAGGGAGAAAGGCTTCGGGTTGATGGAATTCTTCTTCATACTTCTGCGCCAGCTCCGGGGAGAGCGATACAAAATCCTCCTCACCCAGACCTACCACCAAAAAGGTTCCGGCAATGACATCGTACATCAGCCCGTCCTCGTCCCACAGGGCACGGTTCAGCGGCAGACCCATAAGCTTGCCGTCATCGTTATAGACGATGGCAACCGGATCTTCAAAAGGGTAGCTTGCGCCGATGGAGCCGCCCACCGCCTGCTGCAAGGCTTTCAGGTCGTTATCGATCTCGACCTGCTGCGGATACTGCCCCGGTGCAATTTTCAGCACCGACAGAGTGTTCTCGTTCTGTTCCATTATCTTCCTCCTCAAATTTGATAGTGATTTCCTGCCCAGCACGGGCGGCGTTCAACAGAGCTGCCACAAAGAAGCCGGAAAAGGCACCAGCTTCAAAAATGATAAACGAATAAATATAATTCATAGCAAACCTCCTACATTGACTGAACTGTGAGAAGAATCCTCTCAGGGAGGACGAGGAGCGCTAGATGCGGTGACGGTATGCTTAGTGGAAACATTGGCATGAGTATGCGGTGCGGCATCGGTAGAAAAATAGGCGTACAGAGCATCCCGCAGAGAATGGAAGCAACGAGCATGGTAGTCGTGCAGACGGAGAACCAGAATCTTCAAAACATCAACGGCGGAACAGTAAAAGTCCTCCGTGACTTCTGCGAAACTCTCATAGCAGGTCATTTCAGTATCCATGCTGCACCTCTCAGTCAATGCAGATGCAGACCATCTTCTCGCGGCCAGCCATAAGAGGGACGCTGTTCTCGGCCAGATAACACTGAATCAGGTACAGATCACTGGTGGTAAGGGCAACAAAGCTGCCATTGGTATCGTAGCGAACAAAGACAACGGCACCGGACAGATACCGCTTGCCAGCCAGTGTGATGACCTGACGAGGGTCGTAACAGAGAGCCATCGGCACATCGTCGCTGATGCTGTAGCAGGAATCTGCTTCATCGAAGCAAGGCAGGTAACTGCGAACGTTCGCCAGCGGAGTGATGGTCAGTTCGATCTCCGGGGCAATCACGGCGGCGTAAACTTCATCATCGCCGAGCTGCCGCTCCAGCACATCGCTCATCTTGTTGAAGAAGTCGGTTACAGCATTGTCCATGTGGTTGATCTTCTGGTTCATGGCTTCGATGGTCTTTGCGGTCTTGAGATCAATGGTAGTATTCATAGTGGGTTTCCTCCAAATTTTTGCAAAAAAGAAAGACCCGGTCGGGTCTTACGTTCAAAAGGTGTATCAGCGTTCATTCTGCCGCTGCTGTTTACGCTGCCACTGATCCAGCAGCTTGATGATGGTGTCCTCCATCTGTTTCGGGGTGTAGCTGCGCGGGAAATATTTCCGCAGAGTGTCGTTTTTGATGACCACCTTGTCCAGCTCGTCCTTTTTTTCTTCTCCCATGACAGCAAAGGCAACATCATACGAAAAGTGCCCTTCCTGCGCCAGCTTTTTAAGCCGCTGCGCTTGGGAAAGGGACGGTGCATTCTGGGTGTCGTTCATCGCTTCTAAAAAATCCCGCTGTTGGCTTTCGTCCAGATAGGACAATTCCACAGCGGGATTGAAGGCAATTTTCTTTTCGTCTACCATGTCCAGCAGTTCAGGGATGAGGCTGGTCAGACGGATGAAACGCTGGACTTGCTTATAACTTTCACCTGTTCCTTCAGCAACAACCTCTGTACTGCGTTTCCCGAAATAATCTGGGACAACTTGTCCCACATTTTTTGGTCGTCCAACAGTTCGTTCGATTGCTTCCAGCTTCATCTTGTAAGCGAAAGCCCTCTCGCTGGGCAGGATATTCTCACGCTGGAGATTGCTATCCACCATGAGCAAAACAGCGGCATCATCATCCATCTGACGGACGATAACAGGCAGGGCATCCAGCCCAGCAAGCTGTGCAGCGTGCTGACGGCGGTGCCCGGAGATGATCTCGTAGCCACCTTCCGGGCGTGGACGTGCAATCAGCGGAGAAAGCACGCCGTACTGTTCTACGCTTTCCACCGTGCGCTGCATGGACTCATCATCCAAAACCTTAAAGGGATGATTCTTGAAAGGGAACAGCTCTCCGATGGGAATCTGCTGAACCTGTTCCCGTTGTTGCTCCTGTCGGGATTCTTCCGTGGAGAAAATGTCATCTGCCCCTTTCAGCGACACGTTTAAGCTGTTTTTCGGCATTCGCCATCACCTCCTCGGTCAGAGATTTATAGGCTTCTGCCACCTTGCCTTTGGGGTCGTGCTGGAAAATGCTTTTGCCCACGGCACTGATTTCCGCAGCACGGACAGACCGGGGAATGGTTTGGTCGAACACTTTGATCTTGCTGCCGTAGGCACCTCGAATCAGGTTGTCGATTTGCTGTCCGTAGTTGGTGCGGCTATCGGTCATGGTCAGCAGGATGCCCTCGATTTTCAATTTCGGGTTGATCTGCCGCCGGACCTTCTGCACAGTCTGCAAAAGCTGTTCCAGACCCTTTGCGGAAAGGTACTGCGCTTGCACCGGAATCAGGGTGGTGTCTGCTGCTGCCAGTGCGTTCACGGTCAGCATCCCAAGGGAAGGAGTGCAGTCCAGCAGAATGAAATCGTATTCATGCTTTGCACCTTCCAACACCTGTTTCAGCATCTTTTCCCGGTTCATGCAGTTAACGAGAGACACTTCCATCCCTGCCAGTTCGATGTTGGCTGGAATCAGGTCAACGCCCTCCGCATGGTGCAGGATACCTTCACCGGGCGGAATACTTTGGTCGTTCATGGCTTTCTGCATCAGGGTGGAAAGGGTTGTGGGCAATTCATCGGGCTGCTGCCAGCCCATGCTGATGGTCAAGCTGCCCTGCGGGTCAGCGTCCACCAACAGGACCTTCTTGCCCTCCATCGCCAGACCGATGCCCAGATTTTCACAGGTCGTGGTCTTGCCGGTGCCGCCTTTCTGGTTGACGATGGCTATTGTGGTTGCTTTCTTTGAAATTTTCATCACCTCCGCATCGCTAAGTCATGGTTGGTTTGGTTCTGATAGAAAAGCTGCATTGTGGTGGGTGCATTATATAGAGAAGCAAGCAGATACTGTTTCATGTTTCGGATCGGGCTGCTGTTCTCTGCAAGGCACTTCAGCACAAAGCAAATATGGTCGGCGTTCAGCTTCATAAACCGGCTACGTACCACCTCGGCGGGCTTATCGTCCCCGGCAATGCGCAGCGTCTTGCGGTTGGTGGCACAGGTATCCACCAGCAAATCCACGATTTGGTAGAGGGTATCTTCATCATCCGGGTAAAGCCGGAGAAGAAGGTCCATCTCCAAAGAACGTGAAAAATATTCTTCCAGTTGGGCGCGTTTGCTCATCCAGTCGTTTTCATCGGAATAGATAGGATCAGTATCGCTTATCTCTGTATTATTTCTCTCAGTCTTATTACATCGTAGTTTGGCCGGGTCTTGAAGCGTATTCTGGACGACTCCAGAATCGTCATTATCACGATTCAGAAAGCGTAGTTTTGACGATTCTGACGAAAAATTCTTCACATAGATGAGATCGGGCTTGCCCAGCCCCCTCCGTTTGCGTTCAATCAGGCCGTACTCTTCCAGTTCTCGCAGCAGCTTGGTAGCCTTTTTATCGGCACAGCCCAGTGAATCCTGCACCTCCTGCACAGTATAGATGATGAACACCCGCCCAGCTTTGTCCAACCAACCATTCCGGGCTGAAAGGCTCATGCGGTCCAGCAGGATACCGTACAGGGTTTTGGCATCTGTGGAAAGCGGTTGGAAGCGGCTATCCTGAAACAACAGCTTGGGAATCCGGTAGAAGGAGAACAGCTCGCTGGACTGCCCATAGAAGTAATCAAGGTCTGCGGTTCTTGTCGGCTTTCTTTCGGGCATAGAGAATATCCCATTTTTCAGGTGTGGAACGGAATACATTGACCTGCTTCTTATAAGGGCAGTGGGCATACAGGCAGGTGCGGAACTTGAAATCGGGTCGATAGTACGGGCACAGCTTGCAACTGTCCGGGGCACGGTCGGAACCTTCGCCAGCGGCGATCACATGGTGCATGGAGTGCTGAACATGGCGCAGAGCTTCGTTTCGCTTGTGGCTCACTTGGCATCACCTCGTTTCTCCAGCGGTGCCATCAGGTCTTTGTAGCAGGGAACCAGCACACAGGGCTTTGCCCGCTTGTAGGGGCACCCTTCGCACTTGCTGGGGCCTTTGGGCGGCTCAATCAGATAGTAGCAGTTCTCTTTGCCGAGAACACAGCCCTTCTTTCGATTCTTCCAGAAGAAGCAGTGCCGGCAATCTGCCGGGCGGGAAGCATGGTAGCGGATACCGTCCATCGTGACGGTCAGAACTTTTTTCATCGGTAAACCCTCCTTTGACGGATTCGGGAAGTTCAGCCCGAAAATAAAAAAGCGCGTTCCTCTTTCTGTTCCGAGAGAACAGCGAGTGAACGCGCTATGTATGGAGAAAAGTGTTTTGCACGGCTTCCAGCAGAAAGGTGGAAAATAGATTCACACAGATTATCTTGTATTTACATGGATTTACAGGAAAGCGTTTACCAATCTTAGCAGAGAGCCAGAAAACAGGGTTCAAAAGGCGCTTTATGAGGCTTCATTAGCTGGAAAGCCGATTTTATTAGCTGGAGCTGAAAATTTTGCTAATGGCATTAGCTGGCTAATTTTGGTGATAGGTTCAAAATGAAAAATGCGAAGATCGTCTTTCACATGGAAAAATGACCTTCGCATTTCTTAAAAGGATGTCCCTACCCGGGTTCGAACCGGGGGCGTTTCGCTTAGGAGGCGAACCCTCTATCCAGCTGAGGTATAGAGACATATATGTATTATCGTTGATTTTTGACTTTTCTGCACTTTGTATGGAATGCTTTTCACAACGAAGTGACCGACTGCGTTGCAACCGGAACGGTGTTAAACTTGTTGCATCAAAAATTGTTGAGAAAACTTCGATTCCCGGTCTTGCTTTTGATTAGAGCAATCACTTCTGCCCCCAAGGTATCAGGTTGACCGAATTCTTAGGAGGCTTGCGCTCTATCCATCTGAGCTACGGAGACGGATGCCCTATTATAATACAGCATTTTGCGGATAAAATCAAGTTGAACCGGAGGGCAAAATGGTGTATGCTATAGAGGAAATGAAAATAGCCGCGGCAGGCTTTGCCGCGTGCGGAGGAACTTATGGAAAAGGCAAAAGGGAAAAAGCTGTTTTACCGCCCGGCGGGCAAGCGCAAGGGGATGTATACGCCTACGCAGATCATCTGTGTGAGCTTTGTCATCGTGATCGCGCTGGGCACCTTTCTGCTCAGCCTGCCTGTTGCCAGCAAGCATGGGCGGCTGGATGTACTGGATGCCATGTTCACCGCCACAAGCGCTACCTGCGTTACTGGTCTGATCGTGCGGGATACCTGGACCCAGTTCACCTACTTTGGGCAGGCGGTGATCCTGCTGCTCATTCAGGTGGGTGGTCTGGGGTTGGTCACCCTCACCAGCTTCTTCGCGCTGGCTATGCGGCGGCGCATGGGCTTCCGCGATCTGCGGCTGCTGGGAGAAAGCGTCTCAGCGGACGGATATGCGCAGGCCAAGGACGTGCTGAAGATCGTGGTGGGACTGGCTGGCCTGTTTGAAGGCATTGGCATTGTGCTGCTGCTGTTCGCCTTTGTGCCGCAGTTCGGGCTGGAAGGCATCTGGGTGAGCGTGTTCACGGCCATCTCGGCTTTCTGTAACGCGGGCTTTGATCTGTTTGGCCGGTTCGGCCAGTATTCCTCACTGGCACCCTATGTGAACAATTACTATGTTCAGGCCGTTGTGATGTTCATGATCATCTCCGGCGGTCTGGGTTTCATGGTATGGGTGGAGATCGGTCAATACCACAAAAAGCACCGGCTTTCCCTGCAGGCCAAGGTGGTGCTGAGCTTCTCGGTGATCCTGTGGCTCGGCGGCGCGGCGCTCATCGCGCTGATGGAGTGGAACAATCCTGCCAGCATGGGCGGGCTCTCTGTGCCCGGCAAGCTGATGGCGGCACTGTTCCAGTCGGTGTCCACTCGTACTGCGGGCATGAATACCATCGACCTTGCGGCCTGCGGCCCCATCACCAAACTGCTGATGAGCGCGTTGCAGTTCATTGGTGCGGCACCCGGTTCCACCGGCGGCGGCGTGAAGGTGACTACGTTCGCTGTGATCATCCTGACGATCCGCAGTGTGGCTCAGGGCCGCGACGACTGTGTGATCGCAGAGCACCACATCGAGTCCAAGACGGTTTATCGTGCTCTGACCATTATCGTGCTCGGCGGGCTGGCGGCGGTTGGCTCGGCTGTGGTGGTGTTCTATAACACCTCGGACGCTGTGTCGGTCATTGACGCTATTTTCGAGTCCTGCTCTGCCTTTGGCACAGTTGGCCTTTCGGTGGGCGTTACCGCTCAGCTGAACCGGGGCGCAAAAATCCTGTATATGCTGGTCATGTTCATGGGCCGTGTCGGCCCGGTGTCGCTGGCCATGAGCCTGACAGCAAAGCCGGACGACAACAAACGGAAGATCATGCCGGTGGGGCATATCAACGTTGGTTAAACGATTTTGAATGCCCTCCTAGAGTTGCGGCTCCCAGCATCCACTTCATGCCTTGAGCGGCATTCGTGTCTTGCTGGCCGCGGCCCCAACAACTCCTCCCTGCTTCTGCCGCAGGCAGCGGTCGTCGTTGTTGTACTCTGGGCATGTTCAGTGGAATTTGATTTTTATTTTTCGCATTTGTCGCAGCCCTGACGCTTGTCAGGGCGAATCCCTTCCATCTGCTAACGCAGACCGCTCGCCTGCTTGAAAGCCCCACTGGGGCTTTCATTGCTACGCAACCGCAGGGCTGCTCCAAATGCATTTTCACGAGTGGAGTCGTAGAGATAAGCGTCAGAGTATAACAAAAGTGGGTGCTATCCGAAAATAGCACCCACTTTTTTGTATATTGAAAAATAAAATTTACTCTGCGTACAGCTTTATGATGTTCAGCAAGATCTCAGTGCAGCGGTCCATGCGCTCAGCGGTGATGCACTCGCATACGCCGTGGAAATTGAAGCCGCCGGTGCCCAGATTGGGGCAGGGCAGGCCTTTCCAGCTCAGCATAGCACCGTCGGTGCCGCCGCGCACCGGAATTTCTTCCGGTTCCAGCCCGGCCATGCGGGTGGCCTTGCGGGCGGTCTCTACTAAGTGGAAATGCGGCTTGATTTTTTCCAGCATGTTGCGGTAGCTGTCCTTGATCTCCACGGTCACAGTGCCTTCGCCGTACTTTCCGTTCAAAAATTCGGCAATATCCAGCATGTTGTCCTTCTTGAACTGTAGCTTTGCGGCATCGTGGTCGCGCAGGATGTAGCCCAGCTTTGCGGTGGTCACATCGCCGTACATCTGGCACAGGTGGTAGAAGCCCTGCCGGCCCTCGGTCGTTTCGGGGCGGGCGGTGATGGGCAGCGCCTGATGAAACTCCATGGCCACATTGGAAGCGTTGATCATGGTGTCCTTGGCGGTGCCCGGGTGCACCGAGAAGCCGCGGATGGTCACGGTGGCGGAAGCGGCGTTGAAGTTCTCGTACTCAATGGAGCCGGCATCGCCGCCGTCCACCGTATAGGCAAAGTCGGCACCGAAGCCCGGAATATCGAACAGCTCTGCACCCTCGCCGATCTCTTCATCCGGAGTAAAGGCGATACACAGCTTGCCGTGGGGCAGGCCTTTTTCCTGAATGGTTTCAACAGCGGTCAAAATTTCGGCAATACCGGCCTTATCGTCGGCACCCAGCAGGGTGGTACCGTCTGAGGTGATGAGGGTCTCGCCCTTCATGGAAGTAAGGAAGGGGAACACAGAGGGCTTCATCACCATGCCGGTGGCGGGCAGAGTTACGTCGCCGCCGTTGTAGTTTTCCCACACAACGGGCTGCACATTCTCACCGCTGGCATCGTCGGCAGTGTCCATGTGGGCAATCAGGCCCAGAGCGTGTTGATCCTCACAGCCGGGCGTGGCAGGCAGGGTGCCATAGACGTAGCAGTGCTCGTCCACATGGGCATCCTCCATGCCAAGGGCCTTCATCTCATCCACCAGCTGGCGGGCAAGGTCAAACTCCCGTTCAGCGGAAGGGTGCGTACCGGAGTTTTCGTCCGAGGTGGTATGCACCCGGACATAATTCAAAAGCCGTTCATAAGCGCGCATAAGGCACACTCCTTTTATATTTCAGTGATGTATACTTCTCAGTTCCTTTATCATACCCTCTTTTCCGACAATTTACAACTGTTTTGCGCGCATTCATATGGAAAGATGAATCCTCATTTTTAAGGTGAACAAAATTCATGCAGTAAAATGCATCCATCTGTGCAGAACGTGCTACAATAGGTACAAAATAAGCCGGGAGGGAAGTTTTATGGCAACAAAAGTCTTTTTTTACACCCTGCGCCCCTACGATGAGCTGGGCATCGCGCAGCGGCTGGCACCGCAGCTGGACGTTGAGTTTGGCTCTACGCAGGAGTATCCCACGCTGAAAAACGCTGAACTGGCAAAGGGCTATGATGCCGTGTCGGTAACGCCTTGCGATATGAGCGCGCCCATGGTCAAGCGGTTTCACGAGCTGGGCGTAAAGTCCATCTGCTGCCGTTCCATCGGCTATGACCATGTAGACCGCGAGACGGCCCGGGAACTGGGCATGAAGGTGGCTAATGTGGACTACCCGCCAAACGGCGTTGCAAACTTTGCCATTATGCTCATGCTGATGAGCCTGCGCAAGGCGGGACACATCCTCAAGCGCGGCGAAGCGCAGGACTACTCCCTGCAGGGAAAAATCGGCCGCGATATTTCCACCTGCACTGTGGGTGTGATCGGTACGGGCCGCATTGGCCGCACGGTGCTGCAGCATCTGTCCGGCTTTGGCTGCCGCCTGCTGGCCTACGACCTGTACCCCAACGACGAGGTAAAGAAGATCGCCGAGTATGTGCCGCTGGAGACCCTGCTGGCGGAAAGCGATGTCATCACTCTGCACACCAACGCTACGGAGGAGAATCACCATCTCATCGACACCAAAGCAATTGAGAGCATGAAGCCGGGCGTGACCATCATCAACACCGCCCGCGGCAAGCTGATCGACAGCGATGCACTGATCGCCGGGCTGGAAAGCGGCAAGATTGGCGCGGCGGGCCTGGACGTGCTGGAAAATGAGAACGGCCTGTACTATTATAATCGCATGGGCGATGTGATCCCGAACCCGGAGCTGGCGGCTCTGCGCAGCATGCCCAATGTGATCCTGACCGACCACACGGCTTTCTACACCCACGAGGATGTGGAGAGCATGGTGCGCGGTGTGCTGGAAAGCGCGGTTGCCTTTGAAAAAGGCCAGCCCACCCGGCATGATGTGACGGACCTTTGATTTGTCCGGCGGACGATTTTGAATGGCCACCGTTGCACTCTGGCCATCTTCAACGGAAACAGTATTTCTGAATAGAGCAGATCCCGGCAGACTGTGGTCTGCCGGGATCTGCATTTTCACGGGATGGGGTGCAGCGGAAAACGGCATTCCGTTTGTTTGAAGCATCTGCCGGTTGGGACCCTTCCGGTGAAAAAGGGATTCCTGAAAATCCGCAGATTTTCAGGAATCCCCAATAAAAAATAATTATTCCGCTAAATATGCTCAGAGCAAAGCGGAGAGCATTCAAATGGTAATCAACCCAGACTGATGCCCATGCGGCGGGCGACGGTGAGCAGGTCGCAGTTCTCCGGCACGTTGCGGGTCTTGCCTGCAATGTCGGCCAGACGGTTCTCGGTGACATGGCGGTTCACCATGGCAACGGTCACGCCGTAGCGCTCGATCTCCACCAGCTTTGCCGCATAGCTGCCGAACTGGGTGGCCAGCACACGGTCGTAGGCGCTGGGGCTGCCGCCGCGCTGCATGTGGCCCGGGATGCACACACGGGTCTCCATGCCGGTTTTTTTCTGCACGGCCTGTGCAATGCGGTTGGTGGCGGTGGTGCCAAAGCCTGCCTCGGCGCGCTTTGCCATCCATTCCTTGCGTTTCATGCCGGCTTCCTCGCAGTTGATGGCACCCTCGGCCACAGCGATGATGGAGAAGTTGGAACCCTTCTTTGCGCGGCGTTCCACGGCAGAACACACACGGTCGATATCATAGGGCTGTTCCGGCAACAGAATAATATCTGCACCACCTGCAATGCCGGAATACAGCGTCAGCCAGCCTGCCTTGTTGCCCATGATCTCAATGCACATCACGCGGCTGTGGCTGCCTGCGGTGGTGTGGATGCGGTCGATCACATCGGTGGCAATGTCCACGGCGGTGTGGAAGCCGAAGGTTACGTCGGTACCATAGATATCGTTATCAATGGTCTTGGGCAGGCCGATGATGTTCAGACCCTCCTGCGAGAGCAGGTTTGCGGTTTTGTGGGTGCCATTGCCGCCCAGGCACAGCAGGCAGTCCAGCTTGGCTTCCTTGTAGGTCTTTTTCATGGCGGCAACTTTATCAATGTTGTCGTCCTCCACCACACGCATCATTTTAAAGGGGGTGCGCTTGGTGCCCAGAATGGTGCCGCCCAGCGTCAGGATGCCGCGGAAATCGTCCTCGCACATCTCCTTGTAGTCGCCGTTGATCAGGCCGCTGTATCCGTTCAGGATGCCAACGATCTCCACGTTATCGCCCATGCGGGCATACAGTGCTTTTGCTACGCCGCGGATGGTGGCGTTCAGACCCGGACAGTCGCCGCCGGAGGTCAGGATTCCAACACGTTTTTTCATTCAAAAGCCCTCTTTCATTTGGTATTCAGAGCCGTGCGTTCTGCCTTTCAAAGTCAGTCTGCCCGGAGACCTACCTGTTTATAGTATAAGATTATTCCGGATGGGGGCCGCTGTCAAGAGAAGCGCAGAAAATTTACACGCTTCCACGGTGCATTTCTGCGGGCAGGAGAACAGCGGGAAAACTTTTGCAGAAAAAATAAAAAAATGGTTGACAAGCGCGGGCCTTTTGAGTATAATATCCCTTGTCAGCAGCGCACGGCGCGGCAGACAAACTGAATAATGGGGATTTGCATAGTGGTAGTGCGGTAGACTCTGACTCTACTTGTGGGAGTTCGATTCTCTCATCCCCAACCAAGAAAACCGCAGTCTCAACTGGCTGCGGTATTTTCGGGGCATAGCGCAGTTGGTAGCGCGCCTCGTTCGGGACGAGGAGGCCGTGGGTTCAAATCCCGCTGCTCCGACCAAAAAGAACCAGTACACATTCGTGTACTGGTTCTTTTTTGTCTCCGCGCGGGATTTGAACAGGGCGGCGGTGCGAAGCACCGCAAACAAAGCCATAGTATGGCTTTGTTTAGCCCGCGGGTCCCACCGGCTAGGAATGTCTAACAGGGTGCATGCTGCTAACACATTCGTGTACTGGTTCTTTTTTGTCTCCGCGCGGGATTTGAACAGGGCGGCGGTGCGAAGCACCGCAAACAAAGCCATAGTATGGCTTTGTTTAGCCCGCGGGTCCCACCGGCTAGGAATGTCTAACAGGGTGCATGCTGCTA
>OHIB01000701.1_pt1 | contig 16984 bp, 7 predicted proteins | sample 1568181 | NCBI WGS metagenome assembly OHIB01 (sample SAMEA3879506, study PRJEB24766) | human gut metagenome | biome: human-associated habitat; feature: feces | place: USA | collected 1985/1987
GAACTTTTCTTTCTATACCGGTGCTTCTGCTTGCAAACGCACCTGCGCTGTGGAAACTTATTGACATAAATTCTCTGCTCAAAACGCTTATCATCATACTTTTTGCACTATACACCTTGGTTTTCATATTCAAATCACATGGACGCAAAGGTTCTCATGGAAAAATCCGACGGCTTGATTCCGGAGCGTTTGTACTTGGGTGCGGTGTTTTGCAAAGCGTTATACAGCTTATAATAGTGATAGTGTTTTGCTTTACAAAGCTGAACGGTTGGCGGCTTCTTGCAAATGCACTTTGCGCTTATGCTATAACAACGCTTTTGTGTCTGAGTGGCATTGTGCGGATAGCGGCTTCGGCACGTCAGGTGAAAATACTGTGGTATGTTATTCTGTTATTCACCTGGTACATACCACTTGTGAACTGCATCATGTTCAGAAAATTCTACAAGGCAGCGAGAAGTGAATACTACTTCGAGCAGGCAAAGCTTGACCTTGACGCTGCACGAAAAGAGAACGAGATATGCAAGACAAAGTATCCTATACTAATGGTGCATGGCATATTCTTCCGTGATTGGCAGGTAATAAACTATTGGGGCAGGGTACCTAATGAACTTATTAGAAATGGCGCAGAGGTCTATTACGGCAAGCAACAGTCCGCCAACAAAGTATCCGTCAGTGCCACTGAGGTAGCTGAAAGGATAAAAGAAGTCATTGCAGAAACTGGCGCAGAAAAGGTCAACATAATCGCACACTCAAAGGGTGGGCTTGACTCGAGATACGCTATCTCTCACCTCGGCATGGACAAATATGTGGCAACCCTTACCACCATAAACACGCCACACTATGGCTGTAAATTCGTTGATATGCTTCTTGGGAAGATACCTGAGAGCATACAGGGCTTTGTTGATAGAAAATACAACAAGCTTTTCACTGCTCTGGGTGACAAAGGCCCAAGCTTTTTAGATGGCGTTTATGACCTGACTTACAAAAACTGCTCTGAGCTTAACGCAAGCACCCCTGACAGCCAGTTGGTTTCCTACCGCTCCGTGATGAGCAAAATGAACAGCATACGTTCCGCAGGTTTTCCGTTAAATATCGGCTATCTGCTCAACAAGCCATACGGCAAGGGCAATGACGGGCTAGTAACAGTTGAGTCGGGACTTTATGGTGAAAACTCCAAGATGATAGAACACAAGGGCAAACGTGGCATTTCTCATGGCGATGTTATCGACCTTTTCAGGGAGAACATCAAGGACTTTGACGTGAGAGAATTTTATGTAGATATAGTAAAAGAGCTTAAAGAACAAGGCTTCTGATAAAAAAGCACCCGTATCGCACATGATACGGGTGTTTTGCTATTTTCTGGGGCGAATTAAATATTTCATTCTGAAACGCTGTCTGCCCTTGATAGTTTTGCGATTGAAGTTTGCTATCTTCCCATTAAACGCAGACATCATTCTAAGCTCATGTGGTGGAAGCTCCTCCTCACCATAAAACCGACAGTCTGACAGACTATCGGTCAAAACTCAGTTATCTATTTTTGTCACAGTGTCATAAACTATCTTATATTTTTCGCAGACCTTTTCATAATCCTGCTCATAGCCTGACAGCTCACCGTCCCTAAGATCCTCTGTAAGGTCATAGCTCGCCTTGTAAAGCTCATCAAAGCCAAGATTGCTGCAAATGCCTTTGAGGGTGTGAGCCATACGGAAAGCTTCCTTGGCGTTTTTCTCCTCTAAAGCCTTGCACATATCCTGAAAAGTTGTATCATCAGCAAATCTTTTTGCAAACTTTGTTATCATTTTCTCACTGCCGAAACGTACCAGAACGCTGTCATAACTTGCGCCAATGCTTTCATAAAATTCTCTAGTAGTCATCAGGACACTCCTTACAAATCATATCATCTCTTATTCTACGCCCTTTGCAAGTTCGTTCTGAATATCTTTAAGACATTCGACAAGCACAGGGTTGAATGTACCGCACTCTCCGTTAAGTATCAATGCCATAGCCTTTTCATGAGAATACGCCTTTTTGTAAACTCGCTCGCTAACAAGTGCGTCATAAACGTCGGCGACAGAAACTATCTGAGCCGATATTGGTATCTCGTCGCCTTTTAGTCCGTCAGGATAGCCACTGCCGTCATAACGCTCATGGTGCCACCTGCATATGTCATGGGCTATCTTCAAGAGTGGCTCGTCACGGAACTGCTCAAGACTTTCAAGCATATTCGCTCCGATAGCGGAGTGAGTTTTCATTATCTCAAACTCCTCTTTTGTTAGCCTGCCGGGCTTATTGAGTATCTTATCGTCAATACCTATCTTGCCGATATCATGGAGTGCCGCAGCCATTGGTATGAGAAGCTGCTCAGTGCCGCTGACAGTATACTTGTTTGTGCGCATGGGAAGCCTATCCAAAAGCAGCTCCGTTATGCGCTTTATGTTCACCACATGACTTCCACTCTCGCCGTTTCTGAACTCTACTATCTGGCTGAGTATGCTTATCATCATACGGTTGTTTTTATCTTTTTCATACATCTGGTCGCTGACAAGGGAAATAAGTCTGCGCTGTTTTGCATAAAGCTTAATGGTATTGAACACACGCTGATACACAACGCGTGAATCAAAGGGTCTGCTGATATAATCAGAAACGCCAAACTCATATGCTTTTCTTATAGAGGACGCAGAATCCTCGCTTGATATCATTATAACAGGAATATCATCTATCCAATGATGTTCCGCCATATAGTCAAGGACTTCAAATCCGTCCATTTCAGGCATGATTATATCTAAAAGCACAAGTGAAATTCCAGTGCCATACTGATTAAGCAGGTCAATACACTCCTCGCCGCTTGCCGCCTCATGTATGATATATTCATTGCCAAGCATTTCAGAGAGTATCTCTCTGTTTATATTTGAATCGTCAACAATAAGTATCTCCTGCTTTTGAGGCTCACCGACAACACTTTCGTGACCATCTGTGACAACTGTATCTTTCTTTGTCTTCGCCTGATACATAAGCTTATCAGCCTTGCTGACAGCTTCGTCAAGGCTATTGCCATCAGAGAAAACGCCGCCGACGCTTGCTGACAGACGTATATTTGAATACCCTGGCACAGATGCCGCATGGATATTTCGTTTTATCTTCCTGAGCTTATGGGCAAAATCGTCCTCCTGAATACCAGGCATGACAAGCAAAAACTCGTCGCCACCATAACGCACAAGCTCATCAGATTTTCTAATACAGCGCCTTATAACATCAACCACTGTCACAAGCACCATATCTCCTGCGTCATGACCGCATGTATCATTATAAACCTTGAAGTCGTCAAGATCTATCATCGCAACGCCCGCAGGCACATGGGACTTTTTAAGCTTATCTTCAAAATATCTCCTGTTGCTCGCACCTGTCAATGCATCAGTATACATTGCCTTATGATATTTTGACAGCTTATTCATTATCTTTTCTCTGTCCTGAACACCCAGCAGAGAGTCCTCATCAAGCTTTTTGATAAGCTCCATAACATACGGCTCTCCGTCAACCTGAACATACTTTGAAAAGACCTGATAAATGTCAGTTCCCATAAATTCAAGCTTAGTTCTCGGCTTTTTATCAATAAAAGTTTTTAAGGATATACAGTTTTCACAAGGCTCGTCCACTTTCCAAAAAGAAAAACACTGACATGGATTTTCAACGCAGCCGCTCACTCCATGAGGACTGTCCGCTTTCAGAAGCCTGACAAAATCAAAAGTTTTCCTGAGAACGTCAATTTCCTTTTCTATCTCCGAAGAGGTAGAACTCAGTTGGCTTTCGCTGTTATCATCGCAGGTCCATAATTTGTACACGTCCATATTCACGTTCTCCTTACGCTTAGTGTAGACTTATTGTTGCTTTTTTTACTTTTTTCGACATTATTAACTGATTTATTATACCACACCTCAATCACATTGTCAACCGAACGATACAAATTATAATATTATTCATAATATTAACTCATTCATTTTTTAAGCGACTTTGCTCTAGTTTTTCATATATTTATCGTCATTCATAAAGTAAATATGGCACTCCACCTCAGTTTTCTCACTGAGCGAAAGCATTTTTCTGAGTATCTTTTCGTAGAAATCAAGCTGTGGACGATATGTCTTTAAAATTCTCTCCTCAAAAAGCTTTCTGTCGGCTTCTTCCTGTATGTTGGTCTTATAGTCGATTATGATAAAGCTTTTGTCTGACATTTTAAGCACAAGATCCATAACTCCGTTGCTGTATTCATTGCCGTCCATACTGTAGAATGGAAGCTCTGTATACACTGCCTGCGCAGTTTTGAGCAATTTTTCGATATCCTTATCTTTCAAAAAGCTGTGAAGCTGATAGTTGATATAGTCCTTATAAAAGCTCTCAGAAGCCTGCGAACTGCACTCGCCCTCAAAGTCGAGATACGCTCTGCTGACAATCTTCTGGATTAGCTCTTTCTGCTGTGGCGTTTCGTTATACGGAAACAGCTTTCCACGCATATTCACCGCAAGCTCAAAGGCACGATGTACCATATGACCGATATCTCTGCCCATTGGACGTTTGTAAGACAGTTTCTCTACTCCACTTGGTATAGTGACCTTTTTGCCGTCCTCAAGGTGGCTCGGAGTGATTTTGCTAACATGTTTCTCACTGAGCTTTTTAACGCTTTCATCAAAAGCATTTCGGCTGTTGTTCACCTCGTCGAATATATCCTTGACGTTTATCTGCGCCGCCTGCACAGCACTTTGCGCTGTGGCATTGTTTATCTGCGGCAATTCTCTGCCTATTTTGCTCATTGTAAGTTTGTCGATCACAGGTTTTTTCCGTTCAAAAGTATACACAAATATAAAAGCCTGCTTTGCTCTTGTGGCCGCAACATATTCAAGCCTGAGCTGTTCGCCAAAATATTTATCCTCTGCCTGCTTCCTTTCATTAGGGTAGAATGTCAGATAGTCCATATATGAATAATCGCTTGTTTTCAAAGGTACATAGACCTGTCTTTTAGCCACAAGGTCGGTGTACTTTCCACCGCTGAATTTATGATTTTTAGCCTCCGCCATAATAACGATATTCCCCTCAAGACCCTTTGCCTTGTGAAGATTCATGAGCCTTACGCAGTTCTGCTCACTGCTGTCAAGGATAAGCTCTTTTTCTTTCAGCACAGAAAGCTCGTTTTTCATCATGTCCATAAGCTCGCCGCTTCCTGCAAAATCCTGCTTTTCCCACTTTTCAAGAAGATAGATAAGATTTGAAAGCTCATATTCTCTGTTGCTGGTATTATCGAAAAGAAGCTCAGGAAAATCAAGTATCTTATATAGCTTCGCTATAGGCTCATTGACAGTATCGGCAGACGCCTTTACTGCAACAAGCGTGGCGTCATTGCTTTCACAGTTTTGTTCATAATCGTCTACGTCAATTTCAGCGTCTTCAAAATCGATGCTGTCAGGCCTACATCTCCAAAGGATAGAATAAGCCTTTTCCTTTGCGGTAGGGCTGTAGCTTTCAAAAACGAACTCTGCAAGAGCAATAAATCTTTTCAGCACCAGACTGTTTTTTTGAGGGCGTTTACCCCACATTGTATATGGTATGCCACGATCTGTCAAGACCATTGAATAAAACTCCATTTGAGTTGTGTTCCAAAGAAGCAGAAGAAAATCACTGTATTTTATAGGTCTTTCCATACCCTTGTCGAATATCTTTCCGACCTTCACTAGGTCTGATATTATCTTAGCCACGCTTTCAGCACCTGGATCTTTGACAAAATATGCCCCTCTGATAACATCATCGGAAACAGCCGCAGGCTTATCAGCCTTTGATATCATATCGCTGTATGTCATACCATATTTGCCGTTTATTTCAGGCCGGAACTTTTCATTTACCCAAGCTATAAGCTGCTCATCAGAGCGGAAGTTGTAATCAAGTGAGAAAAACTCGCAGTTTTTTTCGTTATTGTTCTGGAATTTGGCTTTCATTTTGTTATAAAGCCTGATATCAGCATCACGGAAGCCGTAGATAGACTGTTTAGGGTCGCCCACCGCAAACAGCGCACCATCACGGAGCGGGCATTGCCATATATCACCGCCTGCTATAAGCTTGCTGTCGTCTGCACAAAGATACAGCAAAAGTTCAGTCTGCATAACGTCAGTATCTTGAAACTCGTCTATATAAATGCAGGAATACTTGTCTTTGAAAAACGCTCTTGCCTCAATGCTGTTTTTGAGAAGCTCGTGAGTGTGATACAAAAGCCCGTCATTTGAAACGCTCTCCCCGTCTTCACTCTCCTGATAAGCCTTCACAGCCTGCTCTATATACGTTGCCGTCTTGTTGAGGGCATACAGTGCATTTTCCTTCTTTACATTATCAAACCCACTTGGGCTGAAAATAGCCATGTTCTCATTGCTCTTTGGATGATCTTTCTTAATTTTACTCTTATTAAAAGGCTCAAGGAACTTTTTGCAAGCTTTAAGATTAGCGCAGACTTTTACATAATTATACTTTGGGTCGTAGACATTCATATTATCAGGAAAAAACTTTGTCACATCACCAACAACAAAACCTGCTATATCTTCGTATTTTCCACCCAAAGCACCATTATAGAATGCACGCACAAGACTATCCCTATAGTTACACATTTCTTTATAGGCAAGCTTATTTATGGTGTCAAATGTCACACTGTCATAGCTTTTATCCCTAACAAACTCAACATCTCTGTATTCAGCACACTCAAGAAATGTTTCCATAAGAAAGTTCTTCACACGGCTGTCTCTGAGCTTATATTGATTGCTGTTCAGAAAGCCGAAATCTTCTATGTTCGCACCATTTGTGCGGTAATATCTCTCGAAAAAGTCAGCCTGTGCCTGCTTTGTTTCACCGTCCTCGGCAAGTTTTAATCCCAAATGCAGGTCAGCTTCAAAAGGCTGTTCTGACAGCATACTCAAACAAAAGCTGTGTATAGTGCTTATCTTCATGCGCTGTAAATTCATAACAGCGTTCTCATACAGCTTCTTTTCCTCACCGCTGCATTTTGCGATATTCTCCGTAAGCCCTGCCTGTATCCTCTCATAAAGCTCGTTTGCAGCAGCGTTGGTGAAAGTTATAAGCACTATCTTTTCAACAGGTATACCTGCGCCTATCTGACCTATAACACGCTGTATTATAAGCCTTGTCTTACCTGCACCTGCGCCTGCTTCAACAAGGATATTCTTATCATAACTGTCTTTGTCTATTATATAGCTTCTCATCTGTTCTTCACTCATTCTGTTGCACCCCCTGAACAAACTTCTTCATAAGCAGGACAAAACGTGCATGGAGTAATTTTATCATTCTTATTCACAATACACTTTTTAAAGCCCTCTTCTACTATTTTCTTAAATGTTATTGTTATCATGTTTTCAATTCCAGAATTATTCTTATTGTTAACTACATGGCAATTCCCTTTTTCAAGAATGAAAACATAATCTGCGGAAACGATATCACTTTCGCTCACTTCTCCCACAGGCGTAAGACCTTTTTCAAGCGCAAGGGCATAAATATGATCCTGTGGGTCTTCTGGAAGCTTCTCCCTGAATTTTTTGATATCCTCCGTCTTGTAGTCAACTATCTGGTATGACACCTTTGTGCCGTCTATTATCCTGTCAAGGCGGTCTATCCTGCCCCTTATGGTGACTGTATATTTGCCTATCTCCACATCACCGTTGAACGGATACTCGACCTCAACGACCTCACGTTTGCCTGAGTGTATATCGCCGTGCAGTTCGTCAAGATAAGCTTTGACACAGTTGTAATATTCCTCTCTCTCACTCTGCGCAACAGTCATATCCACAGGGGGATAGTTACGGAGATAGTTTTTAGAAACGCTCTCGAATATCTCATCAAGTATCGCCTTGTCAACAGTTTCAGACACCTCATTCGCACCTTTGCCTTTAAGCACAGTCTTGGCATAATTCTCCATTATCTCATGTATATACATTCCCTTGACATTGCCTTTGAGCCATGCACTGCGGTCTATATCCACCTCCTGCGGCTTTTCAACATGGGCAATACGCTCATAGAAAAACCTCAGCGGACACTGAAGCATAGTCGAAAGGCTTGTGGCAGAAATGATAAAATGTTCATTTTCGCACATTTCACGCAATATATCTATACGGCTTTCTCTTTGCTTATCAAGATACTCCGTAAGGCTTTCGCTTTGCTTTGCACCGTCATCATGAAGCCCGATTTCTCCTGCCTTGTTAAGAAAAGCACTGTTTAATGATATCTCAGAACGCACGCTCACCTTACGTCTGTCAGAAAGATAATCATACACTTCTATTTTGTTTACATCAATGCCCTTTTCAGCCGCAATAACAGTATACACTGCCGACGGGCTTTGCGCTCTTATTTCTACGGTATCATAAACACTACAGCTTACAACAAGGTTTGCTCTCTCAGCCATGAGAACAGTTCTCACAAGGTCAGTGAGCTTTCTGCGCTCGATAGCGTCAGAACAATGGTCACGGTTGCCGAAAAGCTGTTCTCTCTCCTTATCGTTCAGAACAGGCGACTCGTCCTGCATGACAGGAAATCTTCCTGTTGTCAGACCAAGAACATATATGTTTTTCATGAAAAGCGCAGAATACCGCCCCATAAGACAGCAGGTAACAGCGCCTTTTGATGCAGGCAAAGAATACCTTGCGTTCTCTGCAATGTCGGTGATCTCAGTCATTGCTTCCTGCAAGCTAAGTTTCTTGTCATAGTCTGCATAAAATCTGTATCTGCCTATCAAAGCGTCCTTAACACTTGATATGGAACTTCTCTGCTCAGCGTTTGTACCTCTCACATACTCATTCACCAATTTCAGCACGCCACCGTAAAACTCTTTTGCGCTGACATTATCTTTTTTAAAGACATCATAAAAGACCTTGAACACCTGACTATCCCTTGTGCTATACCATTCAATGCCCCAGCCGTTTCCAGAGTTCTGAGCTTCAAGGAATATCCTGCCCTTGCTTTTGGTCTTGCCGTCCTCTATTTCTTTCTCATAATGAAAAACAGGAGAGAGCATTACATCTCTGAATAGGTCAAATCTATAGTCATTTTTGCACCATTTGAGCATTGCCCTGAAAAATGCAACAACGTCACTGTGTCTGCATGAAATGCCCTCAGGAAATTCCACGGGGACTTTGTATTGATCGCACATATTCATGAGCAAGTCCATATACTCATCATCTGGACACAGCACAGCGGTATCGCAAAGCTCGTAACCACTGTTCACGATATGTAGAACAGTTCTCTCCACCTCGTTTGTTACGCCATAATTTCTCCAAAGCTCCGCCTTTTGTGCTAATTTTCTCAGACCATTCTGATACTGCTCATCGCTCATATCAGCCATGTTATCTATCACCGCAGGATCAGGCAAAAGCCCTATATACTCCGCTGTCAGCTTATCAGCTTCTATTTCTTTATCATATGCAAAATGAACGCTGTTCACGTCTGCCTTACCAGCCTTTATAAGACCGCTGGCAATGCTTATGAGCTTTGCACTGTCATATAGTTTGCTGTTTGAAAGCTTGCTTTCATACGCTTGAAAGATCGCTCTTAGCGTGTTGATACGTCTGCTGTCCAAGGACAATGAATCAGGGCCTATACAGTTCATTCTAAGCTCTGATATTGTCTTGAATATCTCCATGCAGGCATTATGGTCGTCGCTTTTGAAATAGCTTATACCGCTTTCATCAATAATACGTCTTACTATCTCACAGCCCTCAGCATTTGACATCGTTATTATCCTGCTGTCCATATACTCGGCACTGGTTTCGATAATATGCTTTGCATGATCTGCGACTGTGTATCTTTCAAGCCTTATAACAATATTTTCACCGCTTGCGTTCTCCAACATTCTCTCGGCGTTGAGATAATCATTACATATGTAAACCTTTTTAGTCAAAGGGTCTGCTTCATTACAGTCTTTGAGCCACTCTATAAAAGTCATTACGCTTTCTCCCCTAACATAAATTATCATAATAACATTTTACCATAGCAGAAAAATCTTGTCAATCTACAATTAGCGTGTTTGTATACTTTTTTGAAACATAATATTAAAAGAAATTTATTGACAAAAACATACCGCTATGTTAAAATATATTTTGTAAAACTTGCGTGGATTTTTCCTGACAGTATGTCACTTTTCGCCACACAGCAGACAGGCTGTGCGGCTTTTTTTCTGCCCACAGACAAAGGAGTGTAAAAAAAATAAATGAACAGTGATTTCATGAAAACAAGACCGATCTTCCCTCTTCTGCTTTCAATGTCCCTGCCAATGGTGATATCAATGCTTGTAAACTCTCTTTACAATATCATCGACAGCTTTTTCGTGGCAAAGATAAGCGAGGACGCAATGACATCGCTTTCACTGGTGTTCCCTGTGCAGAATTTTATAAGTGCCACTGCTATCGGCTTTGGTATCGGCATCAATGCGGTCATTGCCATATATCTTGGTGCAGGCAGAAAGGAAAAGGCTGACATTGCCGCAACTCAGGGGCTTGCCCTTTCGGCTTTGCATGGTATTGTGCTAATGATAATATGTATACTTATAATGCCTGCATTTCTATCTATGTTCACAAGTAATAAAAACGTTGTAGATCTTGGCGTGCAGTATTGCAACATTGTATTTACATTCTCTCCTGCATTAATGCTTGCCATTGCATTTGAGAAGATATTCCAATCTGTCGGCAGAATGAAGATATCAATGTTCAGTATGCTCTGCGGCTGTATTGCAAACATAATCCTTGACCCTCTGCTTATTTTTGGCGTTGGATTTTTTCCTGAAATGGGTATAAAGGGTGCTGCACTCGCCACCGGTATCGGTCAGGTGCTGACCCTTGTCATATACATAATAGCATATCTTCGCTGTGAGCTTCCTGTTAAGCTTTCCGCAAAACACAAGCGTCCTGACGGCATAATAATCGCAAAGATGTACTCCATAGGCATTCCTGCAACACTTAATCTTGCACTGCCGTCACTTCTCATATCCGCCCTCAACGGCATACTTGCGGCATATTCACAAAGCTATGTGCTTGTTCTTGGAATTTACTACAAGCTCCAGACCTTTCTTTATCTACCCGCAAATGGTGTTATTCAGGGTATGCGACCAGTTATCAGTTTTAACTACGGAGCAGGCGAGAAGGAGCGTGTGAAGAAAATATACCTCATTGTTCTTTACATGACAGGTGTGATATTGGCGGCAGGAACTATCATATGCGCACTTTTCCCAGCCAAGCTCATAGGGCTTTTCACGGAAAACGCTGACACTATCGCCATAGGCAAAACAGCACTACGCCTAATTTGTATCGGCTTTGTTATCTCCGCAGTATCCGTCACCTCATCAGGTGCGCTGGAGGGGCTTGGCATGGGCATTCCGTCGCTTATGATATCTCTGTGCAGATTTATTGCGATAATACTGCCACTTGCGTTCTTCCTCTGCAAGCTCACGGGACCAACAGGCGTATGGAACGCATTCTGGATAACAGAAGTCGTCACCGCTTTGATATCTGTATTTATCTACAGATTTTCAGTTTCAAGGCAAAAAGATTTAAAATAAACACTGCCACTATTCTGTCATTACCACTTATTTCCGTTTAACAACTTGTAATTTGCAAAAAAGCGTTGACATTTTGCAAAAAAAGTGTTATAATATATCTTGCATGCCGCTGTGGTGGAATAGGCAGACACAAGGGACTTAAAATCCCTCGGGGTAAAACCCGTACCGGTTCAAGTCCGGTTAGCGGCACCAGAATAAAAGCTCTTAGGTCGTCTTGCGATCTAAGAGCTTTTCTGCTATAGCAAAAAAATCGACGGCACTCACACGAGTACCGCCAGTTATCCTATTCTTCTTCCTTTTTGATCTTGAAAATAAGCCTCATTAAACCCGATATGACCTTTGGACTTTTTACAACTACAACTTTCATAAGTATTACCTCCCGAATAGTTATAGTTTATATTATTCAAAAATCAAAAATCGGTTACCATTTTTGACTGTACTGACAGCAGATAGCCGCTTTTGAATGATATCTCAGCGTATTTTCTATCCTGCCCATCAAAGCCTTTAACCACGTTTGATATGCCAAGTGGGAAAGCATTGGTCAGCAGACAGTCCTCTACTTCATATTTCGCACCCTTTATGGTCAGACCCTCTACCTTATCGGTATATGCCACCAGCGAGAACGAAAAGCCCTCACGGTCATATATCCTGTAACTTCCTGCACGATAAAGCCGAATTATCTCCCTATCTGCGGCTATCATTCCCTCACCGCCACAAGATAAAATATATCCCAGAGATTGGATATTTCCAAGTAAGTGGTCTACTCGTCCGCCTGTTGCACCGAATATGAGAAAATCATCACAACCCGACTCAAAGCCCTCCTTTATGGCAAGCATAAGGTCGGTATCGTCCTTTTCTGAGGGGAAGATCTCGATATTATCAAAAACAGGTTTTTCAGCAGAATCAAAATCGCCCATAATAATGTCCGACTTTACGCCAACTGCCTGTGCAAGCTTATAGCCCTTGTCAGCGGATATCACAAGAGAATCGTCAATAAAATCTTTGTATTCTGCCACACATTGAGCCGACACCGCTTCACCGCCTGAAAAGATAGTGCATTTCTTAGTCATTTTTGTATTCCCACTCCTTAAGCTGCTTTGCCTGCTCGTACATTTCCACATAACTTTCATGCCTTGACTTTGCGATCTCGCCATTTTTTACCGCCTCTATGACCGCACAGCCCTTTTCCTTTGTGTGGCTGCAATCAGGAAATCTGCACTTGCCCTCGTATTTCTGAAACTCAGGAAAACAGCCTGCAAGCTTGTCCTTGAAAATAATATCATATCTGTTGGTATCAAACGACGAAAAGCCAGGGGTATCGGCAATATACCCACCGCCCTCCAGCTTGTAAAGCTCTACATGGCGTGTGGTGTGCTTTCCTCTGCCAAGCTTTTTGCTTATCTCGTTGGTGGCAAGCCCCAATGCAGGAAACATATTATTGAGCAGTGACGATTTGCCAACGCCCGTGTTTCCTGTAAATGCCGACAGCTTGCCCTCCAGCACTGCCTTAACAGCTTCACTGCCCTCACCGGTGGTATTGTCAACCTGAAAGGTCTTTATCCCTGCACCCTTGTATATGTCCACAAGCCCGTCACAGCTTTCCTTGTCTATCTTTGTAAAAACTACCACAGGCTCTATTTTTTTGAAAACAGCTATTGCAATAAACTTATCAAGCAACAGCAGATTAGGTCTTGGTTCGCAGGTAGACGAAACGAACACAAGCATATCAAGATTTGCAAGAGGCGGTCTTATAAGCAATGAGCGTCTTTCCTCTATCTTCTCGATAACTCCGCTTCCGTCGTCCTCCAATGAAAATTCAACTCTGTCGCCGCCTACAGGAGAAATGTTCTTTCTTCTGAATACTCCTCTTGCCTTACATTCATAAATGCCGTCGGAGGCTTCTACATAGTAGATGCCTCCGATAGCTTTAACGATTATTCCATTCATGAACTACTGACCCTGCTCGTCTGGCTCCTGAGGCTCCGGTGCAGGTGCTTCAGTAGTGGTAGTTGTAGTAGTTGTTGTGGTCGTAGTTGTAGTTGTTGTGGTCGTTGTCGGAGTAATGTCGATCAGACCGCTTTCATTCAGGCTTCCGCTAAGAGTAGCTGTCTGCTTATCATAATCTATGTCATATACTGCATAACGGCACTTCTGCTGATTTTCGTCATTTGTGATGAAGATAGTCAGAGTTTCTGTCTTCTTGCCCTTTACCGTTACATTTACAGAACCGCCTGCAACAGATTCTCCACTACCGATCTTCTGTGTATATGCAACGTTGCCGTTATTGTAGATGTCTATAGAATATGAGCCGTGGATACCACTTGGGAGTGGCAGTGAGAATGTTACCTCAACAGGTGAAGTTTCTCCGGTCGAAACGTAAATAGTAACAGTTGTGTCACGCTCAACATATGTGCCTTCGTCTGTATCCTGCTCGATGACCTTGCCCTTATCGCCCTCATGCTCTATCTCCTTGACCTCAGCCTTGAGCTTGTTCTCCTTGAGCATTGCAACTGCCTTTTCTTCTGTAAGACCTACAACGCTTGGTACTTTGACTCTTGTTTCAACAGGACCCTTACTTACAAACAAAGCAACAGTCGCACCTACGGCATACTGCTCGCCTGCTGCCGGCTGTGTTTTCACAACAAGACCTGAAGCTATATCCTCAGACCATATATCTCTCTTAACGACCATAAATCCTGCAGCCTTAAGCTCGCTTTCAGCCACAGTGCCGTCTTTCTTCACCATGTCAGGGATAGTTGCCATTTTTTTACCCTTACTTACAGTAAGTGTAACCGTGAAGCCTTCCTTAACAGACTTTCCTGCTGCCTGACCCTGGAATGTGATTATTCCCTCGTCATACTGATCATTATACTCTTCGGTGATATCAAATTTAAGCTTATCCTTATAATCCTGCTCAACCTGAACGATATTCTTGCCCACAAAGTTTGGCAGTGTAACTGTGCCTGTGTGCATACCGTTTGAACCGCTGAATGACTTGAATACAACTCCTACGATAACGAACGCTGCAATGATAACTACCGCAACTGTCACAGCAAGGAGTATCGGAACAACGTAAGAACGCTTCTTTTCTTCCTCTTCTTCCTCGTCATCGTTTTCTTCGTCATCGTCCTCATATTCTTCATCGTCGTCATAGTTCTCACTATGCTCATCGTCAAAATATTTGTTATTGTTATCAGCCACAGGGATAGGAACAGGGCTGTTCTTATATCCGAAAACAACAGATGGATTGAGCTTGAATGTGTCTATATCCTTTATCATCTCTGCCGCTGACTGATAACGTCTTGCAGGATCTCTCTCCATAGCGTGCATAACTATTTCTTCAAGAGCCTCTGGGATAGAAGGCATGATCTCTCTTGGCGGAACTGGATCCTCCTGCATATGCTTGAGAGCGATAGCCACAGGATTTTCGCCGTCAAAAGGCTTTCTGCCTGTGAGCATCTCATAGAGCATAACGCCTACAGAGTATATGTCAGATCTTTCATCTGTCATATCGCCCCTTGCCTGCTCAGGTGAGATATAGTGAACAGAACCGATAGTCTTGTCAGAAAGTGTCTTTCCGTCGATCCTTGAAAATCTTGCGATACCAAAATCCATGACCTTGATAGTTCCGTCAGGGAAAAGCATTATGTTCTGCGGTTTGATATCTCTGTGAACGATACCCTTGTCATGAGCGTGCTGCAAAGCACGGAGTATCTGAGTTACAAAGTGCAAAGCGTCTTTCCACCTAAGCACGCCCTGCTGCTCGATAAACTCTTTAAGGGTGATGCCGTCGATATACTCCATAACGATAAACTGTATCTCGTCAGAAAATCCCACGTCATATATCTTTACGATATTAGGGTGAGAAAGTACAGCTATAGCCTTGCTCTCGTTTCTGAAGCGTCTTAGAAATTCCTCGTTCTGTGAAAACTCAGGCTTAAGTATCTTTACCGCAACAGTACGGTTTTCCATAACGTCAACTGCCTTATAAACGTCAGCCATTCCGCCCACGCCGATAAGTTCGGTTATCTCATATCTGCCGTCTAGCTTTTTGCCGATATTAGAATCCATGTAATTCAACTCCTATATTATTCATGTTTTATTGTCATTCCATTAATTTGCTATTACCGCAGCAGTAATATTATCTTTACCGCCGCATTCGTTTGCGAAAGCAATAAGCTGTTTTATAGCCTCGTCAAGATTATTGCCAAACACAGTTTCATATATCATATTGTCTGTGCAATAATTGGTCAGACCGTCAGAGCAAAGCAGCACCGCAAAATTATCATTTTCTTCAAGCTCGAAATAATCGACCTCAACATCTGATTCAACGCCCACAGCCTTTGTGATAACGTTTCTCATATGATGATTTTTCGCTTCTTCTTTGGTTATCTGACCCGACCTATAAAGCATTTCCACATAAGTATGGTCAGTGGTTATCTGAGCTATACCGTCCTTGGTAAGAAGATATCCACGGCTGTCGCCCACGCTCACCATATAGACGGTCTTATCCACCACCAATGCCGCAACGCAGGTAGTACCCATACCGTTTTTGTCAATATCCTCCTTGCTCTTGCCATACACGATCGTATTCGCATAATGCACTGAAGTGAGCATAAGATTTCTTATGGAATTTGGTTTTATATCTTTTCTGAAATTTTCCTTGATACGTTTTACTACTGCGTCAATGGCAAGCTGACTGGCAACTCCGCCTGATGACGCTCCGCCCATACCGTCACAGACCACCGCAACGGCAACATTGTCAGCTAGAAATTCAGCATGCACTCTGTCCTGATTTTCACTGCGTTTTTTTCCGATGTCTGTATCAGACGCTATAAACAAGCGATTCACCACCTTTTATCAGATCTCATATTCTCGTCTTAGCTGACCGCAGGCAGCGTCTATATCCGCACCCAAGGTCCGCCTCACAGTAGCGTTTATCCCAAGCTTCTCCAGATATCCTCTGAATCTGTTGGCTGACTTTCTGTCAGAATGATAATTACGCTCCTTTATCTTATTAACAGGGATTATATTCACATGACAGACAAATCCGCCCAGAAGCTCAGCAAGCTCCCTTGCGTCCTCCATAGAATCGTTATGCCCGTCTATCAAAGCATATTCAAAAGAAATTCTCCTGCCTGTTACCTTAAAATAGTATCGGCAGGCGGCAAGAAGCTCGTTGATATCATACCTGTCATTAACGGGCATTATCTCGCTCCTGCTCTTATTATTGGAAGCGTGCAAAGAGATAGACAATGTTATGCCAAGCTTTTTCTCTGCAAGCTCATATATCCTCGGCACAATGCCGCAGGTAGACACTGAAACGTGCCTTAACGACATATTAAAGCCCTTTGGACAGGACAGCACTTCAAGGAAATTCACCACATTATCAAAGTTATC
>OHIB01000722.1_pt1 | contig 16292 bp, 9 predicted proteins | sample 1568181 | NCBI WGS metagenome assembly OHIB01 (sample SAMEA3879506, study PRJEB24766) | human gut metagenome | biome: human-associated habitat; feature: feces | place: USA | collected 1985/1987
GTTATTATCGCTGTCTTACCTGTTAAAAACCCCATAAGTATATACTCCTTTCCTGGCCATGACTACTTTCTTCTCACCGCATAGATTTCAGTCATCCATAACATATATCTATAAATTCATAGCCCATGTCTATTATTATAGCCACACTACCTACCCAAAACAACTCCTTCACATACCTTTAAATGAAAATATTTATGCATATCTTTACTTAACCCACTATCCTGTCCTCTTATTAAAATTTATATAAACTTGCTTGACTAAATCCGATTTCGGATTTATATTGGATAGTGGTGCTTTCCCGATCAAATATCATATATTTTAAGAAAATACTTTCTCATTGCTATGGGTTTAAATTTGCACCCCAATAATAACTAAAGGAGTTTTTTCATATTTTATGATCGCATATAAAGACAGTCATTTACAAGAACAGCTACGCATATTTAACACCCTCTGGAAAGCTCAGGACGATATCTGGCAGGAGGCGGCAAGAAACTCCGGGCTGCCTGAAACTGCTTTCTGGATAATTTATATATTGACCATTGAGAATAAAGCTGAACTTACTCAGGCAGAGCTATGCGACACATGGTTCATACCCAGACAGACATGCAACTCTGCTGTCAAAAAACTGGAAGGCAAGGGACTCATTTCTCTGACAACACACAAAGGTGCAGGGAACATTAAATATTTATCACTCACGGAAAATGGAGTCTCATTCGCCAACAAATATATTACGCCACTGACAAATGCTGATATTTCATCATTTTCGAGTTTTACGGATGAGGAAAGAGAACTTCTGCTCTCACTCATGCAGCGTCAGCTCGATTACCTTAAGAAAGGAACTGAAGGATTATGGAAATAAGACTTTCTGATTCATTTACATATAAAAAGCTTATAAGATATGTGCTGCCGTGCATTGCCATGATGATCATGACATCCATCTACAGCATTGTGGACGGCTACTTTGTCTCCAACATCATAGGCAAGAATCCATTTGCAGCGGTCAATCTGGTCATGCCTGTGCTGATGGCGATATCCGCCATAGGATTCATGATCGGTACAGGAGGCAGCGCACTGACTTCATATTATATGGGGCTCGGGGAAAAGAAAAAGGCAAATGAAGTATTCTCGATGCTGGTGTGGCTTATCATCATCTCGTCCTGCATTGTGGCAGTCATAGGATTTGTCTTCATGCCCCAGATAGTCGAGCTCCTCGGAGCCAGCGATACTATACGCTCAGACGCCATATTATACGGAAGAATACTCATTCTGTCAGAGCCGTTTTTTATGCTTCAGAACAGTTTTCAGAGTTTTCTTACAACGGCAGAGAAACAAAACCTTGGTCTGCTGGTTTCAGTACTTGCGGGTATCACCAACATGGTACTTGATTTTCTTCTCATGTTTGTGTTCCGCCTCGGCATAGCCGGAGCTGCGGCTGCCACAGTGTGCGGACAGATTATAGGAAGTGTAGTACCGCTCATATATTTTGCGACCAACACAACAGGATCGTTAAAACTGACGAAAGCAAAGTTTGACTGGAAGTGTATCTGGAAAGCCTGTGGAAACGGCTCTTCTGAGATGCTTACCAACCTGTCCACATCCCTTGTGTCTGTAGTCTATAACCTGCAGCTTATGAAACTTGCGAATGAAAATGGTATAGCAGCATATGGTGTGATAATGTATGTGTCATTCATATTCATGGCAATATTCTTCGGTTATGCCATCGGAGTCACGCCTATCATCGGTTATAACTATGGTGCCGGTAACAAAAAACAGCTGCACAGCCTGCTTAAAAAAAGCCTTGTGATCACCGCCGTCACAGCCATAACAATGACGGTTTTGTCCGAGGTTCTGGCACTCCCTATTGCAAGAATATTTGTTGGCTATGATGATACACTATGCCGTATGACCCAGACCGGTATGATGCTTTTTTCCATATCATTCCTGTTCTGCGGATTCAACGTATTTGGCTCAGGTTTCTTCACAGGTCTAGGCAACGGGCTTGTATCCGCAACCATATCTTTCCTCAGAACACTGGTGATACAGCTTGCAGCGGTGTTGATGCTGCCTATGGTGTTTGGCATCAATGGAATCTGGTGTGCTGTGGCCGTAGCGGAGGCTGTGACCCTTGTCATAACTATCACCTTCCTTATAAAAAATAAAAAGAAATACGGATATTAAACAAAATAAGCCGGAGTATGTGATTTTTAATTATCACGCACTCCGGCATTTTTACATCGCCCTATTCACTATGTTCTTAAGTTCCGGATAGCTGGACACAGCCAGTACATCCTCGTCCGTCTTGTTCTGCAGCGACAGATACCACACCGGTGTCATTCCGGCATTTTTCGCTCCCATGACATCCTTCTTGTAGCTATCGCCCACATAGATGACCTCATCGTTCTTTACGCCCAGCTTTGTAGCTATCATATCAAACATCCTGCGGTTCGGCTTTTCTATACCAGCCTCCTCGCTTGTTATCATTGCGTCAAGTCTGCCCGTAAGTCCAAGTCTGTCTATCTTCCTGAACTGGATATGAGCAGTCATATCTGTACAGATACCTATCTTTATCCCTCTGGCTTTCATATCATCTATAAACTCCAATGCCCCGGGGAATATGGATATCTTGTTCAGAAAATTGTTCCAGAAGTAATTATACACCTGCAGATCATACTTAAATGGTGATACCCCCAGGATCTCCAGCATCTTCTGGAAGTACAACACCCTGTTGTGCTGCGCCGCCATATCCCAGGCAGAGAGCTGATCCTTTACCATGTCTCTGCCTTCTTCAAAGGCTTTCATCACTGTCACTTCATCTATATGAAGAAGTTCATTTGCCACGTATCTCACAGTGTCATCCACTGCCTTATTATTCTCGTGAAGGCAGTCGTATAATGTATCATCTAAATCGAATACTATTGCTCTTATCATATATATCCTCCTATGTATTGTGCCGGGTGTTCTAGTTCAAACTGTATACATAGTATATAAATTTTGAGCTTTTTTTACAATCTCATCCTTGTGCGTATTACACCAATTATATTCATACCCTTAGGGGGACGGAGGTACCTGTCCCCTCCGTCCCCATGGACGTTCCGTCCGGAAAAGCAAAGAACCTGACGGTTTTGACACCGTCAGGTTCTATAGAAAATAGCGAGTAATCATTTTTATTTAATTATATATCCAGCTACCGGCACTCACGTCGAACTTCCTTGGTGATAGTTGTTCCACCGGTCTTGTACCAGTTGTCCACAAAACTGTCAAATTCATCCAGATCAGCTTCACCTGTAACTATCTTCAGGTAAGTGTCGCTCTCCAGATTCTCAAGGTGCCACCAGTCTGACACCATGGTCTCGGTCTCCCCGAAGTACAGAGATTCGACTTTATTTGTACGCGCATCATTGAGGATCTTGCACGCAGTTATACGGGATGTATATGCCGCCCAGTCCTCCGATGACGCATTGTCTTCATTCTTAAGATATGAATCACATGCCTCATAATAAGACTGTTCCAGCAGATTCAGATCATCTGGCTGCCTTACGCCAGAAAACACATGGCTCAGCTCGCCATAACATATCTGAAGTGCATTGTTGTAATCCACGTTCATCGCAAGTGGTCTTGCGGTAGGATCCACATTGAGTTTGTAGTAATCCTTTATAGCCTGATTGTCTTTATCCTCATATCTTACATAGTCAAACAGCACACTTATTATCTTGCACACTATCTCCGGGTGCTCATATCCCTTTTTGACAACCACAAAGTTGCCATACGGAACCTGGGTATGATAACTCGTTGAACCATTTTCCTCTGTGGCAAGCAGATATGGTTCCCATTTTGCTGTTGGATCGGCTGCTACAGCGTCCATAAGAGGATTATTTGGAGCCCACCATGGTCCGAAGAACGAACCACACTGTCCATTCACTATGAGTTCTATTATGTTGCTGCTTGTCCGCATGAGGAAATTCTGATCCAGAATTCCTTCCTCGTACATCTCATGTATATGCTCCAGAGCCTTCTTTGCCTCCGGCTGTACAGAACCATACACAACTTTTCCGTCTTCATCCTTTATCCACTGTTTCGGAAATGCCCCATATGCGGCAAATACAATGTCGAGCGTGTACTCGCTGCTATAACCACAACCGCCGCAGAGACTTGTGTCTGCCACCAGCCCTACGGTATTTCCTTCACCATTATTTCCCGGATCTTTCTCAATAAACTGCCTGATGATCTCCTCCGCATCCGAAAGCGTTCTCGGAGCCTCAAGTCCCAGCTTATCCATCCAGTCTTTTCTAAGCCATATCAGATTTGGTCCATCTGATATATTTGTCTCAGGTATGGCCATGATACGGTCATCAAATGTGACCACATCCATGATACTGCTGCCATAACTCTTATATATGTTCTTTATCGTTTCACTCATACAGTTGTTATAACTGTCTGTGAGATCCTCGATCATGTCATTTTCCACCAGATACTGCAGCTCATCCATGTCCTGGACGATCATCACATCCGGAAGATCCTTCTGTGCTATCACCATGGATACATTATCATCATACTGATTATCAGCAGCCTCAAATATATCCTGGTTCTGCACATTTAAGATTTCGTTTAATATCTGTGTGTATGCGTTATTTTCATACGTTTCTCCCTGTGGGAGATTTGAATTATTTGCACCGGACAGCTTTCCTAGGGTATAGGTGAGCTGTTCCGGATACCTTCCAAGCGGCGTTGTCTCCGCAATATGCATGGCAGACTCGTATTCTGCATCTGTGGTCGCCTTAGACGGGTTGGAGGGGGTGTTATTGTCCTGGCAGCCACATATTATTATAAGGGTAATTGTTAGCACACATGTTATTATTTTTTTCAGATACTTGAATTTATATCTCTCTGCTGGCATATGCTTTCCTCATTCCACTTGTTTATGCAAATAATTTCATATATTATCCTTAACCCTTTACGCCTCCAGACATGCTATCCTTGTAGCACTTCTGCATTACCATAAAGAGAATGATAATCGGTACGGATATCAGCACTGCGCCAGCCGCAAATGAGTTGAACCAGTTGTACACATACTCTTTCTCGAGCATGTTCCAAAGTCCGATGGATACTGTGTAATAGTCCTTGTTGGCTCTGCATATAACCTTGGCAAACACGAAATCAATCCATGGTGCAAGGAACGAATTCAGAACCGTATAAACTATGATCGGACGGCTGAGTGGTATGATGATCCTTGTAAATGACTGCCATCTTGTAGCACCATCAAGGTATGCTGCTTCTTCCAGCGACTTTGGTATAGTATCAAAGAATCCTTTGGCGATATAGAATCCAAGTCCTGAACCGCCTGAATATACAAGTACCAGAGCAACCCTGATGAGTGAGCCTTCTGAAAGTCCCAGAACCTTAAGGATGTAATACACAGCTATCATAGCCATGAATCCCGGGAACATTCCAAGGATAAGTGCCACATTCATAAATGGCTTTCTCAGTCTGAAACGCATTCTTGACATACAGTATGAAACTGCAAGCACGAACGCTGTTGATATTATACATGAGAAAATTGCTATTATCAAAGTATTCTTGAACATCTGCATGAAGTTCAGGATACCTGTGTCTGTAAAAAGCTTTGTATAGTTCGCCAGAGTCAGAGACTTTGGCAGCAGAGTTGAAACATACTGTCCTTTCTCTCCTCTGAAGCTTATCATGATTATCCATGCGATCGGCAGTACCCAGATAACCGAAAGGATTGCCAGTATGATATGAACCACGATGTCTCCCAGTGTCCATTTGCTTCTTGCTTTAATCCCATTATTTGATTTAGCCATTACTGAAATCCCTCCTCATCTTTATATGATGCGGTGTTGTGGTAAGTTACCAGTGACACAACAGCGAGGACTATGAATGTCATGATACCTATAACAGCACCTAAGTTGTAGTACTGATTATCAACCGTCAGCTTATAGAGCCATGTGACAAGAAGATCTGTCTTTCCGGCAGTCTTTCCAACAGGAGTAGGCGCTCCATTTGACAGAAGGTAGATAACGTTGAAGTTGTTGATATTTCCCGCAAATGTTGTTATCAGATATGGTGCTGTGACAAACAACATATAAGGAAGAGTGATCTTGAAGAAGATCTTTACCGGGCCTGCGCCGTCAACTCTCGCAGCCTCGTATATCTCCTCCGGTATGCTCTGGAGAATTCCTGTGACCTGCATGACGGTAAATGGAATTCCTATCCAGATATTGATGACAATTACCATGACTCTGGCAAGTGTTGCATTGCTCCAGAATGGAATAGCATTGTCGATTATTCCGTTATTTATAAGTAATGTATTGACGATACCATTCTGACTGAAGATCGTTCTCATCAGAAGAAGTGATACGAACTGCGGAACCGCTGCTGAGAGCATGAAGATTGCTCTCCACATACCTTTTGCCCTGGTTCCCCTTCTGTTGATCACCATTGCGAGTATCATTCCAAGGAAGTAGTTACTGAATGTGGCTGCCACAGCCCAAACAAGTGTCCAGCCAAGCACTGACCAGAATGTACTTCCTATTGCATCACTAAAGTTCAATATCTTTGCAAAATTCTTCAGTCCAACCCAGTTGAATATAACTGTATGTGAATCAAGCTTGCTGTAATTTGTAAATGCCATAAATATCATGAAAACCAATGGCAATATCGTAAATACAACGACTCCAAGTACAGGAAGTGGAAGAAGAAATGCGTGAAGATTGCTGTCAAACAGACTCTTCACATCGTCCTTAAACTTTGGAACCTTTTTGCCCTTATCCCACAGGCAATACGCTTTGTATGCGCTCTCTATACTTACTACCCAAAGGCAGATGAATGCGAAAATTATAAACAGTGTTGCCACACCGTACAGGAGCATGAGCAGAGTGTTGTCACCCTGGGTATATTCAAATACACCCTTTGCCTCATTCCAGACCTTCTGCTGTTCCTGACCGCCCAGATGGAAGAGATCCACCAGGAGTGATGCTCCGTGCTTTATCATAAACCATATAAACAGTACCTCAAGTACCAGGTACGAAAATCCCTTTACAAACTGTTTTCTGACTATGCTTCCAAACCCCAAGATTAGAAATGAAATTCTGGTAGCTATGTCTCCATTTGCCGCTGCCTGTGCAACGGTATATGGGTAATCAGATATTCGTATTTTCTTTATTTTGCTTTTTTTATTTGTTATAGCCTGAGCCATCCTAACACCTCCGTCTCAAAGTAAATCATTATCTCTTCTTATTACAAGTGCCCCATCACCTATAGATGAATGGAGCACCTGTTTTTAAAATATATAACTAGTATTTTTACTGTGCTACATCAGTGTTAAGTGATGTGTTGAATGACTCTGTCATATCTGCTGCGTTGTCATGTGTAACCTCACCATTTACGAGAGACTTACCAAAGTTTTCTGCTGGTGTCCAGTAGTTGCCCATCTTAGGAACAAATGGCTGGATGAATGCTGTTGTATCGAATGTTGCATTCTGAGCTGTAACAAGTGCATCGCCCTTAACTGCATCGCTCTCAAGAAGGCTTGTGTTACATGGAACGATGTTTCTTGCTGTGTAGTGTGACTCCTGTGATGCCTCATTTCCAAGGTAGAGCGCAAGTGCAACTGCAACCTGTGGATACTCACATTTAGGATTTACAGCGATTGCCTTTGATCCTGCAAATGAGAGGAGCTGCTTGTCCGCACCGCCGATCTTGGCTGTTGGCATAACTGCGATTCCGAGATCATCTCCAAGTGCATCGTGTAATGCTGCATAGTCCCATGAGCCTGAGAACATTGCTGATATTGAACCATCTGTCATACCTGAGATACCAACACCTGACTCATCGTTTACAAAGTTCTTGTTGTTTACAAGATCTACCAGGTAGTCTGTAACAGCCTTGCCGTTATCGCCACCGAAGTTGATTCCTGCATCATTGTCTGTACCATCACCGAATAATGTTCCGCCATTTGCAAGGTAGAATGCTGCGATGTACCATGAGTTTGTGAGTGGGAATGAAACCTTACCCTTCTCAAGCATTGTGTCAAGGCTCTTTACATCATCCTCTGTAAATGTCTTCTTGTTGTAGTACATAAACCATGTATTTGTTGTAAATGGCACACCATAGATACCTCCATCAACTGTGATAGAATCTACGATCGCCTGTGAATTTGTTGACTTAACATAATCTGCTGTGCTTCCGCCGAGCTCTGAGATAGCACCTGCATCGATCAGAGTCTGTAACTGGTCATTTGCGAACATGTATACATCTGCTGACGCTGAAACGTCCTGTGTAACAGTCTTTCCTGCATCACCCTCACTACATGTACCATAGTCAAATGTGATATCCCAGTTTGGATGCTCTTTCTTGAATGCCTCACATGTTGTCTGTAACCACTCGCCGTAATCAGGTGACTGATCCTCAGCTGGTCCCCATACTGTAAGTGTTGTCTTGATCGCCTCTTCCTCTGAAGCTGCCTCTGTTGCATCTGTAGCCTCTGATGCATCACTCTTTGCTGTTGTTGACTCGTCCTTTCCTGAATCTCCACATCCTGCCAGCATTGACATTCCCATTACACCCGCAAGTGCAACTGCTGCAAATCTCTTAACTTTCATAACCGTTCCTCCTTAAAAATATAGTTTTGATTGAATGTTTTTAACACCTTTGCAGTACCTTTACCTTATGTCATTATTATAGGAAAACGTTTCCAATCCGTATATATCAATGATTTTAGAATCATGTTGGATTTTTTAGATATGTTGAATTTTTTTGATGGGCGGGCGCCGCTCCGGAGTGTGCCGTGGAGAGCCGCCACTGTATATGCCGCCGTAGCACGCTTGTCTGCCCGCCCTTCGACTGGCTTCTATCTGCACTGCGCTCTGCCCGCGATAAGGGCGCTGCGGGCGCCGCTCCGGCAAGAAACCAGTCGAATGGCAGTCAACTGCGCTACCGCTCCGACCGCATATACAGTGGCGGATCTCCTATATCACACAAGGTGGCTATATAAGATATACTATGGTTTAGTCAAAAAAATGTTAGCAATGTTATTATGTCTCTCATATATAGATTCTGTTTTATTTTTCGCCGATAACTGATTTTGTTATTATAAAGCATACAAAAAATGTACCTTTTGAGCTTTAATAAGCTTCAAAAGGTACATCCACTCTTTGTATTTTTTATAATTTTTCTAGTTTTCTACTCTCTTTGGGAAGTGGAGCATTACTTTCGTGCCGGCTCCCGGGGTGCTGTCTATTTTTATTGCATACTGTTCTCCGTAGTAGAGTTTGATCCTCTCGTTTACATTTGACACACCGTAGCCACTGGACGACTTGGACAGGATCAGGGCGGCCTGGGTCTTTGTCATTCCGACACCGTTGTCAGATACGGTAAAGTCAATGAAATCTCCATTCTCCTTTCCTTCTATGCGTATCTCTCCTCTGCCGTCAGTCTTGACGTCAATTCCATGCCCTATCGCGTTTTCAAGCAGCGGCTGAAGTATCAGATTCAATGTTTCGTATTTTAAGATACTGTCATCTATGTCGTACACCACATCAAAGCTGTTGTCATGCATGGCAAGCTGTATATCAAGATACGACTTGATATTTGCTATCTCATCTTTGACAAGCAGGATGTTTTTCCCTTTGTTCAGGGCTGTCCTGTAGAATGTGGACAGAGACAAGGTGATCCGGCTTATGTCTTCCTGCTCCGCCTCAAGGGCTTTCCAATTGATCATAGACAGAGAATTATACAGGAAATGCGGATTGATCTGGGCCTGAAGTGCCCTCATCTCGTATTCCTTTTCCTTGATCTTGCTCTGATATACCTCATTGACAGTCTCATCAAGGCGCTTACTCATGCTGTTATAGCCATTTATAAGATCACCGATCTCATCTGTACTGTCATTTTCTATAACCATGCCCAGATTTCCTGTCTCGGTGGCCTTCATAGTCTTCTGAAGATTTTTGATTCGCTTCGTTATAAATTCTGATACCATATTTATACATAATATACCTGCGAGCATACTTATCAGAAGTGCCGCCACCGCTATTATAAGTATCGGGCGAACCGATGAGATTATAAGTCTGTTCGGCTTATATACACATATGTTCCAGCCTGTCGCCTTGGACGTCTTATCTATGAACTGATACCCCGAATTTTCCATCTCTCTCAAAACATCGAATTTGTCCACATCCAATTCATATGCTGACTGCTCATCGGCAAATGTATTCTTGTTGAATATCATATGTCCATACTCATCCTCTATGATAAGCCCATAATTATCAAACATTGTCTCTGTATAAAACGGTTGAAATACACTGTCATAATCCACACCTACATACAAAACGCCCTTGGCACCTTTCTGCTCCAGCATAGCCATCCGGCTGACTGAAAATGCAGTTCGGCTTTCCAGATCAATATGCCAGTGTATATTGTTATCCAGATCATCATATGCATGCTTTCCGTCCTCCAGATCTTTTAGCGGTGCAACCGTTGACCCATGTTTTACGTCACTGGCATCAGTATATATCGTGACCTGGTTTACATCCTCATGGAAATACATGATCGATGCCAGCAGAGGGTCGATCACCGTACTGAACTGCTCATAATTCTGATATGCCGACTGATCCGCGCTTAGTATCTTTGCAATCGACTGGTTATACGATATATATTTAGAGAGATTGTTGTATATCTCCAATTCATTGTCCATGGAATCCGTGGTCTGGCTGACATAAGATTCCAAGATCGTTGTCTCCCGGTCCCACAGAATCTTTTTCATCTCCATATATGTTATACCCAGTATTATCATAACAGGCACAAGTCCGGCCAGCAGATAAATAACGACCATTTTGCCAGTCAGCTTCATATCACGAAATCTCTTCTTGACTCCACCTTTGTTCATCTACGATCCCCCTGCTTAACGAGTTCTGCAATCGCCCTTTTCCAAGTCTGCTGTATGTCTACTCACCGCCTGCAACACCGCTCTCCCTGAATTTCTGAGGGCTCACTCCATAAAACTCCCTGAAACTCGAGCAAAAGTATGATACATTCTGATAACCACACATCGCTCCTATATCTACAATCTTCGCCATACTATTCTCAAGCATATCCCTTGCCCGCTCCATTCTGTATGACTTGATAAATTTGCTCAGGTTCTGTCCCGTCTCTTTCTTAAACACTGTGCTGAGATAACTTGGGGCAAGATATACCATATCCGCAAGCATATCTATGCCAAGCTCGCTCCCGTAATTCCTGTAAATATACTGCTTTACCATCTCCACTTCCTTATGTCCGGTCTGACTCTTGTCCTCAAAGCAGGCCGCCAGTCTGTCTATCGCAACCTCAACCAGGCCTGTAAGGCTCTGAAAATCCGTCGTCATATACATCTTTTCAACATCTTTGTTAAGATCCGCCTCACCTGTTCCGTCTATACTGCCGTATATGTCTTTCAAAAGATTTGAGTAGAGAAACTTTATATATATCTGTGAGCACTCATTCTTGTGCCTGTACTTTTCACAGAATTTGTCAAAATGTTCCCTGAGTGCCTCCACATCCTTCATCTTGATATCCTGTTTCATCTGTTTCATGAGAGTGTCATCATCAAACTGGATCATTCCTGATGAATCGCTCTCCATATTTGGGTAGAACACCTTTATCTCCGGATGATAAAACTTATTGTCCATAAGCTCATCAAGCTCATCAACCTTCTGTTTCATGTCCTCAGGTTTCTCTATATCCGATGAAACTGCTATAAAACATTCCTCATCGTAATCACTTTTAATTATTTTGACGAGCTCCTGGGCCGTGTAAACCGCATCTGTCTCTTCGCCCAGGAAAATAAGTTCCTGCTGTTGATTCAGATTGAGGTATCTCTGTATTCCAAGTGACATTATCTTCTCATTTTTCTTGAAATCCACATCTCGTCTTCCAAAGAAATCGTGATTAAATTCAACCAGCAAAATTCTCTTAAATCTGGCGAAATTCAGGTTCAGGCCGTTGTACTCTCTGCGTATACTCTCTATATCTTCGCCATTTACAAGCATATATAGCGCATGCTCATATAGAAATTCCATGCTCTTGCTCTTGAGTTCATCCGAGGCTTTAGCCGCCTCTAGCTCATCCACAACCTTCTCCAGCGTCTCCTTAAACTCCTTCGGATCGACTGGTTTCAGTATATAATCCACAACCCCCAGCCTTATTGCTCTCTTAGCATAGTCAAATTCATTGCAGCCGCTGAATATCACACATCTCATTTTCTTCTTCTCATTTACCACATTGTCAATGAGTTCTATACCGTCCATGAATGGCATCTTCACATCGGTGAGAAGGATATCATAATCCTCCTGACGTATCTTCTCCAATGCATCAAGACCGTTTACTGCCTCGTCGATATCAAATTCCATATTCAGCTTTTTCAGAAGGAATCTTATCCCGTTTCTCTCTATTCTCTCATCATCAACGATCAGTATTCTATACATCTCTCCACTGCCTTCCTTTTTCTTGATGTGAACCGTTTTCGTATCACATTTCAACTTTAGTATATTTAATTATAACCAACTTACTTCCTATATGCCACCAAAACCTAAATCAAATGGGGACAGGGCAAAAGGGGACGGAGGTACCTGTCCCCTCCGTCCCCTGCTGGGAAATAACCTAGATTTATATTACAATCTCCAAATGTCCTTGTTGTACTCAGCGATGGTTCTGTCTGATGAGAAGAATCCAGCCTTGCTGATGTTGACAAGCGCCTTCTTTGCCCAGGTCATGCGATCCTCGTAGTCTGCAAGTACTCTTTCCTTGGTCTTGATATAATCCTCAACATCAAGGAGTGTCATGAACCAATCCTTTACGATAAGTTCGTTGTGAAGTCTCTCGAGGCTTTCCTTCTGTCCGATCTCAAGGATTTCATCGCTCACGATGAAATCAACAAGCTTCTTGATCTCAGGCTGCTCGTAGTAATCCTTTGACACATAATCAGCCTTTGCATAGTGGTCGATAACTGCCTCACTTGACTCGCCGAAGAAGTAAATGTTGTCCTCTCCTACAAGCTCTCCAATCTCAACATTTGCACCATCTCTTGTTCCGAGTGTGAGTGCGCCGTTCAGCATGAACTTCATGTTTCCGGTACCTGATGCCTCCTTCGATGCAAGTGAGATCTGCTCTGAAATGTCACATGCAGGTATGATCTTTGCTGCCTTTGACACATTGTAGTTCTCGATCATGACAACCTTGAGGTATGGGCTCACCTCTGGGTCATTATCGATGAGCTGCTGCAGGCAGAGGATAAGATGAATGATATCCTTTGCGATGGTGTATGCTGGAGCTGCCTTTGCGCCAAATATTACAGTCACAGGAGTCTTTGGAAGATTTCCTGCCTTGATATCGAAGTACTTGTGGATAACCCAGAGTGCGTTCATCTGCTGACGCTTGTACTCATGAAGTCTCTTAACCTGTATATCAAAGATAGAATTCTCATCTATGTCAATGTTCTGTGTCTCCTTAAGGTAATCCTTGAGAACGACCTTGTTCTGCTTCTTAATATCCATGATCTTGCCAAGAACAGCATCGTCATCATAGAACTTTGCGAGATCTCCCAGCTTCTCTGCATCCTTCTTGTAGCCGTCGCCGATGAGCTCTGTGATATAAGCTGCAAGCTGCTCGTTGCAGTGGAGAAGCCATCTTCTGAATGTGATACCATTTGTCTTGTTGTTGAACTTCTCAGGATAGATCTTGTAGAAGTTGTTCAGCTCAGAATCCTTGAGGATCTCTGTGTGAAGGTATGCAACACCGTTTACACTGTGGCTATAGTGTATATCAATGTGTGCCATGTGCACTCTCTGATCCTTGTCGATGATATATACGCTCTCATCCTTATATCTGTTACGAACCTTCTCATCCAGCTTCTTGATGATAGGAACAAGCTGTGGAACAACCTTCTCAAGGTATGCAAGCGGCCATTTCTCAAGAGCCTCTGCGAGGATAGTGTGGTTGGTGTATGCGCACACCTCTGTCACGATCTCTGTAGCCTCGTCAAATGATATTCCCTCAGCGGTAAGAAGTCTGATGAACTCAGGGATCACCATTGAAGGGTGTGTATCATTGATCTGAACTGCTGCATAATCTGCCAGGTCATGAAGATTTGAACCCTTTGCCTTAGCCTCATCAAGGATGAGCTTTGCACCATTTGCCACCATGAAATACTGCTGGTAGATACGGAGAAGATTTCCAGCCTCATCGCTGTCGTCCGGGTACAGGCAGAGTGTCAGGTTCTTTGCAATGTCTGTCTTGTCGAAGTTAATTCCGTCCGGCTCCATGATGGACTCGTCAACGCTCTCGATATCGAAGAGGTGGAGCTTATTTGTTCTGTTCTCGTATCCGGTTACATCTATATCATACATTCTTGACTGGACTTTCAGGTTGCCAAATGTGATCGTGTTGGTAACGTCTGTCTTCTCGAGCCAGCTGTCTGCCTCAATCCAAGGATTTGCAGTCTCCTTCTGGTAATTGTTCTCAAATACCTGCTTGAACAGACCCATGTGGTAGTTAAGTCCAATTCCATCTCCGTGAAGTCCGAGGGTTGCCATGGAATCAAGGAAGCATGCTGCAAGTCTTCCAAGTCCGCCATTTCCAAGTGATGGTTCCGGCTCAACCTCCTCTATGTCATAGATGCTCTTGCCATTCTCAGCAAGCACCTGTTTAACCTCGTCAAATACACCAAGGTTGATGAGATTGTTCGAGAGAAGCTTTCCAATGAGGAACTCTGCTGAGATGTAATAAACCTTCTTCTGTCCCTCCTCTGAAACCTTTCCGTCTGCGAGCTTCTTTGTCATATCAAGGAGTGCGAAGTATATCTCCTCATTTGTACAATCCTTGATCTCCTTGTTGTATTTCTTCATGCAAATATCCTTTAACATAATATCCTCCTTACAAATATACGTCTTCACCCTGTTTCTTCCATACAGTCTGGTGAGATCCCTTAATTTATCTATATGTTCCTGTGTAAATTCCCATGTTGCGCCCTGAACCGCATCGCTCCTGTTTTCATTTGCTGCAGCTCTTTGCTTCGTAAGCCGCCACTTCCAGTTGCCGCCAAGCGTTGATGGATAGTTCATTCTGGCGCTGTTGTCCTTGCCCAAAATATCCTGCATCTGAAGTATGACCGTGTCCGCTGAGCTCATGTAAAGTGCATGTATCATCTTCTCTGCCACATCATCCAGGCCGTTCGCCATGAGGTACTTCATCATATATTCCTGAAGCTCCTCACTCTGTCCGCTGATATAGCTTTTCAGCATATCATTATCGTGGGTTCCGATATACGCTACGTAGTTCTTTGCGTGATTGTGCGGCAGATATTCATTTGCCGTATTGCCGTCAAATGCAAATTCCAACACCTTCATGCCCGGATAACCGGATTCCTTCACCAGCTTCTGAACCTCTGGCACGACCACGCCGAGATCCTCAGCTATAACCTTGGATGAACCTATGGCACTGTCTATAGCATCGATGAGCTTCTTTCCCGGTCCCTGTCTGTAGTAGCCATCCTTCGGCTCTCCATTTGCCGGAATGCTGTAGTATCTGACTATCCCGATAAAGTGATCTATACGGATCACGTCGTAGAGCTTTGCAGATGCAGCAATTCTCTTCTTCCACCACGCGAAATCATCCTTCTCCATGACATCCCAGTCATAAATCGGGTTACCCCACTTCTGTCCGTAGCTTGAGAACATGTCCGGCGGGCACCCTGCCACAACTGACGGTGCCAGACTTCCAGAAAGCTGGAACTGATCCGTGTTCGCCCACACATCCGCACTGTCCAGTGCAACATAGATCGGAATGTCACCGATGATGCTTATTCCATTTCTGTTGGCGTACTCTTTTAATGGCATCCACTGCTGGTAGAACTTGAACTGAAGGAATTTGTAGAATTCCACGTCTTCACCAAGCTTTTCTCTATAAGCTGCCATTGCCTCCGGCTTTCTCTTCTTGATCGCCGGTTCCCACGCAAGCCATTCTCTGTTGTTATGATCAGCTTTGATCGCCATATACAGCGCATAGTCATCTATCCACTGTTCATTTTCCTTTATGAAATCTGCGTAATCCCTGCTGTCTTTGTGCTCCGATCTGCCAAATGCTTTTCTGAGGACTTCAAATCTCTGTCTGTATATTCTAGCGTAGTCGATCTCGTCATCACTATCAGCCCATTTGTAGGATTCCACCTCATCTTTCTTGAGAATCCCTTCAGCTATCAATGTATCCAGATCGATAAAATACGGATTGCCCGCAAATGCCGA
>OHIB01000754.1_pt1 | contig 15683 bp, 12 predicted proteins | sample 1568181 | NCBI WGS metagenome assembly OHIB01 (sample SAMEA3879506, study PRJEB24766) | human gut metagenome | biome: human-associated habitat; feature: feces | place: USA | collected 1985/1987
ACCCTTTCGGTAATTCTCGTTTTTTCCTCATGACTATCACATTTTACACATTGATAGTTATGTTTTCCCAGATTTGTTGCTCAATTTGCATTCAAATTATACCCTAAAACTTGTGAACAGTTCTACCGTCATTTCTCTCATTGCTGCTTTTTGTGGGCCGTCTTTTCTTATTGCAATAAAAATAACCTCCAAACTGAGTAATTTTATCTTACATCAGTTTGGAGGTTTTCCGCCATATTCTGCCCTGTGTTGCCCCATTCTGCAAAGGTATGCATTATCAATACGTGCCCACCCCTACGATGCTTAGCAATCTGTTATTACTTGTCTGTTATAAATGTGTTATATATTGCCTTTATGGCTGTATCAAAATCACTGTTCTTTACTCCGATTATGATATTCAGCTCTGATGAACCCTGGTCTATCATCTTTATGTTGATGCCTTCCTTTGCAAGTGCGCTGAACAACTTGCCTGCTGTACCACTTGCTGACTTCATTCCACGGCCTACAACAGCTATAAGCGCAAGTCCTGACTCAATCTCAACTGAATCCGGCTCTGCAAGTCTATGGATGGCAGATATAACTCTCTGCTCCTTGTGTACGAATTCATCAGCATGAACTACGATAGTCATCGTGTCAATACCTGATGGCATATGCTCAAATGAGATATCATTCTCCTCAAATGCCTGAAGCACCTTTCTTCCAAATCCTATCTCTGAATTCATCATAGCCTTCGTAATAAATATTGTGCAGAAATCCTTCTTACCTGCAATACCTGTTACAACATAATCCTGCTTCTGGCAGGTACTCTCAACTATCCAGGTTCCTGCGTCCTCAGGCGCATTTGTGTTGCGGATATTGATCGGGATACCACAGTGGCGTACAGGGAATATCGCATCCTCATGGAGAACTGATGCACCCATGTATGAAAGCTCACGAAGCTCTCTGTAAGTAATATATTTGATCGGCTTTGGATCTGGAACAATACGTGGGTCAGCTACAAGGAAGCCTGAGACATCTGTCCAGTTCTCATATACATCGGCTCTGCTTGCCTGTGCGACGATCGAGCCCGTTACATCTGAACCGCCTCTGGAAAATGTCTTTACCTTGCCATCCTTGCCAAGTCCATAGAATCCTGGAACAACCGCATGCTGTGTCTTAGCAAGTCTCTCACCAAGTACCTTCTCCGTCTTATAACTATTGAGATTGCCCTCTGCATTGAAAAAGATAACCTCTGCAGCATCTATAAACTCAAAGCCAAGATATGCAGCCATAATCTTACCATTGAGGAACTCTCCTCTTGATGCCACATAGTCCAGTGTGCACATTGGGTCCGGATTGGTAAGATCCTCCAACTGCTTTGTAATCTCCTCAAAATCCTTATCAAGTGAAAAATCCTTAATCTCAAGGCCTGTGATGATCTCATCATATCTGGCCTTGATCGCCTTCACTTCCTCTGTGAAATCATTCCCTGCCTTCGCAGTTTCATACACATGAAGGAGCATATCTGTTACCTTTGTATCATCCGAAAATCTCTTTCCAGGTGCAGAAGGAACAACGTATACACGGCTCTCATCTGATTTGATGATTGCTCCAACCTTTTTAAACTGCTCTGCACTTGCCAATGAACTTCCGCCAAATTTTACTACCTTTTTCATAATTCCACTATTTCCTTTGCCATATTCTTATTTGAATGTCGTTCTTCTTAAGATTCGCTGGCGAATCTTGCCGCAAGCTGCCAGTCAGCTCTGCTGACATATATCATATCAGCGGCTCAGCAATCCTCACGGAGTGTATATCTCTGCCAAAAATAGAGTCCAGACTGAGATATAAAACATAAAAATACACATGCATTTTATACGTCTTTTTGCAATATAGCAAGAGAATTTTAGTTTTTGCTATTAAAGAAGGCAATATATACCTGATTTGTTCCTGCCGGCACCATTCTGTGCAATATTATCTTTTCCCAGCCAAGCTACTTCTCCTTATCCCGATTCTCCATATAAAACACCTTTCCTTTAGCCCTGAATGGAAGTCTATTGCCATTCGGAATAAGATATGCGTGCTCACGTCTGACCTTGAGATCATCCTCTATGTATCCGTCCGTGATGATGAGTATAGGTCCAGACAGTGGGAAATTATTATATGATCTTAGATAAAGCCTGTCATATAACCTGTAGTGTAATTTCAGCTTCCATTTTGATCGTTCCAAGCTCTCAGCTTTTTATTTATTTTCTTATATCTTTTTCCAGCTCTTCAACCAGATCCTGTAATTCTTTTATCTTCTCCTTGATTGTTCTTAACTTTAGCTCTACATCAGGGGAAGGACCAGTCTCTTCCTGCATATCACTCTCTACTTCTTCGTCAGCATTCAGCTCTATAAGTCCCCTCAGCGCAGTTGCCGGAGTGACGTTCAGACTCTTTGCTATGTCAAGCAATCTGGCATGTGATCCCACGCGGAACGTGAGTGTACGGGGAGATTTTGGCAAATTTGCATCTTCTTTTATTTTCTCTATTAACTTGTCCTCATCAGATATTCCATAGCTATCAATAATCTGATTACACAGGAACGAAGCCCTGTAGTCGCTTTTTGTTGCTCCCTTATAATGCTTCTCCCTGATCTTATCGATCTTGTCATCAAAATCTGTTGCCATCTGCATGTTTACTTTCATTATGGAACCGCCTTGTTTTTATAAGTCCAAATAATCTTTATCATATCGATTGTATTTTAAATCATAATCATGTATACTGTCAAGCATAAATACGCTTTTTATCATCAATATTTTTAATAATATTTTTATCCATTGATACCAACAAGTGCCAGATGCAACAAACTAGTTGCACCTGGCACTGATAATAAAGCTCTATAAACTCATAATTTGTAATAAAAGTGTGATTATAATCACATTATTATATATAATAATGTGATTCATAGGATGATGCGCCCACTTTCTCTACCTTGCCGCCATAAATTCCTTTACCGCATTCAACCCGCACACATCTTCTATCGTTCCGTAACTTGCAGGGATATAGCTTATATTAATGTTACTTATCGACCCCTTTGTATTTCCAGAGTAGGCATCACTTGTCTCGCATACATCCAACGCAACGGCATAGTCTGCGAACTGCCATCCAACACAATATTCATATGCTGTGACTTTGTCACTTCCGTAATTTTCCGGATGTCTCATCTCGTCTATGAACTCCTTTGCATCGTAATTGCCGCCGTACATGGTTGAATTATCTTGGTCGCAGAACCAGCCAATATAATTTGGTGTTCCAAACTCCTCATACAGCTTGTCAAGGAGTAAATATTCACCATCCGTATCCGGGTTATCATTACATAAAGTGTTATACTCTTCTTCGGTGAGTCCGAGTGTGTCATAATATACTTTTGATGGTCCCATCATCCAGTTTCCGTCTGTCACTGCCTGCTTAATAGTCAACTCATTTTCGCTGTCTTCATCGCCCAATACCAGATCTGGAAGGTAGAGCATATTCTCACCGGTTTTATCATAGACGATAAAACTAAAATTGTTGCTGCTCTCCGTATATGTATCTATGAGTGATGATAAGGTATTTATGCCTTCTATGCCTACTCCATCCAGAGGATAATCCATAAGATCATCTATCTTTATCGGAAGCGTCAGCTTGTCCGCAAATAATGTTGCTCCGGTTGGGGCATCGAGAACATCCTTGTCTGTCATATCATACCTGAGCACCCCGGCTCCCATGCTGTCATCTGCAACACTGCCTGTGTCATTTGCATCCTTATCACTGTCGTCATTTACATCTGCAGCGTCCTGAGAATATCCAGTTTTTCCAGAATCCCCTGTATTTTTATCTGCATCGGAACCGCCTCCGCAGCCTGCAAGCATTGCCGCTATGGTGATTCCCATAGCTCCACATAAAAAGCCTTTCTTCATTTTTCCCCTCACGTCATTTTTCTTCATTTTCTTCATTTTCTTCCTTTTAAAAATTATTATTTTGCTTTCAAATATTATTTTTTTAAATTTATTTTTGAACCAACTCTTATATCACTTACTGTCGGTCTTTTCCTTTACATTTTCCCGTGTGATCTTGACCATGTCAAACTGTCCACTATATATATTTGTATAGTCGTCTATAGATATGCTTCTGTATGCCGTTTCGCCGTGTTCCGCTACATATATATCATATGTGGTAACCCCTCCATAACTCTCAGTATAGTCGCACACATCTACGCTCACCGCAAATGGCTCTCCACCTTCGACTATCTCCTTATTCCCGACCGCATTGTCCTCCTTATCTAATCCCGCATCTATCATAGAATGTGTTATATATCCTGTTGTTCCTGCCATGAGACGCAGAGGAGTATCGTATGCTATGTTATCTCCTTTGACCGACACACCCAGATCGTGATCCGTCTTATTTTCCACATAGAAATTCATCCATGCGCTATAATAATTTTTATCCGCTATCTCATCATACACATTTGTCCCTAGATATGTCACTTTAACCTGATCATTGTCAGTGACGACCTGTTCGCCATCAACGTGAAAATTCCTCGTATAATTGACCGAATCTGCCTCCCCCTTTCCGTCCAGATCCACGTCAACAATAACACTGTCAACTGCCCTGAACGGTCCCGCATTTCCTGTTGTATCTTCCAGTGTGCAGAACAGCATCTTAGCCGTGACAGTCGGCTTTCTTCCCAAGTCAAAAAATGTAACGCCGTCAGAATCCACAATATAAAACTTACTTGTAGAATTTGGCTGAACTCCCCAATTAGTTGGAAGTCCTCCCTCGTATGACTCATTATTCGAAGTCAGGAGCATGATATTATAATAAACCATGTAGTCTTTATGATTTACAACTGTATACTCAAGCGCACAATCATTTTCAGATATATCATATCCCTCTGCACTCGCTATGGTCTCATCATCAGGACCGCAGCCAATATCGTACACCTTATCTATTGTGACCGTGAGATACTCGTTGTCGCACACGACATAATTGACTTCCCTGTAATTCTTTCCTCCACTTTCTGAATCTTTATCCCTGTTATGGATTATGATTCCTGTTACGCCGCCGGCTACTACGGATGCCGCCACAACACTGGCGACTATCTTTGCCTTCAACGTCTTAAATAAGCCCTTAAGTCCAAGCTTGCCCGCAGTTTTAACCCCTGCAGACGCCACACCTGTTGCGGCTCCTCCGGCTGCAGCACCCCCAGTCAATGTTCCCACTGCAGCTCCTCCGGTTGCTGTTCCTAACACTGTTCCAGCTGCAGCTCCAAACGCGGCAGAAAATACGCTTGTAATGAAATTCGGGATCACCAGTCCCTGTGTCTCCGCCAGAAACACCGCGGTGAGAAGTGCCGTTGCTCCAGATGAATACAGCTTTACGCCATTTGTATTCTCATACCTCTGTACGCCTTCTTTTATCTTTCCTCTGGCAGCGGACAGTCTGTAACTCACCGTACCTTCCGGGCACTCCATGCATGCCGCGATCTCCGACGTGCTCATCCCGTCAAAGTAATACATTATTATCGTCTGGTACTGAACCGCCGACAGTTCCTCCTGCATGATATTCAGGATTATCTTACGCTTTTCCGCATTTAGCACGTAACTTTCCGGCAGGAAATTGTCATTTTCCTCCAAAAGATTAGTGGATGTGGCTTCATCCAGCTGCACAGGCATTTTCTTTCCAAGAAACTGTCTGCATTTGTTTACAGCGATGGTATTCAGCCATGCTGTTATCCTCTCAGGATTTTCGAGCTGTTGCAAATGCGTGAGTGCCGTTATGTAAGTGTCCTGCATTACGTCATACACATTGTGCTCATTCTTCAAAAAGCTCATACAGGTGTAATACACCTGCCGGTAAGTGTTCTGATATATGACCTCAAATGCTTTCATATCTCCACTCACCACTCTGGCGACCAGCGCCCTTACGTCATACTTTCCGTATTCGTCTGTCATACCTTAGTTGTCCCTCCATTTTTATGATCTCCCTATATAGATTATCCCAAGACGATTTTCGTTGGATTTTTTGGAAATTTTTTGAAAATATTTTATCCGGGTTCCTAGAACAGTTTTACTTGGATTTTATATCCCACAAATACAAGTGTAAAATATTCTTTTTAAAACCCCGCCGTAACGCTGCACGATCGCACATATGCTCCGAACGCCTTTGATTCACTGCCTCATTTTCACAGTATATTTGGACCTTCTGTGCCTCAATCTCCTTACAGATTCCCGATATATAAGCCTGCGCCTGTTCAACTTCACCATTTTCTATACATGTAGACACATACTGCAGGTGATGACGCATATCATGGCGATACTGTCTGGTCAATGTCTGCGACTCACGCAGACTGCTGATTTCCCTCACCGCCTGACTTAACTGCAGATCCAGATTATTCCGGATCAGCTTCATCTCATTCTGCATCTGTTTCTTTTTTGAGTTATATAAGAGAAAGGCCAGATATGCAACACAGCATACAAAAGGCATAGCATCCTTTACTTCATTGTATTTCCCTCGTCGCAATTTTTGCCATAATCCCCTTTATGCCTCCTTGGCGCCAAATATTTTCCAGCACTTATTATCCACAATTCGACAACAAAGGGGATATTGCATTGATTTATACGAATTTATTTTCTCACCCACCTGGCATAGAGTTTCCTGCTGCCGGTGCTGCCGGCTGCAATCTTCGTAACCTTTTTCTTGTACTTGGGATCGCTGTACCACCCCTTAAATGTGTAGCCTTTTCTGACCGGATTCTTCAAGACGATAGTCCTAGACGCGACAGTATAACCGGCTGGATTGGACCGGCTGTTTGTCCCCTTGCCAAGACTGTACTGGATCTTATACTTTACCAGCTTCCACCTTGCGTATAATGTCTGATTCTTGGTAGTCCTCACAACCGAACTGCTGCCAATCCTGCTGCCGCCACTCTTTGCTGTGTACCAGCCTGCAAATGTATATCCCCTTCTGGTAGGTGTCTGCAGTGTTCCGTAAGTTTTTCCACAAATGACTGTCTTACTTCCGGAACTCACACGCCCTCCATTTGGAGCAAATACTATTCTCACGCGCTTTACTGTGTCCGTATATTTTGCAGTAAAAGAAAGCTTGGTGGATGTTCCTGCCACACGCAATGCAACCTTTTTACTTCCCGCCTTCCACGTCATCTGATTTAAGGCATATGCGATAATCCCATTTTGAATACCCGAAATGCTCGGCGGATATGACGCATTGTCAGTGCTGACTTCGAATTTGGTTTTACCTGCATTGAGATTTTTCTGAATCCTCTCAGCGTAGGCTCGCGCCCACTTTGCGGCATCTCCGTTTCTGACAAAGTAGTTGTCTGCCAGGCTTGTAGAACGTGTGCCATAACCGCTTGCCGTATAAATCTGATCATGACCGTTGTGTGCCAACGCCATGAGTTCATCCGTCAGTCCAAAATACAAATACGTTTGATCAAAGTTATAATAATTGTCTTTTGTATCATCCCATGTACAGTCCACCTGATACCATTTGCCATCCAGCTTCATGGCATTCCAGGTATGTCCATCATAGGTATCCCTTGTCTCAGCATTTGTTATGCCGGCTGCAGTAAGCAGCTTTGAATAGGCACTCTCATAGGCTTGACATGTGCCCAGCTTTCGTGTCAGTGCGCTCTCTGCCGAAGACCATTTCAGGGAATGATCGTAATCGAGCTGCTGCAACAGCCAGTCATGCAGCCACAATGCCTTTTCATAGTCCGAACCATCCGTTTCCTTGCTGCACTTTTTTACCGCAGCATTCACAATGTCCCCCACGCTCGGATAAGCCCTGTCCGATACCTGTATATTTGTGCTCACACGCATATAATAGACACCTGACGTCTTGTCCATTACATAAAACCTGAAGTTATAGACTCCCGAAGCAGTCATTGTGAATTCAAAGTCGTGAGATTCACACTCATCTGTATATTGAATCCACGCTCCGCGGCTTGGATCCGCCACGGATTCAAAACTATACTCACCCGGATTGGAATAACTCGGTGCATCCATTCTAAACAAATACCGGCCACTGCCACCATCCGCCGAAACGTGGAATGTTGTATCCTCTCCTAATTTGGATTCGTTCCATTCAACCTTCAATGCTACACCATTTTGAGGGTCACTTTCTGCACTGTACTTATATTCTGTAACTCTCTCTTTGGGATTTGTTGATGAACCAGCAGATTCTTCCTGCGCATAACTTATCACCTTGATCATCGATACGCCTGTCATCACCAGTATTAATGTCAACATAAATGTTGCTAATTTCCTTTTTATCATAAGCAATACCTTGAACCTTTCTTAATGTCAAAATAACATCGCTGCATATCAACCTCTTAATATATCCAGCATAACAGAAACACCATTTTTTTGCCACAAAAAACCCCGCTGCAGAGTATTTCTGCATCGGGGTTTTGCGGTTATCTGTTGACCGGTTCAAATAACACCATTACTTGATTTTTGCGCTTATAAGCTTGCTGTAATCAGAAGCCACAACAGCCTTTCCAGCCTTCTTGTTGGCAACAACCTTAAAGTAGTAGGTCTTACCACTTGTAAGCTTTTTGATGTCCGCGCTGTTTTTGATAACAGTGAGCTTTTTGAAGCCGCTGTTTTTCTTTGTGCTGTAATATACTGTATAGCTGTTTGCACTCTTATCCTTTGTCCAGCTGATGATTGCCCTTTTCTTTCCTGCCTTGACCTTGACCGACGTCGGCGCAGAAAGCTTTGTTGCGGTCAGGAGCTCCTTTGAAACGAGAGAAAGAGACTTTTTGCCGTCAATCGTCTTATAGGCTTTGACAACAATCTTGTATCCCGTGCCCTTTGAAAGCTTTTTAAATGTGAGGGTGCGCTTCGTTGTGTCAACGCTCTTGGCAAGCTTTTTGCCCTTGTAAAGGTATACTCTGTACCCGCTTACACCGGCAACCTTTTTCCAGGAAGCCTTGATCGAGTTTGTGGTCTGTTTAACAGCGATCTTGCTCGTCGCGGCGGGAAGGATTTTAAAGCTCAGCTTTTTGCTGCCGCTATAATTGCCCTTGAAGGTAACAGTTACGATCGCCTTGCCAATATTTTTGTTTTTGCTGTAAGCAACGGTGTAATCTGTTCCATTCTTAAGCGTTTTTTTGTTTGCATCCTTAACGATGACCGAAGGCTTCTGAACCTTTCCGTTATATGTATACGACGACTTTTTCAGCGAAACTGACTTAATTCTCGCTATCGAAATTGTTGGTTCTATCGTACTGCAAACAGTGCACTTCCTGGTAATCTTGCCATTTGAGGTAAGAGTAGCCTTGACAACAGACTTGGAGTACTTATGACCGAGAGCCTTGACTTTGGTCTGAGCGACTATAACGGTATTACAAACCGAACAGTGCTTACCTTTGGTGAGACCTGTCTTTGTGCAGGTTGCTTTAATTTCGTTATCTATAACCACATTATGTTCCTTACAGGATATGTTAATGGTGCAGTCTTGACTCTCTGAATTAGTTATATACGGTGTAACATCGTAGGTTTTGTCTTTTTCAAGTCTGACTTCGGTAACTTTGCCTTTATCGTTACTAGAGACGGATTCACTAAGCTGGTTATTCTCAACAAGGTTTACTTCTGTTCCCTGAATATTTCCGCTGCCGAGATTTGACGAAGTTATGGTGATAAGATAAACCTTCGTTTCCGTCGGAGTAAAGAAGTAAGCGGTTATGTTTTTACAGGAATTGTCACCGTAACCTATTTTGGTCGGGTTAACATATTGCTTGCAGCTTTGGCAGTATGTGCCATTACATACAAGGCTCTGGTGCTGCTTCGGAATGACTTTCTGAATTGCATACTCACAGCCAGTGTGTTTGCAGTGTCTGGATTCCCTTCCATCTTTGTCGCAGGTTGCCGGCCAGTCAACCGTATAGGTGTCGCTCAAATCGTGTCCAAGTGCTGGCAGTTCGGTGTAACCCTCATAATATTTGCAGCCGAAGCACTCATAGCCGACCGTTCTTCCCTTTCTGATGCATGTTGCCTCTTTAGCAGCGAGAGTTCTGCCAAACTGATGCTCCTGGAAGCTTTCAAGAGCATCACACTTTTTACAGTACTTGTAGTGACCAAGAAGTGATGTCCTTTCCTCTAATTCAGGCTCAGAATCGTGACAGGAGGAGATAATTTCTATATCCGCATCCAACTTAACAAAGTCAGGCCAGGTATTGTATACCCTGGTACCGTTGTGCATAATAACATAGTTCGGCTTGTCCAGAGATTGTGATAGAACTATGTCATAGAAATGAGGTGGCTGGCCACCGTAATAGATTGAATTTACATTTCCCTTTTGTCCAATATAACAGCCGCCAAGCCTTACTTTTCTGCTGGATGGGGTGTTTTGGAAATATATTGTGCTGAACGGCTGTTCATTAAGAAGCTGATTTGAAATTACTTCTATTTCTGAGTTTCCTGTTATTGTAACATTGCCCTGCGGCTCCGGTCCGTATGAATATATACAAGACGGGACGCGTGCATTATTCTGAATAAGAGTACCGGTGATATAGAGATTGTTTATATCATAGAAGGAAATAACGTGGTGCCTGTTCTTATCGTTTATATAAGTGTCACTTCCGGATTGTGCTGTAAGAGTGAGATTATAGTTGATAAACTTCCCTGCTTTTCCAAGAATATTCACATCTGCGTTCGGATTATTCACAGCGATCATCGAAGTTCCGTTGGCTGTTGAGTTAAAGATTATCTGTCCGCCGGACTGGGTTGTGGTAATTGTGAAGTCGGTGTTTGCCTTGGAACCTGAAAAAACCACAAACAGATCCCTTGTCTCCTCGTCTGAATGCATATCTGTTGTAACTTTCAGGGTTTTTCCGTTCAAGTCAAGGGTGATTTTTCCGGGATAGCTAACTGTGATTTCGGAATACCACTCCTGCTCATCCTGATAGCTCCAATCGCTCGGAACTTGTTCTTCGTAATCTATGTTGTTTTTGAGAACAACAAGCTTATCGGGCGGGTTTGTCTCGTTCGAGGTGGCTTCAAGAGCTTTTTCAAGCTCAGCAAAGTTGGTTACATAGGTTGTGTTTTCGTCAACCGAATGATTGTCCGCTGCCGAAACAGTGAATACTGATGCCTCGAGCATCAGTATGACTAATGTTACGACAGTCAAAATTTTTTTCTTTTTGTTCATAGTTTTCCCTCCTTTTAAAATTAATAATATGTAAATGTTTCCCTTCCCTACCTTAATCGGCAATGCAGAATTTTAACAGGATTCAGCTTTTTATTTTCCACTTTTCGCTATCTCCGTGAAGGCTATAACCACAATAAGAACAGCATCCGTTTTCATCGGGCAAGAATGTTGCTCCGCAGCTCGGACATTCCTTTTCAACAAAAAATTCACCGTCAGACTTTCTTTTTTCTGGATATCTTGCCCTTTGCATGGTCAGTTTCTTTTTGAATTTTTTTGTAAACGGTCTCTTATTTTCAGGAAGAAAAGTTTTTGTTCCATAAACTTCAGACTTAACCGTTGTTATTTCATCTGTGTTAGAGACTTTTAAAAGCTTGATCGTGCCAACACTGAAATCAAGCAGATCATTGTCATTTTCGTTTTTGCTAAAGTATTCGTTTAAGCAGGATCTGAGGTAGTTCTCTGAATATCCTACGATCTTTTTCGCTAAATTGTCTTGTTTAACTTCTCCACAAATAATAGGTGTAACAATCGTTCCAAAAGCAAGAATCGCTGCACCGACGCCGGCTGCAAGGGAAATCTCCGTATCCTCGATCAAGTATAAGCATAGAAAGACACTTAAGAAAAGTATGAAACCGGATAAAAGAAGCTGTAAAAATCTTTTCATATTTGTACTGATCGTTTCATAAATCTCAAACGATTCGGTCTGCCAATCGTAAAACTCGTTTTTTATAACGGCGCCACAATATTCACAGGTAACCTGCTGACTGTTCAACTTGACTCTTGCACCGCATGACGGGCAGGTTATTCTCAACATATCGTGATAATAGCTTTTCTTATTCTTTTTTTTGTCTGTTTGGCGAACGTGTCTCGACTGAAGTATTCGGAGATATGAATTTTTACGGTATATCTCATGCTGAACCAGGTTGTTTTGTGTTGACTCGAAACGCTCCAGAGTGCTGCACTTCAAAACTGATTCCCGCCATTCTCTGCCATCATCGTTCCATGTTTCAAAGTTATTTTTAGGAATGGGAACAACATCCGTGACGTAAATTTTGCGGCGTAGCTTATTCTTATTAAGTACGTCGATCTGACTGACGATTTTTTTTCGAAAAGCCAGGTCCATTCTTGCCGTAAGAAGCTTTTGATCCGCTTTTCCAAGCGGAATCAGTACTCTTTCAAATGCTTTTCTTATATCCTTTCGGATTTTCGAATCCTGTAGAGGAGTTTCCCTTTTTGCCAGCAATCTTTCCAGCTTAGCTTTTTTCAAATTCTTGGGAAGATATTCCGAAAAATCCATTACAAGTATACTTTTACCGATATAGAATGTACATAATATAGCAAAAGCGGCTGCAATGCACAGCGATACTGATAAATCCATAAAATCACCTCTGATTTATTCCTTGCTGACCACTTCGTTTTCGCTCTTCTTTTTCCGTTTGTCTTTTACAATGTCACATATCATTATAACAACAAGGAACAAGCCAAAAGGGATCGCCGCGCAATAGAGAAGGAAATCAACGGGATTACCCTCCGGGGAAAGCTTGTAATTTCCTTTTGTAGTTTTATAGACCTCTACTTTTATTGTATCGCCTTTTCTCAATTTATCGTATGTGTATCCTTTTGCGATATCTCTTGACCAAACGCGTTCTTCGCACTTTCCTTTATAAGTCTTTCCGTCAATTTCATATGAAATTCTGAATTTATATGTTGTATAATCTACATCGCCATTGTCATCCTTACTATCGTAGGTTGAAAAGTCAACAATAACAGCGGAAACTTTCCGTATATCAGTTGAGGCTGCATATTCTTTCTTTTCAATTCTGCTTGTGACAATTCCGAAGACACCCACAACCATCGATGCTATGCCGACGACCATAATAAATATGGTCATTTTAATGTCCTCTTTTTCTTTTCTTTTACTCATAACAAGTTCTCCTTTCGCAATCAGGACTGTGCCCGAAAGAGTTCAGGCACAGTTCCCAATTTTAAGCCATATTTGTCTAAAGGCTGTCAAGAAGTCCTGTCTATTTTTTTTGAATAGGATTTCCGTCTTTGTCAGTGAATTTGCCGGTAATGATCTTTATCAGATCAACAAGTACACCGATTCCAAAAACGCCGGCGGTAAAAAGATAGAGAATGCCTGTTCCGACTTTACCCGCATAAAAACGGTGGCCACCAACTCCGCCGAGGAAAAGGCAGAGAAGAAGGGCTACAAGCCAATCCTTTTCCGTCTGTCCACTGCCGTTTACACCAACGGGTGCTACATAATCTTCAACCTGCTCGCCGTTGAGTATCTTTTTAACATTTTCGGTCACCTCATCAAGATACTCACCTCTTTGAATAGGAAGATTAGCTACTCCGCTTACGCCTTTCTGAATTACGCTGTTTTTGTCAACTCGCATACCATTGACGGTTGTTGTGTTCTCCTGGATGTTTGCCATGACTTTAATTTTGTTACCATCCTTAACAAAAACCCAGACCGTAACGTCGAGGTTCGGTTCTTTCTCAAAGGAAATGCGCTTTCCAGGGATGCCCCCTTTGATTTTGAAAGGCATTTTAAAAGCCGAGGCATGTGTGCTAAGCTTTTCATATACATCTTCAATTGTGGTTGTATAAGAGAGTTCAAACTCTCTCGGGGCTGTTGCAGCTGCCATTGATTTAATATCTACCATATTTTTTCCCTCCTTTTTTTCTTTTTTCCCTTTTTTATTTTATTATTCCGTGCTTTAACTCACACGGTAAGTTATGTGGATGTTTATCCTTTTCCGAGCATCTCCCATTTGTCGTTCAAGGAATCATAATAATATATGAGGTTGTCACATACTCCGTAATAACGTTCTCTGACGAATTGATCGTCTCTGTCCGTGCCGAGTGCAAAAATCCAACACGACCGTCCCTCAATTTCTTCAATCTGCCCCGTATACTGTACACTCATGCCCATGCTTATGTAGTATTGCACATCCTGAGACTCCAAAAGGATTTCCCTTGCTATTGCTACATTCTTATCCTCGGACTCACCGCTGCCGACATAATCGGAATATATTGAAAAATCATAGTAATTTCCGTCAACAAGCTGCCCATCCATTCCTGACAGCATCGGGAATACCGAAAAAGAGTCGTTTTCTTTTTTAAAGCTCAGCGATACATTTGAATGTATTTCACTTTCATTGCAGCGCAGTAAAAAATAATCAATTCCATTTCCGTTGTAATTATAGAGTGTATTGTCGGTATTTACAGAATATTCACCATTATCAGTTATTTCCGCCCGATAAACAGACACACTGTATTTTGTATCGGCAATAACTACCGCATAAAGCTCCACACCGCCCACATTTACAAGGGGCGCACCGCAGAGAAAATCATATTTATCCGCATACTGACTGTCTTTTACGAAATTTAGGATTCCTTCCTCATCAGCCTCGTAACCAACATAACCAATATAGGCAATCCCAACCGATTCTTTGTTATCAAGAATGGTGTTTTGAAGTTTTGATAAATCTGTGTCTTTTTGTACCGATGCTTCTGTGGTTGCTTCTATGGTCGCTTCTGTAGTTGCCTCAATGGTCGCTTCTGTAGTTGCCTCAATGGTTGCTTCTGTAGCCGCCTCTGTGGTTGCTTCTGTGGTCGCCTCTGTGGTTGCTTCTGTGGTCGCCTCTGTGGTTGTGGCGGTTGTTTTATCTTCGGTCAGATTAGAATCCTCTGACGGTTTTGCCGCACATCCAGAAACCAAGACTGGCATAATTAAAACCATCAACAGGGTCATAATGTATTTGTTATATTTCAACATTCATTGCTCCCCCCTTTCTACTACAACTATAGTCTTACACATTCTATTGTACGGATTTTTTGAGGTCTGTCACTGGCACAAGTGCCAGTAACGGAGCGAAAAAAATGTTTTTTCAAAATAATTCTGCCTTTTTTGCGCAAAGTACCCCTTGACCTGCTCGGTCAAGGGGTACTTTGCATTTATTCGTCCTTCAAAGTCGTTACCATGAGCTTATTTTCAATTGCGGTCGCAACGAGCGCCTCTCGGTTTTCAAACCCGCCTTTTCCCACCATATCGTCCAAATTCCAGCGAACGCCGTTTTTGGAGATGCCCAATTTATCGGCTATCTCCTGATAGGTGAAGCCCTTTATATAAAGGCGCAGTATGTCCAATTGCCGCGGCGAAAATTTATCGGACATTGTGCCCTCCATCTCGATGGCGGGTGAGGAGTCGGGAAAGACCTTTTCGCCTGCCAGGGTACGCTTTACCACGCTCATCAATTCCTCTGTACCGTGGTCTTTATACCACAGGCTGTCGGCTGCGCCCGCTTTCGCTCTTTGCAGCACCTGCGGATCGACAAGCGAGGTCGCGGCTACTATCTTGATTTGCGGAAAGGCCTTTTTGATGCGCTCCGCGGCGGCAAGACCGGAGTGCTTGTGCTGCGTCTGCACATCCATAAGGACAAGCTTTACGGTGGCGTCGCAGTGCTTTTCCGCTTCAAAGGCGTCACGGAAAACGC
>OHIB01000759.1_pt1 | contig 15576 bp, 13 predicted proteins | sample 1568181 | NCBI WGS metagenome assembly OHIB01 (sample SAMEA3879506, study PRJEB24766) | human gut metagenome | biome: human-associated habitat; feature: feces | place: USA | collected 1985/1987
CACCGCTGCCCGAAGGCGCGGTCGGCCTCTCGGCCCGAAACGGCGAAGGCATCGACTGCCTCCGCCGGGCGCTACGCGGAGCGGTGGACACTTCGGCGCTCTACCACGGCGACGCCGTCGTATCGAACAGCCGCCACTACGCGGCGCTCACCCAAGCCCGCGAAGCCCTCTCCCGCGCCATCGAAGGGCTCGACGAGGGCCTGCCGACCGACCTGCTGAGCGAGGAGATCCGTCAGGTGATCCGCCACCTCGGCTCGATTACCGGAGGCGACATTTCCGCCCCCGAAGTGCTCTCGCACATCTTTTCGAATTTTTGCATCGGCAAATAATCATACATAATTAATTGGTTATCAATATGTTGCACAATACGCAATAGAAAGTAAAAGAAGAAACAATTCAACTTCGATAATATTGATAATCAACACATTAAACACACAGGAATAATAAAGCATTGTATCAATTTTTCATGATTTTGTCCCCCGTTTGTTCCCTGAACGGATATAAAGGACAAAATTCTGTCCCTCGTGCAATTTAACGGTGGTAAATAGGCAAATTTCATCGATACCACTAAAACTTATCCAAATTACAGATAATATTCGAATAGAACTGAATTGTTTTTTCAGCCAAAATAGATTCTGATAATCAAGCAATTGACATATTTGAATATAACAGCAGAAATCATCACCAATGAGATTTCATATAATACATTTGATAAATATTCCCAACCATTATTCGCAAGTATTCGAATCATAGCATATTGAACATCCTCTTAAGTCTCACAGCGATTTTTATAGGGTAATTTGAAGAATGCAATAAAAAATATTTGGAGTATTGCGAAATTATTCCGTACATTTGCGCCTCTTTTGAAAATTTACAATGCAACAAAATAGAATGAACATATTATCCCAAACGACAATTCGAGGCAACAAATGCTTCGGAGTTCAGTCGTATGTTCTTCATGTTTGGAGCATTGAAACGTCTGCAAATTTCATAAATACTTTCCAGCGAACACATATAGGAGATAAGATGCGATAAATGCTCGTATCTTGATCTTAGAATAAACAACAGAAGAGTTGGAGAGTCCTTACCAAACTTTCCAACTATTTTGTTTTATGCCCATTGGTGACTGTTTGCTCCGTGCAATTCCTCTCCTGTCATTTCCGTCCAATGAGCGCAAGAACAACCAATTTTAATTAACCGCACAGCGATGTGCACAAAAGAGAGCAAAATGAATTACAAATTTGACGGAAGCAAGGTGTATTTTACATCGGACACGCACTTTTATCATTCGAATATCATTGGCTTTTGCAAGAGGCCATTCAAGAATGTAGAAGATATGAATGAAACACTGATCGAAAATTGGAACCGGATAGTTAGTCAAGATGATATCGTGTTTCATCTGGGGGATTTTTGTCTGGAAGGATCCCATGAATGGACCAAGATTCTTAACAGACTGAATGGAAAAATCTATCTCATTCTCGGTAATCATGATCTAAAAAATATCAGGCAAGGGTACACCAACAGGTTTGAATTGACAACCATGCAAATGCACATAGAGGTTGACAAGCAGAAAATCTACCTGAATCATTGTCCGTTCCTCTGCTATGGAGGTGCTTACGGGAATACGTGGCAATTGTTCGGACACGTGCATACGAGCAAAAATAACACGGGAAAAGACGCTTCACGACTGGATATGCTCTTTCCGACGCAATATGATGTGGGAGTGGATAATAATGACTTTACTCCGGTCTCATTCGCGCAGGTAAAAAGGATAATCCAAAAGCAGATTGAACAATCGAATAAAAAAACAGTAATATGAAAATACAATACATGAGCGATCTGCATTTTGAGTTTCGGGAGAACAGCAGATACATAAAACATAACGAATTCCCGATAACGGGCGATATACTCGTATTGGCCGGAGACATTTTCTATCTGAAAGACAGAGTGGCTCCTTTGGGGAATTTCTGGAAATGGGCTTCTAAAAACTATAGGCAGGTTCTTATTGTTCCCGGGAACCATGAGTATTACAATTATTGTGATGTGATGGAACGGGGATTACAATGGCGATGGATGTTCAAAGAGAATGTCGGTTATTATCAAAATCAGGTATTGAGAATAGACGATACCGATTTCATAATGAGCACACTCTGGTCGCATATCGAACCGGCAGACGAATATTTTGTTTGGAAAGGACTTAACGATTTCCGTCAGACCTTGTATAAAGGGAAACTGCTCCAAACGGAAGCATATAATCAGATGCATGACTTCTGTTTAGGTCATATCAAAAAGAGTCTTGCCGAAAGTACGGCAAAACACATAGTGGTCGTGACCCACCACCTGCCGACCTTGCAGGTTGTTGCTTCTCAGCATAAAGGTTCCGTATTGAACAGTGCATTTGCTACTGAATATGAAGAACTGATAGCCGGCAGCAGGATCGATGCATGGATTTACGGTCATACACATACCAATATCGACACGGAAATCGGGAATACAAAATTGATCTGCAACCAGATGGGATATGTATTTGAAAACGAGCATGTAATCAACGGATTTGATCCAGGGAAATTTTTAACCATTTGAAAAGAATGAACATATGAAACAAAATAAGAAGACAAACTTTACCAGGCATTTTTTCATAGACTTGGCAAAGGAATGCGGTTTGAATGCTACGATATTCGAACAGCTTGGAAGCAGGCGCGATACAGAGATCGTGGTTGATAACGATACATTGGAGATGTTAGTTAAACTTCAGGAGCAATTTGCCCGACTGGAAAAAATGGGTGACGATGAATACAGAGGATTTTATATCGAATTGCCCCGCCCTACTCCGGAAGAATGGGGAGATTGCGAAGCGTCGATCGTAGACGGAGAATATGAGCGCAAGGAAGAATACCTCCGGGATTGGAAATTGTTAAATCCCAGAGAAACGGTATGGTATCATGTCAGTTCCGCCAGGTACAGAGAAAATCGCACCATACAATTCACGGATAGGAAACACTCGTATTTTACTATTGCGAATTATTCTCGATATATAAACCGAGTAGGCAACAATTTTCCCAATGAATGGCAAAGGGATTTCTTGGCAAAGTTGGCCTTATATTTTCATAAACTAATCGATGCTATCATACAAGATCCGAAAGGGTTCAATGATTATGTGGCGAATCATCTTCCTTACCAGCAGCGAGACGGAAGAATTGCGAGAAAGGAGTTCAACAGAATCGAACCGAGATTTAAAATTGAGGTCGAAGACGAAACGACGGCAATAAAAGCACTGGAGGATTCCGTCTGCAAGAATTTCGGGCGGCCGTTAGATACAATGACGATACGTTCGTATTGCAAATACTATCGGATCGCTCATGAAGCCTATGACCGGTATTTTGAAAAGTTTGATACTACACAAAAGAAGCGTACCCTTCCGAATGGAGTACCATTGGAATTACAGGATGTCGCATATTACAACATGGTTAAGTTCTGCGATTTGCAGGATAAATACGATCTCGACAGTGAAACGGATTTCAACAAATTCGCATCGGACCATTATGGGGAGCTGGGATTGTCGCGGCTGAACGTACTCGCATCGGATTTTGACAGCCCCGGATGGAGAATCATTGTTTCCAACAGCTACTCGGCGTATGTGGATGTTGCGGTAGAAGTCGCCACTGCACTATACAAATCTGGCGTTCCTTTGGAAATACACGACGCTGCCAAACTTTTGCGAATACTCAAGGAGGAGGATCATGTGAAATTGATTCCGTACACATTCCACGATTACATGGGCCATCATGAAGAAGGAACCGTTTATCAACTTCCATGGGAGTACGAATGTATGGATAGCGAGGAGAATGTTTTATCATTGAAACAATACCATGAAATTATCTCTCTGGCAGAATGGGATGAAATAGAAAAAGTAAACATTGACAAAAACGGGATATAATCCCATAATTACTAGCAACATATTGGGCAGACAATGATAGTCTGCCCAATATGTTATAATTAGTTATTTCAAATTAAAAGCACGAGGAACATTTCTATTACATCGTAAATACAAGAACAAAGAATCCTGCTACCACATCTACTTGTCGTAACAGTTTTGCAACTTTTAAGTAAAAACACTTGATGTAAGGAAAATTCTGTATAACTATTTCTTTCTTCATGTTTTAATCCGATTATAGAGTCCTTGTTCCTGGAAATTCATAAATTGCTATCAACTCATCCACCAAGGCTGTGGTACGAGCTTTGATGTCCTCAATCGTCCATGTATCTTTAGTAGCTATCCCACGATTTATTTCAAGCCCGTTCTTATAACCGATAAAGCGTTTGCCGTCCTTACTTTTTCGGTCGCGCTTTTCTTCAAACGACTTGTTGCCAAGTGTACTATTATAACCCGTAATAGTAAGGTTTCCAATTTTATGGGTGTACTCCTCCAGATACTTTTGGGCTAAATTCTTATCGCCATTAGCAATCATATCCACCCAACATTGTGGAATATTTTCCCCTTCGGGGAAGATATGTTCGATAGTCCACACAAACACCTTCTTATCAGTACGTCTCCATAAATCAGTCCATGTCTCCTGTGTCATGGCAGACTCTGCGAGTTTACAAAGTATGTAGCGCGTAGCACCTACATTATCTTTATATACATCACCTTCCAAACTTCGACGGAATTGCTCATCGGAAGCACAATTGGCAGGTATACTCAGTATGTCCACAATCAGTGTCATTACATCATTGCCAACAGAATTCGATTCTTCTATTTTACTGATAATATCCATAAAGATTCGAGTCAAATCACGTGTATTTGGATAGTCCGTGATATTTCTGCGAACAAAATACTTAGCAAGTAATCGGATGAGTTGGTTGATTTGATCTTCAGTAACAGTAAGTTCTTTCTTATTTCTCATCACGTACATGAGGAGAAGGTAAGAAGGGGCACCTTGGATATGGTCGAGGTCTTCCAGAGCTTTACGATAGGTCGTTTCTGTAGAATCTTGTAGAATGAGCCAAGAATAAACTTGCCCGCAAAGTAAAATATCATCGAGGAAAGAAGGCAAGTCTTTATTAATAAGACTCTCAAAAATATTGAGCAAATTAGAGCGAGTGGCCACAACACCTAACGGGTCTTTCTTGCGGTCATTGGTACTCTGGAAAGGCTCGTTCAAACGATGCTTAAAGGCATTATAATAGTGACGAAAAAAACGTTCCTGTATCCCATAGTCATCGGATAGGTTGCCGAGCAACATTTGCCAACGGTTGAAGCAGTCGTCAATAGTCAGATTGTTACTCTCCGCCCGTGCCATAATAAGGTTCTTCATCAAATCGATCGCGGTCAATGGCGTTCCACGATTGTTCAGTGACTCAAACAGCACGTAAGCGTCAGAATGAGTAGAGACCTCTATCTTAACCAGCATGGCTTGCTTCACTTTATTGTACTTACCCAACAAGAAATTGATAGCATTATGACCATCCATACCCTCCATCTCTTTATCGAGACGCTTTAAGAAATAGGTGTAGCAACGAGCAATTTTTCTCATGGGGTAATAGGCGCGCTTTGGTACAGTAGATTTTCGCAACCCTACCTCGGTCAATAGGTAATCAAAATCATCCTTATTGAAATTCTGCACCTGTGGCACCAGCTTCATTTCGTTCGGAGAATTCTTGCTTTTCAGCGACTTCCTTAATGATGGTATCACGTCTTCGTCATCCTCACTCAAATCGTCCTTATATTCCTTCAAGCGAGTATAAATAGCTGTTAGGAATAGGCTGATGGTAGTCAGTCGCTGCTGACCATCTATCACTTCTAAATAAGGATTGATAGCATCGCCCAAAGGAATACATATGATAGATCCTATGAAATACTCATCGTTGTTCTCACTGATGTCATCGTAAAGAGCTTCCCATTCGCGATGACTCCACGTGTATTCACGCTGATATTTTGGAATAGTATAGTAAAAATTACCATCCGATGAAAGAATTTCGTAGATATGATATTTGTTAACGCTTTGTATCATGATGTTATGTTTTACTCGATTTTATTTCCTATGAATCGTCCCGTATTCTTCTCAATTTCATTATACAAAGCTAATCCTTTGGTTGTAAGCAGATATTTCTGTCTCGGATGATTTGGCTTTTCTGGGTAGAGGACCTTGATGAAACCCGCTTGAAAAGCCGGATTGATATAATTCTCCAAAAATGTCGGACGATGTTTCAAGCCGACTTTCTCCATCAATACTTTTAACGATAACTGTTCGTTTGACAAAGCTAACAACAAAGTGCTAACTTGTTCGGTCACTTGTACGGTATGTTGTTCGGTACTTGTACGGTTGATTTGCTGTACTTGTTCTGCCGTCAGTTCTTCCGGAGCATTAACCACCATATATCGATTCCGCAATTCATTCGTTTCACCCAATAGAAGATTACGAAAGAACCGCTCCAAATATTCGGAATTACGCATGATGCCTTTTTGCACATTTTGGTAGTTGGCGCGTACCAGCGCATTACGGAAATACCACGAATGATTGGCGAACAGGTCGTTTGTTACATCAAAGCCCATAGAACGTAGATAAAGAATCGTAAATACGGCAGTCGTCCGGGTATTTCCCTCGCCGAATGGATGGATTTGCCATAGTCCCGATACGAATTTGGCAATGTGTTGCACGAGCCCGTTTTGATCTACTTTGGAATAGTCGAACTGACGTTCTTGTTCCAAGTCGTATTCGATCGCTTTGCGAAGGTCGGGCGCGGAAACATACAGCACCGTATCACCGCGCAGTACCCATTCCTTTTTGGTAATGTTGTAATCGCGGATTTGCCCTGCAAATTTGAATACCCCATCAAAAATCCGGCGATGAATCGATGTCAGTCCGACAAGCGTAAAAGCAAAGGTTTTCTCGGTAAGAAGTCGGCGGATGTTGGTCGATGCCACATCCGCTTCGTGGATTTCTGCATCTTCGGGTGTATGTGCTATTTTCGATTGATAGTAGCTCCGAATAAGTTGTTCCACTTCGTCGATTGTAATCTCTCCCTCGATATCTTTACGTGCGGTCTCAATCAAGTAGTCGGAAGGTTTCAAGCCATCGACGGCCTGTAATCCGATTGCGGTCTGCCATGCATAACCTTTTTCCCGTTTTTGCGGCTCGCTTTGGCGAATATATTCATCAAAGTTTATCATAAGCGTTACAATATCAGATGTCTCAATTATTCCAATTGTTTCCGATAGACGGAATCTAATGTATTTCCATCCTTATCTTTCCAAACAAGCCAACCGTTATTGCTGCTTCCGATACAGAAATCGGCAGCAGTACTGGGACTTGAAAAAGTTTTATCAGAGGTCATTATCAATTTAGCGCCTTTAAACATAGTATATTCACGCAACATCTTTTCGCGCTTCTCCTTCCACTTAAACGAAGGTACTATTTTTGAAACAATTACACTCCCTTTTAGCACGGTGAATCCGTCAGAATTGTAAAAGCCCGTTGCATCACAACCTCTTCCTTTAGTATAAAATAAGTGTTCAACTTTGGGTTTAGCCAAATTGAAAATATTACAACTTATAAAAGACGCCAAAAATTTCACATCCTCGAAAAACTCATCTATTGTATCCAACCGATACTCAGGCAAATTAGGCGCTTTAGGAACTTGCTTGTTATCGCTCAACACGAAAGTATTCGCTTTTTTCGCAGAGACAATCGCCTTATGCTCCAAATATTGCACATCAGCTTTTGTTAAATCAGCATCCTTTGATACGAATATGAGTGTCTTTTACCAAAACAACTTTTTATTGTCATGGTCTTTCACTCGCTCTCTGAAGTTTTCCGTTTCTCCGATATAAGCCTGAGGCTTAGTCGACTCATCTTCTCCGATCAAGATATAAAACGCAGGTTTATGTAGTTTCTCCTGTTCGTTCAAATAGGCCAAATTTGAACGAGGAATCACAAACATCTGGCAAATCTTATTACTTATAAATGCATACTGGATTCCTTGCGGATCTCCATCTATAAGATATGTTGTTACTGTTTTTCCCATAATTATACACCATAATGTTTTTCTAATCTATCAACTAAGCCATCTACAAGTTGTTTGTAATCTTTAAATCGCAACTGAGATAAATTTCTCAAGTTAAACCCTACGAATTTATCAATATCTTTTTTCTCTTTATTATGGTTTGTATCTTCTTTATACAGTAATATCATATTAGGAATCATATTATGAGATTCCGCAACTCCCATAGCATAACCAATTTCATGATAAACATTGATATTAGAACTACTCAAATCTGCGATGATTAAACTGCATGATTTTATAGCCTCCAATATGCGATCTTGTATTGAAAAGGTACTTGATTCGACGGTCCTATCAATACGAATGGGAGTCGCATTTAGACGAATACTCTTATGCTTTTCATTGAATCTTTCTATAGCTCGTGTTATTTTTTCATATATTAATTCACTCTGAGAATCTCCGAATTGCATAGATATAAAGATTTCATTTTTCTTTGCTTGATATATTTGTTCAAACATCATGATAAGATTGACAGCAGAATCTTTAGACAAATCATCAGGCTCTATTATTTTATTTATGCCATTGCGTTCTGCCCAATCGATAAATGACTGCATTTGCATCTTATCTAAAATCGCATAATACACAAGAGCACATAAAAATGCAATGTTTCCATGAGCTTCTTGACTAAATGATCTATATACTCCTACTAAGAGTGTAAGTGCTTCTGATATTATAGATGTGTTCTCACAACTTTTTAGATAACGTCGAAGATTAGTTGCCTTATATTCTAAATGGGCTATTTTGTACTCTAAGCTAATGTGGTTATTTTGTTTTAACTTTAATTGCTCTTGGATTTGGCTTATCTCTAATTTAAGTTTTTTATATGTGACCATCTCTTCAAAGCCCGTTTGGTTCAATTCGAGCTCCTGAATTTCATCGAACTTTGCCTTGACAGTCTCCTCTAGGGTATCTATTTCATTTTGAATGCTGGAAATATCCCTTCTCGTTTTCTTTAAATCAAGTACACATTCTTTCCTTTGTAGATAAAGAGTTTCCTTTTGAGAGATAAGTAACCTTGCAATAGACAAACAGGTTGTCCTATAATAGGATTTTGAAATATCATCTACAACCGATAACCATGGGATTGCATTAAATTGTCCAGTCTTAACGACTTCTATTAAATCTAACGCTAATGGATATTCCTTACCTAATGATTCTTTATTATCAAAAGCACCAATATCATGAATAATTCTCAGGCTCGCTTCTTGTCGTAATGGAAGTTGTTTAAAGTTGATATTGTGGAATATACCGGCTTCAAACTTATCTCCGAATTCTTTTTCCGAAAATATAACAGTAAAAGGAACTATTAATTTTTCAAGTTCATGTTTGTCCGCTTTTGCTTCATCCCAGAGAGCCTCATTATTTTCATCAAATATTTCAAGGCGGTGATTCCCGTCTACTCTAACAAGTTCGTCATTCGCATTTTTTATCAAATTAGCATGACGAGCCCTATATCCTTCATATGGAAGTCGTTCGCTTAAAACTTTCAATCCGGGAACAAATTGAGCATCATCCCGATCTACTGCGCTGTCTATACCAATATTTTTAGCGAACTCGGTATAATTTGCAACACGACAGGCCAATGTTATCTCTGGAAAATATTTATACTCACCAGATGCCAAAAACTGAATGATGCTTTTTTTGTGCTCTTTGTCTGCATTTCGCTGGTAAGATTCAGGTCTGTGTGATATTTGGGCTAAATCTTTTATTGCCGCAAATCCTCTTAATACTACATAGTGATCAAATGTCTTATATATGATTCCTTCTAATTTTGCCATGCCACATGCTTATTTTATACTAGTTCCCGTAAAACGCCTTCATTATCCTAATATCATTTTTTCTATTGTCGCTTTTGCTTCCTCCAAAACTTTTGAACCTTCACTTTGCAGTTGCTTGGCTCGTTCTTTTTTTTGTATTACGGTCGCTATAATGGATTTCTGAACATCAATTGGAGGATGTGGAATAACAATGGATTTCACATATTGACTGGATACACGCTGTTGTCCGGCAGATCCTCCGAATGAATTTTGAGCAGCCTTTAAGACCGCATGATGTCGTAATACGAGATATACATAGTCAATTATCAAATCGTCTGTTTTAGGTCGGATCACATAATATTCCGTGGAACCACATCCAACGCCATTGGTTAAATTTCTTGCTATGGCCGATTTCCCATTCTGCATACAAGGTGTAATCTTGGCCCACAGCAAATCATTCTCTTCGAACTTTGTATATCCCTTAGTTTTTGCAATCGTAGTTTCTCGCTGTTCCTTAACCTCTCCAAACGTTTCATCAATACATTCCATCGGGATAAATGAGATCGGCGTATCGTCTGCCAATCCTGTAAAGCGAATCGTCGGATCAATATCGACGATAGAGAATAATCTCTTATTGGGATATATTCCCGAAATCATATCAAAACGATCTTTGTAAAAAGAGACATCCAATCTATTTCCGATCATTTCTGATATTTTTTTTGTAAATACAGATGCCGATGAAACCTCTTGTGATGGATTAATAGATAAAGCCTCCAACAAATAGTCATCAATACTTTCTAATAATTCTTTTACCTCTTTATCCTTTTGTAATTTCGCATTTTGGGCAGCAGTATAGATATCAACTAATTTTTGTTGGATACCCATTTCCGGGAGAGGAATTTTTATTGATTTTAAAAGTTCAGTCCCAACTCCAGATTGATTATTCCAATTAGTACATATTGCATAAAAGATCTCTCTTTGTTGGTACATGTTTAGAATTAACCATAAGAATTCAGGGATTATTTTTTCTTTATTGACTCTTATTCTTGTTATATGATTGGAAAATTTATACGGAATATCGCCTTTATATATGGCTGTTTTACCAACTAATTCCTGACTATTAGTATTATTAAATAAAACATCATCCTTTTGTAGAGATGGCATAGCCGCATCGAAAGGAACATATATATTCTTGTCGAATATCAACATTCCATTCCTGTCAATATTTGTAGGCCGAATTTGGATGATGCCATTGTTTTTGTCTGCTTGATCCTTTTTTCCGGCCCCAACACCTGATTGTATATCGACAATACAAGTACTAATAGCTTCCAATCTAAAATATCGCCCAAATTGCATGGTACCATATCTAAAAAATATCGGATCCATTCTTCGAGCATCTATTATGTCAGAAATATGTACTCTATTAATCTTCATTTTCATTTAGTATAAATGACTGTATCTTCTTTGCAATTACAGGTAATTCATTCCCTGCTATTGGAGTCCCTGTCGGATCATAACCTATATTCTCAACTTCTACCATTAGGACCTCATAGTTGTCGGAATACTTAAAAATGCGTTCTTTATATAATTCAAGCATCCGCTCTGCCCGTTGCTCCTTATCCAGTCCTTTCTCTTCGCGGACAAGTGCCTTAACATCACTTAATGTCTGTTCAAACTGTTGAGTCAATTTTTGGGGATGTTTTTTCAAGAACAGAACGGACGATTTTACTCCGGCTTTGACATGGGCAAATGTGTGTTGCGGCAATGATACGACAGCCAAGATTCGGAACTTTTCAATCAACCAATCTCGCACGTATTGGCTCGACGAATTGGTCAAGATTCCGTCTGGAACAACAATCGCAAGATAGCCGTTCTCCTCGTTCAAATATTTATAGCATCGTTCCAAAAACAGCACTTCGGTACTTTGCGAGGCCCGCCATTTGTTTTTGTTATTATCGTCAGCAATCCGATCCTTAATCTCCGTTAATCCAAGATTTTTCTCGAATAGTTCATACTCCTTGTAATATCCGACCTCATCCGCTTTTATCGTCGAACCGAAGGGGGGATTAGTCATTATCAAATCGAAAATCCCATCCTGGAAATTGAGATTGCGATTCTCAATTTCCAAAGTACGGTTGTTTTTCAAGCCATCATTGGTGATGATATTGGTATGACCATCATCATGAATAATCATGTTCATCTTCGCTACGCGCGAAATTTGCTCATTGATTTCAATACCGAACAAATGCTTTTCGGCAAATACATGCCAATAGTCTCGCCATGAGGCACTGCCAATTTCATCACTAAAAATTTCATTGGCATCGTCCCGTATGGCTTTTAATGCATGCAACAGGAATCCTCCGCTTCCGCATGACGTATCGAGTATTTTCCAGTCTTTATTAACCCCGATGGCTGATACAATAAACTCAACAATAGGCTTGGGCGTAAAAAACTGGCCGAAATCACCGCGGAAAAATTCCCCCATAAAACTCTGGAATGCCAAACCTTTGGCATCAAGGTCTGTTTTGGAAAGATTTATATCCTGAAGATATTGAACAACCGTATAAATTTTATGCTTGTCCAGTTTAATATCGTCCTTGAACACTTCGGGATCTTTCTTTCGTCCATGTTCATAAAGATTGCGTATGCGAGCTTCAAGCTCGACTTTTGCTTTGTTGTTTTGAGGATCTTCAGGATAATGTATTATCTGAAAGTTATACGGTTGCCCTTTGCTCTTAGGATCGTTATCTCGCCAGCGTTCATCCCATATCTTACAAAAGATGAGTTTATCCAACTCGTCAAAAGCCGTCGTTGGGGCCAATGCCCCACCTCCCCATAATGCATCATGAGCCGATTTAAACTTTTGAATCAATTCACCCTGCGTTCCTTGAGGAGGCTCGGTCACCCCCTTGATATATTTAAAACGCTTGACTTCTCCGTCTCGCTTAGGAATATCACTGATGCTAATGCGGGAAACCGGAGAAATATTTGTTATTTCATAATACTCATCTTTGATTCCGGATGTAACCCAGACGTATCGAGCGGCTGATGCGTGGGCATAACTATACGCCTGATCTACGGCAACCTGAAATTGTCGTTCATTAATATTCTCTTCCTTGCATTCAACAACGACCAATATTTTACTATGAGAGTCATTATATACAAGTATATCTGCTTCTCGAGTTTCGGAACCGATCTGCACAGATTCATTAACCGAGATATTTGAAGCCGGGTAATCGTAATCGTAGATTAATTTCAGATATGTTTCCGCTTGGACAAACTCCTCGGGGGTCTGCAGGCGGCGTTTCGTCTGATTTTTACAATTATAATGAATTATTGACTTCCCTTCATTGATAATAATATACTTATCCTTAATCCCTTTTTGAAAGAGATCAGAAGCCAGTAATTCGTTTATTTCAGCTTGTGTCTTAGCCATATACTATGATATTTAATTTTTGCTATCTATTAAATCTTTAGGATCAACTTGAAGAATGCGGGCTATCTCGAAAAGTTGTTCGAGACTTGGCTGACGGCGATTACAGACATACGCATTTACAATACTAAAACTCTTGCCGAGTTTTTCGGCAAGCCAAGTCTGTTTAATCCCTTTTTCTTCAAGGACCTCTTTTATCCGATTCATATATACAATCATTTCTATCAAATAAATTTTTCATAAAGATATGAAAAAAATTGCGACATAAAGATGAAATAATAGAGACTTTTTCAGTGAAAATAATTATTGGAGGGGGGGGGCATTTGAATACTATTGGATACTATTAACAGAAAATCCGTATCTGATTCTTAGTGGTGACCATATCATGAGGAATCAAAATTTATCGTATATCCGCAAACAGCAACCTCCTACCAAACAATAATTAATATAAGGAATAGGATGGGATAACCCTATATTAAACTAAATGCCAAACAAATAAAACTCTGCAATTAATAGTTGCAGAGTTTTAACATATACTAAGAGGAATCAATAAGGCAAACATTCAAAATTCAACAGACACTGTCTGTCATATACTGACTTTATCCAGCATAAAATAAACTCTTTTTTTTTAAAGATTGCTAATATGAAAAGATTAGTTGAACTTCATTCTAAAAGTCAATATCCATCTTTTTATTTGAGTGATCAAACGTGCAACTATTCTGTAAAGCTTACTCCCCTCGTAAATGCAAATTCTCTTTATATAGTTATATCGCATAAAAAAGAATTACTAACCAAAAGAAAAAGAGACGAGCATTTTTATTGCCGATGTTCGTCATTTCGACGTTGTGAAGAAGGTTTAGTTTAGAACTTGAATAGATATACAACAAACCAGACTAAACTCCTATAATTGACCTTTTGCGCGGATTACATTTATCTTTCATATCTTTGGGAGACATAACCTCCGATATGGTGTAAAAAGCGATTTTATATTTGCTCTTTTTTCTTTTGGCCAGCAAAATTCCGTCCCCAGAATGTCCCCGACACACTTCGCATCATACACAACTATTTGAACATCAATAATATGAGCAATTTCAATATTTTCTGCATCGGGAAGTGACCGCCGCAAGCGATCCCGGCCGAAACTTCGCCTTATAATCCACAACAACGGGCTGGTACAGAATCATATAAAAGGCATAAAAATTTCGAGTGAAGAAAAAGTAGCCGGATATAACGGCGGAATTCGGAGAATTATCGCTATTTTTGATGTCTCCGATATACGAATCAATATGGGCAAGACGATTACCACCTATCTGATAGACGGAAATCCGCAAGGAACACAATCCGTTTTCATAAGCAATAAAATATGCAAAATGCTGGTCATTCCACGGGCTGCCCTCTCGATAATCAACGAAAGGGAGGAGTTGCACAGTCCCGCATTTTACATACTCTTGGGCGAAGACGACGGAATCACCTCCAAAGCGTATCTGGGAGAAACGGAGAATTTCCGGGAGCGCATCAAGAACCACGAATACAACAAGGCTTTCTGGCAAAAAACGCTGGTTTTCATCTCCAAGGACGGCGCTATGACAAAAGCCGATGTCCAGTATCTGGAATATCTGGCCGTAAAAACCGCAAACAAGGCCAAACGCTTTGACCTGTGCGACAACAAACAAATCCCGAAAGAGCCGAATCTGCCGGAGCATCAGAAAGATTCCATGAATGAATTTTTCGACGATATCCGATTACTGACATCATTCATCGGTTGTCCCATATTCGACGTGATCGATCCCAGGGACCGCCATATATTTTTCAGTAAAAGCAAAGGGGCAAACATCAGGGGATTTTACGACGAAAACGGGTTTACCGTACTGAAAGGCAGCACATTGGCAAAAGGAAGCGCACCGTTATTCAAAATGAAAGAAAAACGGGACGATTTCATCAAGAAGTATACGGCCCCGCAGGACGGAAACATCGTTTTGGAAACAGACTACACTTTCAACAGCCCGAGTATGGCAGCAAGCATCTGTCTGGGCAGACATACGAACGGCTGGAACGAATGGAAAGACAAAAGCGGACAGACACTCGACGAGGTATATCGGAAAAAGCTGGAATAGCCTCCGTCCTATCAGCTCGCTCCGTTTCCCGTCCGCATTCCGCAGGATACACTCCTATCTAAACGAATCCGCCTTCCGACGATCATGGAAACCGTCACGCAATTCTTCATCGACTGGGGCTACTGGGGCCTCTTCGTCTCGGCGCTGGTGGCCGGAAGCATCCTGCCGTTCAGCTCCGAAGCGGTGATGGTCATTCTAGTCGGCATGGGGC
>OHIB01000782.1_pt1 | contig 15119 bp, 6 predicted proteins | sample 1568181 | NCBI WGS metagenome assembly OHIB01 (sample SAMEA3879506, study PRJEB24766) | human gut metagenome | biome: human-associated habitat; feature: feces | place: USA | collected 1985/1987
TAAAACCGTTGAAGAGGGGATGGGGCCGGTTCGGGCGGCTCTTGAATTCCGGATGGGCCTGGGTGGCGGCAAAGTAGGGGTGATCTTTTAATTCGATAATTTCCACGAGACGGTCATCGGGGCTGGTGCCGGAAATGACAAGACCCGCCGCTTCCATCTGCGGACGGAATTCGTTGGACACTTCGTATCTGTGGCGGTGGCGTTCGTAGACGATTTCCTGATTTTCATACAAAGTTCTCGCCCTTGTTCCTTCTTTCAGCTTGCACGGATAGATGCCGAGGCGCATGGTACCGCCTTTTTCCGTGACGTCTTCCTGATCGGGCATGAGGTCGATGACGGGATATTTCCCGTCGGGAATAAATTCGGAAGAGTTGGCTTGTTCCATGTGGCACACGTTTCTGGCAAATTCGATGACGGCGCACTGCATGCCGAGGCAGAGCCCAAGGAAGGGAATTTTATTTTCACGGGCATAACGAATGGCGTCGATTTTCCCCTCCACGCCGCGGTAGCCGAAGCCGCCGGGGACGACGATACCGTCAACACCGGCAAATACTTCATCCAGATCCGGCTTTTCTTCTTCAAGGATTTCGGAATTGATCCAGCGGATGTTCACCTTTGCTCCCATGGCGTATCCCGCATGGGACAGCGCTTCCGCTACGGAAAGGTAGGCGTCATGGAGCCGGACATATTTACCGACAAGGGCGATCTGCACTTCCTTTTTTGCCGTGGTCATGCGTTCTACCATGGCTTTCCAGTCTTCCATATCCACCGGACGATCTTCAAGTCCCAATTTTTTCAGGGCGATATGGTCGAGACCTTCCTGTTCCATAAGAAGAGGCACTTCATAAATGCTGTCCGCCGTCAGGTTATTGATGACGGCTTCCGGTTCCACATCGCAGAACATGCCGATTTTCTTTTTCATTTCATCTGACAGTTTTTCCACGGTGCGGCACACGATGATATCCGGCTGGATACCGATGGAGCGCAGTTCCTTGACGCTGTGCTGGGTTGGTTTCGTTTTCAGTTCGCCCGCCGCCGCGATGTAAGGCACAAGGGTGACATGGACATAGATGACATCATTTCTGTTGGGCACGTCTTTCTTGACCTGGCGGATTGCTTCCAGGAAAGGCAGGGATTCGATATCTCCCACAGTACCGCCGATTTCGGTGATAACGATATCCGCATTGTCATTTTTGCCGACACGGAGGACACGGTCTTTAATTTCATTGGTGATATGGGGGATAACCTGTATGGTGGACCCCAGATATTCCCCCTTTCTTTCTTTATTGATCACCGACTGGTAGATTTTGCCTGTCGTCACGTTGGAGGCTTTGGACAGATTTTCGTCAATGAAACGTTCATAGTGTCCCAAATCAAGATCCGTTTCCGCGCCGTCATCAGTGACAAAGACCTCGCCGTGCTGGTAAGGACTCATGGTACCGGGATCGATATTGATATAAGGGTCAAATTTCTGAATAGTGACTTTGTACCCCCTGTTTTTCAGAAGACGGCCGAGAGAAGCGGCGGTGATGCCTTTTCCCAAAGATGAAACGACGCCGCCGGTCACGAAAATATACTTTGTCATGATTCCTCCTTTACATGCGCTCCGGTGCGGAAACACCGAGAATGGAAAGCGCGTGGACAAGCACGTGCTGTACGGCGGTGATGAGGCCGAGCCTTGCCTGCGTCACGCCTTCTTCAACGCCCAGAATGCGGCATTCACGGTAGAAATGATGGAAAAGCCCTGCCAGCTCATAAGCATATTTCGCTACCCGCTGGGGCGCTCTTTCTGTCGCTGCGCCATCAATGAGCATATGATAGTTTTCCATTTTCTTGACAAGATCCAGTTCACATTCTTCAATAAGTTTTGTAAAATCTGTCTTTTCCCAGTCGCCCCATTTTACGCCCGCTTCTTTTGCCTGGGCAAAAAGGCTGTGGATACGGGCATTGGCATACTGGATATAGTAAACAGGGTTGTCGCTGGACTGCTTTTTCGCCAGATCAATATCGAAATCCATCTGGCTGTCCAGTGTGCGGCTGCAGAAGAAATACCTCGCCGCATCGCTTCCCACTTCGTCCATCAGTTCACGGAGCGTGACCGCCTGTCCTGTGCGCTTGGACATTTTCACCGGCTGCCCGTCACGAAGAAGTGTCACCATCTGGAGAAGCATGATTTCAAAATCTTCCGGATTGTAGCCGAGGAACTTCATGGCGGAATGGATACGGATGATGTATCCGTGGTGATCCGCGCCCCATATGTCAATCAGTTTATTATAGCCTCGTTTTTCCTTATTCGGCACATAGGCGATGTCGGAACAGAAATAGGTCGGTTCGCCGTTCGCGCGGATAACGACCCTGTCCTTGTCATCACCGTTCTTCGTCGTGGCAAGCCACCAGGCGCCGTCTTTCTCGTAAAGATATCCGTCTTTTTTCAGCGTATCAAGGGCGTCATCCACCTGCTTGGGGTAAAGTGATTTTTCAGAGAACCAGTTGTCAAAAGTGACATGGAAATCAGCCAGATCCTTTTTCAGGATAGACAACTTTTCACTAAGCGCTACCGTTTTGAATACCTTCAGGCGCGCCTCTTCATCCATGGACAGATACGCATCGCCTTCACGGTCAATGAGGGACTTGGCTGTTTCCACGATGTCATACCCATGGTAGCCGTCGTCCGGCACATCCACGTCTCTTCCGAGAAGCTGGAGGTAACGGGCATTGACCGATTCTGCCAGGTGGGCAATCTGGCTGCCCGCGTCATTCACATAGTACTCGGCATACACATCATATCCTGCCGCACGGAGCAGGTTCACCAGGGCGGAACCGTAAGCCGCGCCGCGGGCGTGCCCGATATGGAGCGGTCCTGTAGGATTGGCAGACACATATTCCACAAGGATCTTGTCCTTTCTATCTTTCGAAAGATCTCCGTAAGAAGCGCCGGCGGAAAGGATATTTCTTAACTCGGCATACACCGTGTCTGCCGCCAGAAAGAAATTGATGAATCCCGCTCCTGCGATTTCCATTTTAGAAACGAGAGGCGCGTCAATATATTTCACGATACTTTCCGCAATGGCGCGGGGCGCCTTATGCGCCGTCCTTGCCCACTGCATGGCCGCATTGGTGGAATAATCGCCGAACTCCTTCGCTTTCGGTATTTCCAGGCGCTGCACAGGCGCATACTCTCCGGGGGGAAGTTCTCCCGCCGCCTCTGCCGCCGCCCTTGCCCTTTCAATAATTTCCTTCAGTTCTTCTCTGACTTCCATGAACTTTCCGATTCCTCCCGCACATCAATAATAATTTCGTTCAAATGGCTGAAAAGCCCTTTCATTTCAATGTCATAAACCAGACGGAGCTGCCCCTTTCCCCCGCTCACCGTGTCAGTGATTTCTTTCGAAGAAACAGTGATCTCCATAGGTCCTGCCGGTGTTATATACTCCGACTTTGCCACAATGCCCGGACGGTATTCTGTTTCCTGTAGGAAACTCCCCTGCCGTGAAAGCGTGACATGGTCTTCATACATGCGGATCGTCGTCGTCGTTCCCTCCATACCGGAAAGAGACGTTTCCTCGTAGGTCAGGTACCGGCAGTCCTCATCTTCGCCGTACACGCCCGGCGTTTCCAGTACCACTTCCTCCGCCTTGCCCCGTTCGTCCCGCTGGATCGACTTGCAGCGGATCATGACCTGCTTCTCCACAGTACCCCGTCTTTCTTCAAACAAAAGAAATGCCGAAAAACAAAAACGCGTTTCGGTATTTTTCTAAAAATATTTACAATTAATTATATCACATTCAAAAGCGGAAAATTCGCCATAAAAAAAGAAAATAAGATTATCCCAGCGCCACGTCGAGAGCCATCATGACCATGAAACCGACAGCAAAGGAAACCACGCCTATATCGGAATGTTCCCCTGCCGACATTTCAGGAATGAGCTCTTCCACGACGACATAAATCATGGCCCCTGCAGCAAAGCTGAGAAAGCAGGGAAGAAGCGGGACGACAAGACTCGTAAGCAAGATCGTCAGAACCGCGCCGATCGGTTCCACAACGCCCGAAAGGAAGCCTCCAAAAAAAGATTTCCAGCTCCCCATGCCCGACGCTTTGAGCGGCATGGAAATGATAGCGCCCTCCGGAAAATTCTGAATAGCGATCCCTGCTGAAAGAGCCATCGCCCCTGCCGCTGTCAGACCGCTGCTGCCGGCAAGAACCCCCGCATATACCACGCCTACCGCCATTCCCTCAGGAATATTATGGAGCGTCACCGCCAAAATAAGCATCGTCGTCTTCTTCAGATGACTCCTCGGTCCTTCCGCCGTTTCCGCATTCATGTGCAGATGAGGAATAATGTGATCCAGAAACAGAAGAAACGCCACACCCACACCGAAACCGATCACCGCGGGAAGGAACGCCCACCGCCCCATAGGCGCCGACTGCTCCAGTGCCGGAAGGAGCAGACTGAAAAACGAAGCAGCCACCATCACACCCGATGCAAATCCCGTAAGGCCGCGCTGAACCGATCGGTGCAGCCGTCCCCGCATGAAAAAGACACACGCCGCACCCAGCGTCGTACCAAGAAGGGGAATCATAAGCCCCCAGAAAACATCTTCCATATATATCCCCTATATTTTATACTCTGATTTATATTATTTTACCGCTTTTCTGCCAGCAAAAGTATCTTTTCTTTCCCTGTATAGAAATATTTTGTCGGATAATGACAGCAATCAGTTTCCCCCTGCGCCGAAAGGATTTTTTCCACCCCGTTCATCTGCGTCTTTCCGCCATGATAAAACCGCTCCTCCGAAGAAGAGCAGTTTCCTTACTGCAGCCGGATCTGCATATTATCCGTGATATATTCCAGCGCGCCGGGATACTCTGCGGCATACGCCCGGTAAAGGTACTCCAGCGCCTTGTCCCGATTGATTTCCGTACCGAGACCCTCGGCATAGCAGATTCCCAAATGGTACCAGCTGGCCGCCTCTTCCATTTCAGCCCCTTTTTCATACCAGCGGAACGCTTCTGCCACATTCGGAAGGATTTCATTTCCCACAAGGTACATCGTTCCAATCTCATCCGCCGCAAGACCCTGGCCCAGGGCAAATGCCTGCTTGTACATCTCCACAGCGGCCGCTTTATCTTCAGCCACGCCCGCACCGTAGCGGTAGCACTGGGCAAGAGCGGAATACGCTGCCGCCAGATTCATACCCGCCGCCTTTTGATAGAGGGCGACCGCCTTTTTTTCGTCCCGCTGTACACCGATGCCGTGAAGATAACTTTGTCCCAGCGCCCACATGCCCATGGGATAGCCGCGGTCAGCCGTTTCCTTAAAGCAGTCTGCCGCTTTCCTGTCATCCTTCTCTACCGCGCTGCCTTCCATGTAGCAGCGGCCCATCATGAAGAGAGCGTCCAAGTCCCCTGCTCCTGCCGCTTTCCGGAAATAGGAAAACGCTTTCCCTTCATCAAAATCCACACCCTGCCCTGCATAGTACATAAAGCCTATCGATGTGAGCGCCTCCCTGGAATGCATTTCTTCCGCCTTCCTGTACAGGGAAAGCGCTTTTTTTCCATCTTCTTCCACTTCTTCTCCCAGGCGGTACATATCGCCAAGAGCATTGAGAGAACGCCAATACCCTTTTTCTACGCCTTTCTCCAGCCAGAAGACAGCCTGCTTCCCACTCTTTTCCACACCGAACCCGTACAGATACATATCGCCCAGCTCATCAGCAGCCACGATATCCCCCGCTTCCGCCGCCTTCACGACATACGGAAAATACCCGCGGCAAAGCACCGCCCTCTCCTCAGAGCGGGGATCCTCCATGTACGCCAGATTCAATTGGGACAACAGTTCGCCGACCGCCGCGCCTTTCCCGTGCCAGTAGCGGGCCTCCGTTTCATTCCTGTCTTTAATCGAGCCGAGACCGTGATTGTAATACTCACCGAGGAAGTACATCGCCCGGCCGCAGCCTGCACCGGCAAGCTCCATAAATAAAGGAAACGCTTCATCAAGCCGGCACCGGATGTAGAGCGCTTCCGCCTTATTCAATAACTTTTCGTCAAACATACGAACCTCTCTCATTACCTGTGTACCTATTGTAACACAGTCGGCCTGTGTAAAAAACATCCAACGACGCATATAGGAATATATTGTATAAGAAAAGATGACATATACCGTAATGGAATATGTTTAATACGTTAGACATCAGGCATCATGCATCAGCTTCTATTCTTTCTGCCATTACAAGACCACACGTTCCGTTTTCCTCCCCACGGGTATAGATTCTTCACCGATGCTCTAAATGACGTCTTGCCGTCCGCCGTCATTCAGCACTTTTCTGCCAGCTGACAGCTCACAGCTGATAGCTTTTATCTTCTTACCGTTTCTCTCATTATGACGTCCTTCCCTCCAATCGTCATTCTGCGCGGGGTAAGAACACTTTGTGAGAAAGCGGGGAATTCTCTTCCAACAGCTGTCTTTTCGCAAAATAAAAGACCCCCGAAGAGGTCTTCTATTGTTAGCTTACAATCACGAATTAGAAAGCGTAATTCAGTTCAACGCCCCATGTATTCGCCGGATCTTTTGTCGAATCATCATAACGGTCGAATGCCTTGGCACCGAAGTTGTAGTAAGCATCCAGTTCTACATTTTTCTGTACGGCAACACCTGCTTTTGCCACCCAGAACTTCACGCCTGTACCATTGTCCCAGCCATATTCCAGCTGATCCGTCATGTCCAGAGCAGAATTGCCGAGGAGATAAGCGCCTGCGTCAGCCCTTACATAGTGGACACCAAGAGTAAAGCTGCCCGGTTTATTCAGATCCACTTTCCCATAATTCAGACCAGCTGTCCACAGATTAGCATGCCCGAGGTCACGATTGCCTCTTGTCTGAATGAAATCACCGTCAATATTCAGGCCGGAATCCCCCAGATCGATGGTCGCACCGGCGCCCCAGGCGTGGACATGTGCTCCCTTTATATCAGGATCTACACTATTTCCATCAAGCCCCTGTACATTTTTGAGATAGAAAGCGGAAACCGCAGAGGATTCACCAAAGTGTCCTGTCAGCTTACCATACCAAGACTCAATGGACGCGCTGTTTTCCCAATGATAATGATCCATGCTGCGCTCAGCGTCCTGGAAACGGCCATAACCGAATTCAGCGCCGAATTTGCCATTGTCATAACCTGCTACGACACCATCAAACCTTCCATCTTCATCCCAGAACACGCCGGTCTGGTCCAGTGCCACACCCTGGCGGCCGAGATCCATGTAGAAAGCGTCATTCGGTGTCCAGCGCGCATGGATGCGGTCCATGATAGTATTGGCATCTTTATTATCCTTGAAATTCATTTCAGATACGAAACGACCGGAAACAACGACCTGGTCATTGACCTGGGCGTCCGCATTGATGCGCAGACGGCCTGTCCAAGCATCTGTATGATCTTTAGCTCCATCAAGGTTATGCTGGTACTGCATGCGGGCATCGCCGGACCAGGAAATGTTGCCGACTTTCTTTTCCAGGTTGCTTACGCGGACGCCGAGGTTAGCCAGTTCATCAGCGTATTCCCCTGCCAGTTTATCCAGGGTTGCTTTCTGTTCTGCATTCAGCTGGTCTTCACGAGCCATCAGACGGGCGATAACCTGAGCCAGTTCATAACGGGTCATGTTTCTTTCGCCTTTGAATGTGCCATCCGGATAACCTTCTACAACGCCCTGATCGGAGAGATCGGACACTGCCTGGTAGGCCCAGTCATCAGGGGATACATCAGAGAACGGATTGGCAGCGTATGCGGATACGCCTGCGGTGAGTGCAGCTGCTGCTGCGATTGCGAGAATCTTTTTCATGATTCTTCCTCCTTTGAGAAAAAACTTTGCGTCCTTAGCTCAGCAGGAATCAGAAAATCTCGCTCGAGTGACCGTGTTTCCTCTGCCTGTTTTCTGAATCTCCGCACTAAAAAAGAAGGACTGCCTTTTTAGCAACTTCAGTGTACCACAATTATTAGATTTTGACAAATTTCAGTCTTTTTATTTCTTAATTGCTTCAAACCTGAAGTCTACGGTTCCCATACAAATGACTTAAAAGTATCTTACTATATATCTATAATACATATAATATGCAGTATGTGCTAAGCAGTATGGTTTCCTTTTCCTTCATTTGCGCAACAGATTCTTCGCTGCCACTCTGGATAACGTTTTACCGGTTTCCTCACCACGGTAATAGATCCTTCACATTCGCTTCGGATGACGATTAACGTTTCTCTCATTATGAAACCTTACCGTCTCCGGTCATTCTGAACGGGGGCAAAAACGTTTTGTGGGAAAGATGGAAAACGGAACGGTGAGGCTGAGTAAAGAATCTATTACACTGATGACGCCTTACCGTCTTATACAAGGATCATGGAGTCGGCCGTCAGAAAGAGCTGCTGGCGCACGCAGTGCGATTGAGGATACTCGCTTGTCGTAATGATTTAAATCGTAAAAGAATAGTTAGCTATCAGCTGGCAGCTCACAGCTGATAGCTTTTATCTTCTTACCGCTTTCCCCACCATGAGTATAGATCCTTCACATCCATTCAGGATGACGATTAACGTTTCTCTCATCATGAAGCCTTACCGTCTCCGGTCATTCTGAACAGAGGAAAGAATGTTTTGTAGGAAAACGGGAAACAAAACGATGAATCGGAGTAAAGTATCTATAACTCTGATGACATATTACCGCTTTCCTCACCACGGTAACAGATTCTTCGCTGTCGCTCAGAATGACGCCTTACTATGGGTGCTACTTTATCGGCAGGCCTGAAAGTGGTTAGAATCCCAGCTGTGCCGTCTGTTTAACGTCATTCTGAACGGAGGCAAGAACGTCTTGTGGGAAGGACGGGAAACGGAACGGTGAACCGGAGTAAAGTATCTATAACTCTGATGACATATTACCGCTTTCCTCACCACGGTAACAGATTCTTCGCTGTCGCTCAGAATGACGCCTTACTATGGGTGCTACTTTATCGGCAGGCCTGAAAGTGGTTAGAATCCCAGCTGTGCCGTCTGTTTAACGTCATTCTGAACGGAGACAAGAACGTCTTGTGGGAAGGACGGGAAACGGAACGGTGAAACGGAGTGAAGAATCTATTACTCTGATAACTCCTTACCGCTTTTTCCACCATGAGTACAGATTTTTCACACAATTCTGGCAGACACCCTGCCATGAGTTTCACTTTTACCGGAAAACGAAAAAGGAGCAGGCACCATCAGCAGTGCCTGCTCCTTTCTTTTGGGAAGTTCCTTACTTCTTGGCAGCGAGAGCTGCTACCTGGGCCTTCAATTCATCCAGCTCCGATCTCATCTCTTTATTTTCCGCCTGCATCTTGTCATTTTTCTCTTTCAAGTCCTTAATCTGGTTCGCCATTTCCACTTTGGAATAACGGGTATAAACGTCACCGCGTCCCAGCTTCACAGAAATTCCTGCATTGAGCATGTTCCTGTCATCTCCCATGGTCCAGCCGAGACTCATCATCGTTCTTTCGTTCGGCCGATAGAAGAGACCTACCGCCGCAGCGCTGGCGTTACGATAATTGCCGAAGCCTGCCGCGATGTCCCACTTGTCATGGGGATCGAAATCCAGCGGATGGAGGGCTGCCAGTGCTGCCGCACCCGCACCTACTTTGTTAATCCGGGTGCCCAGTTCTCCTACCTTTTTACCCATGTTGTATATGTTCTGCGTATTATTCTGCACATCATTCTTTACGGCCTGGAGCTGGCTTCCATTAACAGCATCAGTGGAAGTGGCGCTTATTTCACCGGCCGCCACATGGGTAATTTTTTTGCTGCCTGCGTCAATGCCTCCTTTGGTCACAGACGGGCCGCCCTGGATGGCCAGTCCTTTGTTGTCCATCTTCGTATCACCGGTCTTAATGCTGCCGTCGCTGCCGAGATCAATATTTTTTGCCAGTTTCAGATTCAGTTTGCCATTTTCGGAAACGACACCGATATTATTGGCTGCTGCCACTTCTGTCGCGCCGCCGGTAATCTGCAGTGTTTCGCCTGAATTTTTAGTAATGGCGCTGCCAGTGTCTCCCGCAAAGGTCAGGCTGCCGGTTCCGCCGCTCCCTACGAGACCGCTCACATCGACTTCATAGTTCTTGGACGGATCATTCTGTGTAAATTTGATTTTCTTCGTGGCTGCATCGTAGGTACCGCCCGTCGTATAGGTATCCTTGGCGGAGACTTTGTATGTATTTGTCGTGGAATCATGAGTAACGGTCACATTATCACCGGCCGTCACATTAGTCTTAGCTGCTGCCGCCGTGGCTTCCACTTTCTTCAGCTGTGCCACATTGACGGCATCGGTATCTGCCGCGCCGGCCGCTACACCGGTGATCTGGCGGGTGATACCTTTGGATGCATCACCTACGGAAACAGCGCCTACAGTCGATTTCCAGGCAGCTGACGTATCCGTAGAAGCCGCTTTGGTGGAGGGGTCATAGCCGCTCACACCCGCTGCCGTATCCACCACACTCCACGAGCCGAGGGCCACGCCGCCGGAGACCTTAGCATGAGAATCATAACCAAAAGCCATAGCAGTTTCTTTCTCCGCTTTACTATTCTTGCCCATGGCAATGGCCCAGTCCGCGGTCGCGGAAGCATTTGTACCTACAGCTACCGCTTCTTCGCCCTTGACTGTCAGATAATTCCCCAAGGCAAGACCTCTCTGTCCGCCGCCGCTATCCGAGCCGATGACTTTATTCCCATGACCGAAAGAGACCCCCAGATTTTCCGCTTCGGAACTGGTGCCTACCACGACACTACCGCCGTTTGCCGTATTTGTCATACCGACAGCCACGTTCTGATCACTGCCGCTGGAGTTCTTGGTGTAAATCCATTTTGTCGGATCGCTCGGATCTTTTTCTGCCGTATAGCCGACCAGGTTCCCCACACCAATGACCGTATTCTGTTCCCCGAAGACTTTTGTCAGCTTATGGTCATAATTGTTATAATCCGTGCCGAACACGGCATTATGAGCGCCTTCCACTTCCAGATTCTGACCGGCAACGATACTGTTGTTTCTTCCGTTTTTATCCCCTGTCAGTTTGTTGTTATTTCCGACAACGGTGCTGTTCACCCCTTTCGAAGAAGAGGAAATACCGAGCACGATGCTGTCTTCCGCCTCGGCGCCGTCATTATCATAGTTGCTGCCGGCTCCCGTTTTTGTAGACTTGGCGCTGTAATAATGCACTTTCGCCGCACCGACAGCTGCCTGTACCTTTTTCAGCTGTGCCACATTGACGGCATCGGTATCCTGCGTGCCGGCTGCCACGTTTGTAATCTGGCGGGTGACTGCCGCACTGGTCGGAGTTGCCGCTTTACCGACAGAAACAGCAGCAGCTGTCGCTTTCCACGTGCCTGTCGTATCATTGGAATGATCACCGGCAGCCGGGTCATAGCCTGCGACGCCCTTATCGACAGAGGCAATCGAATCCGCGCCGATCGCTACGCCGCCGTCTTTTTCCACATCCGTATTGTAGCCGAGCATCACCGCATTGCTTATATTCGCCGTATGCGATTTAATCGGTACATTTTCCGTCACCTTATATTTCTTTTCAAGAATAACATTGCCCGAAGCATCTTTCATCGTATACGTTTTCGTTACAGTCTTCTTTTCCGTAGCCATGGATCCAAGAATTACATTGTTTTTACCGCCGTCCATATGGTGATAATCCCCAATCACTACATCGGCCGTACTGCCGGACATATTATTCCCGGTCCCCATCATAGACATACGTTCCACATTCCTGCCTGTATTTCCATATCCGTTGATCGTATTATTGATGCTGGGTGTATTTTCTGTACCTGTAAGGATATTTCCGGAGCCGATGATCTGGGAATGGACGGCATAATCTGAGGTATTTCCATTCCCCATGGTGACCACGGAGCCGCCGCCGGTCGACATGGCCAGTCCCATCGCTTTCCTGAGCTCATCATGGCCCAGCGGTCCTTCTCCCATAGCATACTTCTGTCCTCCTCCAAGTATGGCATCGCTCCAATGCTCATTCATACTGTTTCCATCTTCATCGGTCGGTGCCGTCCCGAAAGAATGTGTAACGCTATTGCCCGCGCCGAAAACGAGTGCCCCATTGGCGCCTTCTGTTTTGTTCAGGGTACCGACGACGGTGTTTGCCATCCCATCATTCTGGTCCGCCTTATTTGACGCTACGGTATTAAGACCGCCATAGACAGAAGCCAGATAACCGTCATAGCCGGAGCCTGCCTCCACAATGGATTTGATCCCTGTCACGGTCTCCTGCCAGCCATAAGCTTTTGCGCCATGGCCAAGAGCCACATTCATTCCGCCGCCGTCTCTGGTCCCGCTCTGGGCATGATACCCGACAACGACACTGGCATGTTTCTGCCCGATATCGGGATCGGCCTTTTCTTCCGGTGTCATGGAACCGATAACAACAGATTCTTTAATCGCTGATAACTTCTGATTATCCCCGATCACGATAGACGAGCTGGGATTGACTGCTTTGTTATTATTCCCGATAACAGTCAGGCTCTCATACCCTTTCATATAGGTGTCGTTGCCGGAAATATCATTTCCCTTGCCGATGACAAGGTCGGACACATTCTTCGTCCTTTCTTCCTGTTTCCCGGAAACCGTACCGGCATTTCTATCGGTAATCTTATTGCTGTCCCCGATGACGGTCTGACTCTTGCTGTTTTCAACGGTATTCTGAGAGCCGCTGATTGTAACATTCATTCCTTGTGAAACGGTATTTCCGTCGCCGGTAACAAAGACATGGCTTCCCCATTTGCCGATGTACTTACCCAGAGGCTTGCCATCCGCCATCGCCTGCGCCAATTTCTGCTGCTCCGAAGCGGAGAGTTGTCCGAACTGATAAGAATCGGACACATGGTTCCACGCGCCGGTCACGAAAGCGCCATTGGACTCCTGTATCGTATTGTTGCTTCCGAGTATACCGTCATTAGAGCCGGCATGTTCTTTCGTGCCGCCTTTATCAACATTTTCCGTACCGATGATAATGCTGCTGTTTCCTTTGAAAGCCCCCCGTTTTGATGCATCAGGAATCAGGCCGGATGATTCGCCGATAACGATACTTCCGGAACCGTTGGACTGGGCATTAAAACCCATGGCAACCGCACTATTTGCCGTCGCCTCTGCATTTGCTCCAATCGCAATGGCTCCGGTCTCTTTTGCCCCATCGTTGTTATAATTGACTGATGATGCATTTCCGCCTTTCACAGATACGAAATGAATGCTGCCCGTACCTCCGGCAATAGCTTTCAGCTGCGCCACATTGACTGCATCGGTGTCATTCGTGCCGGCTGCCACACCGGTAATCTGCCTTGTAGCAGTACTGCCATTACCAACAGATACCGCTGCATGCGTCGCTTTCCATGCGGCCGATGTATTTGCAGAAGCTAATTTGGTAGACGGATCATATCCCGCAATATCCTTGTCAATAGAGGCAACGGAATCCGCCCCGAGCGCTACGCCGCCGTCTTTTTCCGCATTGGCTTCCGAACCGAGTATGACCGCCTTGCTGGCGGTTGTAGTAATACCGCCGGCAGAAGAACCCATCACAATCGTATCTTTTGCATTGGAAACCGTGCGGTTCGTACCGATGACAGTTACACCGCTTACATTGGTACCTGTATTTTTATAACCGTTCAGTAAATTATAAGCAGCCTTTTCCGCTGCGGTTCCTGTCAGGGTATTTCCCACCCCGACCAGCTGGGAGCGGTATGCGTAGTCTGCTTTATTTCCGCCGCCGACAGCAAGGACAGCGCCGCCGGAATCATTTCTCCGTATCCCCTCTCTGAGTTTTTCCGCCAATTCTTTGGGGCTATTAGTCAAAAGTGACATGGGATCCGCTATATTGTCCACTGAATTGGTCACTTCATTGCCCGCACCGAAAACCAAGGTACCGTTTGCGTTATGGGTCCGATTGGCAGTCCCTACGACCGCATTGGCGATTCCCGATACACTGCTGCCCGCCGTTTTTGATTCAATGCTGTTAAAGGATCCGTTGATGACTGCTCCGAAATTCTGGGCAGCAAATCCCTGGTTCGTATTTCCGTCATACGCATTCGTCATGATGGAGTAGGCGCCGGTCGTCGTCGCAAACGCACCGGCAGAATAACTGTTCAGTCCGACGGTGGTCGCGCCTACCAAGACGGACAGTTTACGCTTTTCATTATCCGTATTGGAATCTACCGTGGTATCTCCCAAGGCGCCGACATACTTATGGTCGCCGATCATCAGACTGCCGCTGCGGGCATAAGTATTCTGCCCAATGGCAATCCCTGCCGGCAGTAAATGGTCTGTACGGGAAGGATCCGTCGAATGCATCCCGAAACGGAATATTTTGTCCTGCGTTCCCCACATGTTTTCTACAAAAGCATTCTTGCCGATGGCAATACTGCCTTCCTGCATAACATAATCATCAATCTGAGCGTGATCGCCTATCGCAATGGCACCGTTTTTCGTACTGTTATTTCTTAAATTAATATCATTCCCGATTTTAATATTCTGATTCCCCGGTTCTACAAACGTATTGACCCCGTCAAGCGCCGCAGATACAGGGCTTACAGAAATCCCTGTCAATAAAAAAGCCGCCAAAACTGCTGCCAGCGTGTTTTTAGAGACTCTCACCCTCCCGCTTTTTCTCGCTGTGCCCGCAATTTCTGAAACGACGACATAACTGTTCTTCACTCGACTCCAAATGACTTTGTAGATGTGATTCATGTTTTCCTCCCATAAAAAAACAATATAATTTAGAAACGCAATAAAAAGAAGCACCATCCCCATGCTGCCGATACTGCTTTTACATCACCTCTCCCCATAACACTTCATTTGCCTGAAAAGCAGGATACAGAATCCGTAAACAGGAAAATTCCTGCCGGATTTCCCCGCTTTCCTTTCAACACTTATTTTATTAAACAACCTCTGTTTTTATTATAGCAAAACATTTATCTTATTACCACATAATGCATACTATTCTACGAATACCTCTACTCATACCGCTTTCTCATCCACGGCAGCAGATCCTTTGCTGATGTTTCGTATGACACCTAATGGAAATCATATGCTTCGGCTTTTAACTCACAGCTA
>OHIB01000787.1_pt1 | contig 15106 bp, 9 predicted proteins | sample 1568181 | NCBI WGS metagenome assembly OHIB01 (sample SAMEA3879506, study PRJEB24766) | human gut metagenome | biome: human-associated habitat; feature: feces | place: USA | collected 1985/1987
GCCGCCGTTATTGTTTCCGTTATCTCCGCCATTGCTTCCACCATTGCCGTTATTGTTGCCACCGTTGCTGCCGCCGTTTCCTCCGGTGTTGTTACCACCGTTGCCTCCGGTTTCGCCTGAGCTTCCTCCATTACCGCCGGATCCGCCGTTGCCCTTGTCTGAGTCTCCGCCATTTCCGCCGTTGCCGCCACTGTTCGTGCCGCCGTTGTTATTGCTTTCTCCTGTGGAGCCGCTGCCGCCGTTGCCTCCGTTTCCACCGTTTCCGTTGTCGGATTTACCGCCGTCTCCGCCATTTCCACCGGATGTTGTTCCACCGTTGTTATCGGTCTTTCCCGGCTGTGTGGTCTCGGTTCCTGTACCACCGTTTCCACCGTTTCCGCCCGGGTTCGTGTTATCTCCTGTTGCGTTTCCGCCGTTTCCTGCATCACCGCCTTTGACGGTTCCGCCAGGATTGATGGTGATGGTCTTATCGCCTGCGCTGACTCCGGTTCCACCGTTTCCACCATTGCCAGGGATACCGGCTGCGGAATCTCCACCTTTACCACCGTTGCCGCCGGTTACAGTTCCACTGACTGTCGGAGTGATCTTGCCGTTACCATCGATACCGGCTCCACCATTTCCTCCATCTTTGCCTTCTGTACCATTTGCACCATTACCACCGGTCACGTTTGCATTGTTTCCAATGATAATTCCGGCATCTGCTGTATCACCACTGGCTCCGATACCTGATGCTCCATCCGGATGTTTAGCAGAACCGTCCCCACCTTTGATCGTACCGTTTACGATCTCAAGATTCGTTCCCGGATGTTCGTTGCTGTTAGCATCCTTGACAAATTCCAGTCCCGGTTTTGCCTCATTATTATCATCTGCCTTGTCACCTGTGATGGTCTTATCATTTAAGTCGATCTTGACCTCACCCCATGTGTCAGGGATCTCAACTGTGTGGTCGATGTCTTTCTTCACGATGACTTTGTAGTTGCCGTCATCATCCACTACAACCTGTACATTGGAGTTTTCTGCTTTCTCTGTTCTGTCCGTGGCATTATTGCCTGTTGTGTCCCCGGCACCTCTGTCCTCAAACTGCTTTGCGATATCTTTTGCATCCACGAGGGCTGTTTTGCCGTTTACAGAACCATATTTCTTATGACTGATCTGATATGGTGTTGCTTTCTTCAGGCCTGTGATGGTTGCTTTTCCATCCCCATCCGTAAGTATGGTTGATACATTACCTGTCGGGGTTCCCTGGGCATCCAGCTCCTGATACTTATAAGTCTCATTTGCTCTTCCCTTGAAAGTCAGCGTATATGCTGTCTTTCCCGTAATGGTCGGATTATCATCCGTCACTTCCACTTCTACGCCTGTCGTCAATCCTGATGCTGCAATCATAAAGGTCAAAGCATCCACATATGTTCCCTTAGTCTTTTTCTTTAATTCCTCTAATTTTGTTTGTTCCACAGTCACACTATTACTGATGTCTGAACCGGAATGATCATAAGCAGTCACATTTGCGAGTGTCGCTGCCTCTGTGTCCGTAAGCTTTCTGACATCGTTCACATGAATGACAAAATCATCTGCTGCAATAACGCTTCCATCTGCCCCCTTGATCACGTTCATCCGGTATACCGGGATTAAGGTCACGACATCCGCAGTCTGTGCAGTCATCACAGTTGTTTCATTATAGATCTTTGTGCTGTCTGTTTTATCAACCCATACAAAGAGACTCTCATTCTCAGCCTTTAACTTATCTGCTTCTTCCTGCATTTTGGTAAAGCTTGCTGCCGGAATCGTATCTCCATCAATCACTGTAATATGCTCTGTCTTATTTAAGATATTGCCCTTTTGATCTTGAAAAACGATCTCATGCAGTTTTTCAAAGTCCACCGTAACATTCCATGCCTGATAAACTTTTGCGAATGTATGGGAATAGGTCTTCGTTGTGCCATCCCATGTGATTTCCCCACTCTTGATTGCCGCATCAATATCAATTGCCACATTATTAACCGTAATGCTCTTTAATCCGTAACCATCCTCTGGCTTAATATTGACCTTCAATGCTCCATTATTCTTCACAATCGTCTGGTATGTACTGTTTCCTTTATCATTCCACGCCACACCATCATTTCCAGTCACAAGTTTTCCATGTGTCACTTTTACATCTACGGTCTGTCCCTCTTCAAATGTAATATTTAATGCCTGTGGTTTGCCTACCGCCCGTGTTGTGTAAGTATAGCTTGGTCCATTTCCTGTGAAAGCCTGATTGGATACATCGGTATCATCACTGCCATCCACGTTGCTCCAATATGCCTTTTTATAAGTAGTGGCTGTTCCTGTTGTATCTTTTAACTCCAGCTCTACTGTTTCATTGTTTTTCACAATGACATGCTGGAACTGGTCCGCACCTGATTCTTTTGTTACAAGCCCTGTATCTTTCACTTTTGCCGTACCACCTGTCACATGAACATGTACGATATGGGACGGTGTGAATACAGCTTGCAGTGTCACATCTGAAGTTGTCGGTATGTACTTTAATTCATAACTCTTTTCTTTCCAGTTAAACGTTTTTGCTCCTGCAAATAAATCTTTATTATTGTTTGTTGTCTCCTTCAATGCTGTCAGGATAGAGAAACTTTCTCCCTTCTCCCCGGTAAGATCTGAATAATAAGGATTTGAAAAATCATTTGGCGTAAATATAAGGGTGAGTTCCTCATTGCGGTTTACATTGATGCTGCCATCCCGCTCCAGTTTGTATTCATTACCAGATGCATCTACCGCCTTGAAGCTTCCCTTTGCATTTGCTGCTGCAAGACCTGTTACTTTTAAGGTTGTCATCTGCCGTTTTGCCGCAGCATTCACTGTAATGTCTCCACTGACATTTGAAATCGTAACTGTAATGCTTCCATCTGCCGGATCTACACTGCACACATCTGCAAATGTCAAATTCTTAACAGTCCCTGTATCGCTTTCCTTCATAGTAACGATAAAGTTGTCCTGATCCAGATCATAATCTGCTTTTGGACTGATTTTTACAGTATAAGTTTTTAAATAACCAACATCAGTCTGCTTCTGACCACTTGTAATCTCAGCATTGCTTCCTATGGTTACGATTGCTTTAAATGTTCCAAGATAAAACTTCTGATTGTTTTCCGTTGCAACATATTCAATACCATCTACTGTGACTTTCTCTCCCGCAACAGCTATTACGATATAATCTCTGTCAGGATATCCTGTATTTTCTGCACTGCTCTGACCTACCGTCACGCCACCTGCAGGTGCAGTATCCACCTCATGTCCAAATACCTTCGCCTTTGTTCCCGAAGGAAGTTTTACCTCCGCTTTTTTATCTGTTCTGCGCTCTACTGTCACTTTATCGGCGGCTGAACCATTTCCTTTTATCTCTACCGTATTTTCTTCGCCGTCATCCAGCTTAATTACTGCACTCTTGTCTGCCGTAACTTCTGCCTTTGTCACTCTTTCATTCCGGCACATGGCATCCGGGATGTAGACCAGGGTGATGGCATTAAAACTCTGATTGCTATATGTGTATGTCACATCCCCGATCTTTAAGGTGAGTTCGCCTGTCGTGTTATGGTTCTTGAGATATGGTGTATCATCCCCTGTACCGTTTGGCACAACGACCGATGATGCGCCTGCCGGGGTTGTCACCTTGTAAGTATTATGGTCTACCGGACTGTAAACATTCAGTGTTCCGTTATCCGATACATTAAGTGTTCCGTCTTTGAGTGTAACGGTTCCATCTGCTGCAACGTCAAGCGTTACATCCACCGCATCATTTGGTGCGGAGAACCATGTACCATCCTTGCTCTTTAACTGCACACCTATTTTCAGGGTTCCGCCTGTCACTGCTGTGACGGTATCTTTTACGATCTCGACTGTGTCTCCTGCCTGTGCCGTATCCAGTGCATCGGCAAGAGGGGCATATTTCACGCCGTTTATCACAGCCTCAGCATCCATTGGTGCTACCAGTACGTTGCTCTCACCTTTTTTGGTGTTATCCGGCTGCCCAGGATCGGCTCCGTCAGCGTAGCCGCCGAATTCGACGAAGAAACCACCCGCTGTAATGTCCGTATCTCCAGGCACATTTCCTTCTATTATATCATTCAATGTTTTTATATCTGTATTTCTTACCATTACACAGGATTCTTGACTTTGTACATCTGAAATTGTAGCATTTAACGCACCATAACCAATTGGTGCACGATTGGGTTCTCCAGATCCCCATAACGATACAATTTTCTCTCCTGTTTCTGGTCCTGCCGCCCAATAATAATCCTGACCATATTTTACAATCCCATTTGTTATCCTTCCAAATGGAGTATCATTGATACTCGAACCATCTTTCATAATTAATCTTGTGCCAGCTGTCCACGTTTGCCCTTTTTGTAATGTTAAAATATATGATAATTCATCATTAGCTTTAATTGTTGCTAAGTATCCTCTTTGACCGGCTAACTTATATCCTTTTGCTCTATCATACGCTGCCGTCCATGATACTTTCTCATTAACATGCAAATAATAATGACCATTGACTGACCACTGTGTCAGTTTCATTTGATCAAGACCTGACTCAAATCCTTCATTATCATTTGCATTTACTGATACATATACATTCATATCATTCACATAATCAAATGTCATAGTCTGGATTTTTTTCTCTATTTCCTGACTGGATTTTTTATCCATAAAGATCCATGTGGCTGATCTTCCATAATCATCCCTTACGGTTGCATTATTTAAAATATCATCTGGCAGCTTACCGTTTGACAACGTGATTGTCATCAGGCCTATGTCATCACTGCCTGTATCAATCTTTACATTTGTATATTGGAATTTCTGATGTGTATCATCTGTCCACACCGGTGTTCCCAGATTTACGGTATAGTTTCCCTGCACATTTGCATAGGTCGCTATTCCTTCATTTACTGCATAAGATTCCACTGGTTCTTCCGCTGCGACTACTTTTACAGTCCTGCTGAAGTTTATCACTTCCTGTGTTGCATTTGCAGCTTTCGGAGTCTGCTCTTCTGTAATGTTTACAGTATCTGTATCCGAGGACTCTTCTTTTACTGTGTCTGTATTTCCATCATTCTGATTTTCCGATCCTTGTGCCTCTCCGACACCTGTGGATGTTCCCTGCGTCTGTCCTGCATTTCCGCTGTCTGTCGGGTCTTTTGCACTGTCCGCTTCATCCTCATCTGCCGGCTGGTCTGGCTTGTCCTGATCTGCAGTATCTGTATCAGAAGTCTGGTCGTCCCTTTCCGGTGTCTGATCTGTATTTTCTATCGTTTCCGTGGTATCTACTGTTTCTGTGCCAGGCACAGTCTCCGTGCTTTCTATAATATCCGCACTCTCTGTGTTCTCCACACTTTCAGTTTCACTTACACTGCTTTCCTTTTCCGTCAGTGCGTATGAGATCTCATAATCTCCTGCCACATTGACATCAAAGTTTCCTGTGTCAGTGACGGACAGGGTATATTTTTCACTGTCATACGTGATCCCTTCCGTCAGGTCATAGTCTGTCACGCCCTGTGTGAGCGTCAGTTCCGGTGCATCATAAGCTTTGCTCTGCTCTTTTGCACCTACGCCGTGGATCGATCCGATGAGCAGTGCGGCTGCCATCACAAATGTCAATGCACGGTTTGCTTTCGTCCTTCTCATAAGTTTCCTCCTTAATTTTTATTACATAAAGAAAGCTCCACAACATAATGTAGATTATGTTGTGTGGAGGAATGGCTCCTTTGCCCTGTTACACCGGGATTTTGAACAGATTTATAAATTTTCTGGTTTTCAGCAGTCATCTACAAATGTAGTGGAATTAGAAAAACATGATTTTCAGTTGTAAAACCGTGAAACACTGAAAAATCAGGCGTTTACAGAAGTCTGGTCTTATTTTTGTGCAAAAATGGCAACAAATTCCTAGAGAAGTACTATGAAATTAGTGCTTCTTTTACAAAAGTGGAATTTTTTTGTCGAATTTTAGCATCAGACTATTGACGTTTCTCGGATTTTTTGATAAAAAAATAGTACTTGGAAGATATTGGTAATAATTACCATGCTTTCATCCGAATGCATTCACAACATAATCTACATTATGTTGTGTCTTTTTATTTCTGTCGTTCAGACGACCAGATCCAGACGCTCCAATTTTTTGACATGGTCTTCCTCTGTGGTCGCTACGTAGATCCTTGTGGTATTGATGCTGCTGTGTCCGAGGATATCCGCAAGGTGGCTGATGTTTTTATGTATGCTGTAGTAGGTGCGCGCAAAGAAATGGCGGAGGTTATGCGGAAATGCTTTCTCCAGTGCAACGCCTGCTTTTTCGGCGTTTTTTTTCATTTCCGTCCAGATGTTGCTGCGGTCTACCGGGTTTCCGTTTTTTGTGATGAAGACTGCGCCGCTCCTGATGTCGTTCTTTTTGCAGTAGTCGAGCAGTTTCATTCTCAGTTTGTGTACGAAAAAGATATCGCGGTGTTTTCCTTTGCAGAATATGCTGATCTTTCCGATTCTCACTGCTTCCACCGTGACCGATGCAAGTTCACTGATGCGCATGCCGGTGCTGCCGATGATCTCGATGATCATGGCAAGGCGGAGGTTGTCATCCTCTTTTGCGGTCGCAATGAGTTTTTCGTATTCAGCGCGCGTCATCTCTTGTTCCTGCGCATAGATGTGGTTTGGCTGGGTCTTGAAGATCGTGACGAAGCAGTCGTGCCAGCCTGTGTATCCGAAGAAGCCGTTCAGGGCGATGAGCATGCTGTTGGCGCTCGATGTCTTGTAGTTTTCTTCGAGATATTTTTTGTAGCAGATCACGCATTCTTTGGTGATGTCTTTCTGTTCCTGCGTTTCCAGCCAGTTGGCGAAGGTGCGGAGGTCGCGGATGTATTTGTCGATGGTATTCTTGGATTTTTCCTGTATATAAATATGGTTTTGATAGGATTGGATGATATTTTCGTCGATTATCCTCATGTTGTTTCCTCTTATGCTGTTCTGATTTTCTGCCCACGGATCCGGGGATACCGGGGTGATAGTTACAGTATACTGGGTGATTTTGATGAGGACAATCGGAATGGGGGAATTGGAAGAAATTGGCAGAGTTGTTGGCAGATTGGGAATGGTGTTTTTTATCCATATGAATATTTTGGATTAAAAGCACGTATTGCTCTCGCTGTTTTTCTCATAGGTGCTATTCTGCCTTCATCTGTAATAATAAGATAATTCCATTGACCATCACTGATTAAGGTAATGCATCATATATTTTCCGTCAGCATCCATTTTGACAATCGAACCATTAATCTGCTTTACCATCTGTGCACTCTGCCAGTTTGTAAGCAATAAACGATTATTATATTTGATAACTTGTTCTGCCACATAATCATCGACAACAATACGTGGATATACAGCCTCTTTACTTTCTATCTGATATGATCTGTTGACTGCTAATCCAAAAACAAACTTCTCTCTTCCTCATTAAGAGATAGTGATTCAAGTATTTTTTGTGATTATTTATCCGTTCTATATGATATAATTGATTTATCTGCAAATAATTGCTCTGTCGTGTATTCAATTTCATTTCTTTTAAATATCCTTTGAAGTATGGTTTCCGATTTTTTCAGATTTTCATTCATCGCATATGGAATACATTTATTAATAAACCAGTCATGTGTATATTCAGCTGTCCACTTTTTTATGTCATCAAAATTATTCATTTTATCGACTTCATTTCCTATATATCCAGGTGACCATAACACATCGTAATAACTACCATTTTGGCGAAATTCTATATATGCATGTATCTCCCCCTCTTGATTCGAATTAAAATTTTTTTGTAAATAAAAGCGATCAGGCAAGCTGATAATATGAAATATATTATATTCATCATTCAAATCTTGATCATATTGATGACTTTCCATGAAGTCATATAAAACATACCTAGTTCTTTCATTTATTTTAAATAATTTCCATAAGTTCTTATCTACCTCAATAAACTCACTAACGCCAAGAATATTATTAATATTTTCAATCTGAATCATATATTCTTCATATAAACTATCACATATTATTGCCATCTGCCTCAATGTTTCTTTTGAAACATTCAGATGAACATTTGGAAGAATAATCCGATATATAGAATCATCTTTCAAATGTTCATAAAACATACACCATCTTCGTTCTTTTGAATTAAACAATGTTTTATATCCAGAAAAAAGATACTTCTTTATATTTTCTTCTTCATAAGTCAAAAATATATCTGACTGATATACTTCTATAAATGAAATTTGGCAACTCATTTTATCTTCATAATCTACTGGCAAATATGCATCTATCCTTACATTTCCTAATCCATAATGAAAAGAACACACTTTTCCTGCATTAAGTACTTTAAGGTTGCACTTCAGATCCTCTTCATCATATTTTTTCGTTTGAAATTCTTCTTGTTTTTCTAAACCACTAACTTCTTGTTTATCAAAATCACTAACGTTTATTCCTTTTTTAATCCTTTCTATTCGCTTTAATATATCTTGAACGTGTCTGTTCGCAAAATCATGATAGAATCTAAAATTTGATGTTTCAAACGCATAATTGAGTTTTTTTCTATTACAGTCACCACAAGTTATTATGTAATTTTCTATAGAATTAATCTCGAAATTATCCTCTTTCAATTCTTCTATATATTTCTGTAAATCCTTATCTGTACTTTTATTTATTTCTACATCTTTTGTCGGAAAAATATGATCAATCTCCATTTCCCGTGGTTCTATAAATATTCCACAATAGACACACTTTTTTTTATACGATTCCCACATTGCCCGCCGTAAATATATGTCATCTTTCTTCATAATATGATATCGCATAAATAACATCCCCCTTTTTTCATCAACTTTTTAAATTTTGATAAATTTTAAATCTATAATGATTTGCCCCAAAAAATAGAATTCCCATTATAATGGTCTGAATATCTATCACAAAATCAATAATGTCTTCTATATACTTTATTTCAAGTAAAAAAGCTACATACACACCTAATGTTATAATAATAGTTATTTCAAATATAAACACAGCTTTCTCCTACTGTTGTATCAAGTTCCTCAAGCTATCAAGTTACTACAAGCCCATGTACTTCTTCCTGCAACTTTTCAAGGAACTCAAGAATCTCTTCAAACTCCGGTATATTCCCATATATCATATTCCTCATTGCCTGATAGTCCTCTTTCAACGCATTGAGTACCGCTTCTTTTGGCAGAAGTTCAATACTGCTCAATGTTGCAGTTTCATAATGTGCTCCTTTGACATAATAAAATTTCTGCTTAAATACCACATCTTTTTCTAACAACTCTTTTCGTTTAAATGCTCTTTCCTTTACCCATGAATTGCCCATATTATACACATCATATAGATGTCTTGCATATCTGGCAGGCAACGGCTTTCCCTCCGGGAAATTTGCAATTTTATGTAATATGGTGAGTTTTTCCCAGAAAGTTCTCTCAACATCAATGGTCAAAACCGATGTATCTTTTTGTGAAAAAATATCCGGATATTTTTCGGCTGCAAATGGAGTTACGATTGTCTCATGAGATGGCATCCATTCTGCTAATGGTCCAATTTCCAATCTTACACAAGAACGTAAATACTCTGCCTCAAATATCTGCGGATAATAAAAATTAACTACCATCTCATCTTCTGTATCAACCGAAATCCATTCTCCATCCCCCAGTTTTTCTTTCATTTCACTATTCAACTGGGGGATCAATTCCTCTTTATAGAATTTTGCTGCTTCCGAATTAATCTGCTTATTGAATAAATCCTGTTTGGTTTTCGACCTTTCTTCCCAAGGATTCACCTCGTCATTCATTATTTTTCGCCAGTCCAAAATCAAATCTATATCCTCGGAAAACCTCTCAATAACATGGTATGACTTAGAAAGGCTTGTTCCACCTTTAAAGACAAAAGCGTTTTTGTACTTACAATCATGGAATAGATGGTCCAACATAAAACATACCCAAAAGTCTTTCTCTATTACATTCGGCTGCATTCCCATGGATATTGCCGTTGCCTGAAATAATTCCATTCTGTCTTTTATCTGTAATTTCGCAACTTCTTTCATTATTCAGCACACACCTTTCTGATTACTGTATATATCCATTCGCTTACACTAGTTGCTTCCACTAACATCTTTTTCTTCTCTTCTCTAGGCAATCTATTTCTCAAACTCAAAATAATACCGTCATCAACACGGTCCTTCCCCAATGTCTTTAATGCCTCAACAACCAAAGTGGTTGTCTCAGACATATATGAAATTTCACGATTTGCACGATGCTTAAAAGACAACGTGATATTATCCCAAGAAAACTTTCTATATGGACCGTCACTGATATAGGACCAGACAACCGGAACCTGCGTTGATAGTCCTAATTTATTTAATGCTACGTCTCCACATGGCGCAATGGTCCAATGAAATCCTCTTGCAATAGCATACGCAACTTTTTCAGGATTAGCCGGAACATATTCCCTCAGCAAATTGCTATATACAGGCTTTTCATAAACTCCGTCAATAATTCTGCGGATGTTTTTCTCTTCAACCTGCCTTCCAAGGCATTTTCTTACAGTTGTTGTTGTAGCAATATCGGTAAAATCTGATGTTACAAATATTGAGCCTTCTTCTGCATCCAGTATTCTTTTTTTTATTTCGATATATATTCCATTTGCCATAGCAATGCTCTCCTTTTTTTGTCACGATTATTATATAATTTTCGTGACATTTTTTCAATATCTTTAAATAAAAAAACCAAAGCTAACATATTCACATTTAGTTTTTGCATTTTTATGTGAACTTTTTTGGTGATGTCTTTCTGTTCCTGCGTTTCCAGCCATGCGGTGAAGGTGCGGATGTCGCGGATGTATTTGTCGATGGTATTCTTGGATTTTTCCTGTATATAAATATGGTTTTGATAGGATTGGATGATATTTTCGTCGATTATCCTCATGTTGTTTCCTCTTATGCTGTTCTGATTTTCTGCCCACGGATCCGGGGATACCGGGGTGATAGTTACAGTATACTGGGTGATTTTGATGAGGACAATCGGAATGGGGGAATTGGAAGAAATTGGCAGGAAGGGCTCATCAGAATCCAAAACACTTCACTCTAAGCTTCTTATTTGCCAGCACACTCAAATAACGTTTGACATTTATTCTGCCTTCATTACAGATAACATTTTTAGAAGCCGTACTCCATGATTCTACTGACTGAATAATTTTACCTGTCTCCCAGTTTTCATCAAGTATTTTCTCAAATAACTTTATCGCCGCAAAATAATGAATATCTTTATTGTTTTGCGCAAACTCATAAAACATATTTTGAAATGCATATATGTCTCTATACTCATGATTTGCCCTATCCAATAATTCCAACAAACTTTTCAACATATCGTAATCTTCTATTTCGTCCCGGTTTATTTCCGTCTCAAATTTCTTCAATTCTACGGACCACCTGGTCAATGTCTCGACCATCCGTATTGATAACTGTACGGTATCTGTTCCATCCCACCAGTACATTAAATCATCATCGGAAAGATAATAGTCAGGTTTATCCTTAAGTTCCGCCGGTGTATTATAAAATGTAAAGCAGCCATTATTTTTCAAAAAATCTTTTGTTTTCAACTTTCCAATCTGTGTGTTTCTTATTTCTTCTCTCTTTTTTATGACCGACTCACCAACATAATTTTTAGTAATTTCATCCGTATAAAACTCTCCATGCACTTCATGCCATTCTGTCCAGAAATCAAAGCCTTGTATCTCTGCAAAAAGGTACACAAATACTCTGGCTGGTATTCTCAGTGTCATTTCCGCCAGTCTGCCATATTTTTGACAGGCAATCCCCTGTCTCTCATCATACGGAAGCTTCAACAATTCATATAAACGCTTTTTTCTGTCAAACCAGTATGTTTCAGAGAATTTCTGTAATTCTTTTTTTACACACATTATCTCATACGGATATGATCCGCTTCTGGCTTCATTCATCCCCATATCCCCTGTTCCATATACAATATAATAGATATCTGCCAGATCTCTTCCTCCCATTCCACCTCTTAATTCTTCTGGAATAATACCAAACACCGTTTTCGGATATGCCCTGTCATAATGATCCTGTTCTATTTCCGTAAAGTAATAACTCTCATAATATTTCCAGAGATTAAATCGTTTTTCGGCAGTAAAATCTTTGTCAAGAACATGATTGATCCACGCTATGCAGCGTACCGGATCAATAAAATCCCCATTCCTGTCAACATACCCATAATCCATTCCATATAATTCATATAAGAGATAAGCTGCACACATGACTCTGTTAAATTCGTTGTTTCCTATTTTGCCACTTCTCAGGACTTGCGTCCTGGAATTGAATAACACACTTTCCCATAAGTCATCCTCAAAGTAATTAAAAGAAAAGTATGCTTTCCCTTCCTCATCGCACTCAACCGGACGGATCAGATGAATTTCCTTCCCATACATGTGTACATTTTCAAACTGCATCATTCCGCCCCTCTGAAGAATTTTTATCATATTCTCATTAAATTCGTCTTTGAATTCGTCCGGAATTGTCATGTTTCCATTATAATCACAAAAAGTCCCCATATTATCCTCCATTAAAATCCCATAAATTCTTTTCTGTACTTCTTATTTCCAAGCAGACTCATATACGCGGAATAGCTGCTTTCTTTTTCCTCCGGATCTATCTCATACAAAATCCATTCCAACACCTGTGTTTTCGTAAATTCTCCAAACATCTCCATATCTTCCTCAAGTAGTTTCTGTAACAGATAAACCGCTTTTTTATAAGATGATACTTCTTTATTTCCGATGAACTCATCTACCATATCCTTATTCACATATCTGCATTCCCACTCCAAAGACATGATTGCTATCGCTTTCGCCAGCGCAGCTTCCATATCAAAAGACTTCACATCATCATCTTTCAAACTTTTATACCTGTCACTCCATTCGGATATTTCCTCTTTTCTTTGGTCTGAAAGCAATATGGTTTCAGAATCCCAAAATCCCAGAAGTTCATCTTCATCATCACGAAGAATGCATTTATAAAGCAAATGCCTGTCTACCGGTATTCCTTTTATTTTTCCAATATTGTCTCTGTTTTTAAAGGTTAAAACCTTTCCTGTTAAGCTTTCTACCAGATCAACGTACCCCAGGATGTTAAATAGATTACCTTTATGCATCAGGTAACACGGACTGTCCGAATAGGACTCTAATATTATCATTATCATGTTCATGACCAGACCAAATTCATTTTCTCCGCGATCTTCCGTTACCAATTCACAAGTATGACAATTATAATAGTTTCCTCTTCTTATCCTTTTTTCAAATACAGAATAATCGAAATAAATGATTCCATTTTCATCCGGATATGTCTGTTCAACTGCATCGAACTCCCGACCATTGATCATTACAGTCGTGGTCTTTCTGATTCCTGTCTTATACAGTATCTGTATGATAAACTCATTCATCTCCTGTTTCATGTTCTCATTGGCAATTTCAAACCTGCCTTCCAATGTGTAATCATTATCCACCATGTTGATTTTCTCCTTTGATATAGCATTTATTCATTGTCCCATTCCAAATAATCCCTTATATTACTTTCAGAATCTGCAAGCATTGAAAACAGATACTCCCCCATTCGCAAATCTAGACTAACTGCATCATTTACCAGCTGTTTCTGCCCTGACTTCTTAATCGGAAAAAACTCCGCTACTCCAGCCTTTCTATTTATCCCGACATAAATTCCAGAAGGATCAAGACAGCTGACAAAGTACGGTGAATGACTTGTAATGATAACTTTACAGCCAGCTGACAGTTCACGAATCATCCTGATATACGCCCCGAACAAGCCAGAATATACAGAGTTGTCCGGCTCCTCGATCGCTATCAATGAAATATTGCTGACACTGGCTGTAATAATTTTGGTCAATATCATAAAAACCCGCCTTGCACCATCTGATATCGTAGAAAAGTTTACCGGATTCACCAGCCCCTTTCTCTTAACAAATAATGCATAGACAGCAATCGTAAATTGAAACGGTGCATTCTCCCGAAGCTGGTGATCTTCTTCTACATTTAACTGAAAATCTTTTACAATAATCTCCTCAAATTCAGGAAATAACTGAATATAAGCCTCTTTTAATAATGCAAATTTATCTGGATACTGGCTTTTCAGCCTATATATAACTTGTGGCAGATTATCCTCATTTATCGACGCATTGTCGAAACCTTTCCGAATAACAGAATCTGACTGGCAGAAGCTCTTAGCCTCCAGATTGTTTCCCATATTTATTTTTATTCCATTAAGCTTTGTAATAATCAGGGCATAATATAATTCATCATAGGCTCTTAACTTGTTCACAACTAATTCTGTCTCCCCAACCTTAATTATTGATGAACATCTTCCCGTCTCCGAACTCTTATAGAATGCTGTATGAGCAGTTCTATTGATTAGCTGGGCATACTTTTGTCCTTTTTCATTAAGTTTGACTCTCAAAAATTCTGATATTATTCCTGGCTCTTTACCATCGGTATCTTTCCATTCAAACTCATAGCCATACTGCACCAAGTATTCCCTGTCATCAATATCTGCTGCTACCTCCATCTCATATTTATAATTTCTTCCAATCAAATTACAATTACCGGGAATCAGTTTGGAATTGGACATCATATCCTTTTTATCTTCTATCGATGCTTTCATAAAACTCAATCCAAAATCAATACCTGAAAGTACATTTGATTTTCCAAAATCATTTAATGCAACAAGTGTTGTAATATTATTAAAAGATATTCTTACATTTGCTAAGTTCTTAAATCCATCTATAAATACAGCTTGAATCTTCATATCGATGCAACCTTTCTTTATCATCTCACTTATATAGTATCGTTTATTTTATGATAATGCAATATTTTTTTGCTTTTCATTAATTTTATATGTATTATATTTATATTTTTTATTTATATGCGTAATTTATTTTTGCATTTTTATTGCAGTGGTCAATGTGTTGCAAGTGGTGGTGGAATGGTTTTTATGATGCGGAAAGAG
>OHIB01000797.1_pt1 | contig 15000 bp, 16 predicted proteins | sample 1568181 | NCBI WGS metagenome assembly OHIB01 (sample SAMEA3879506, study PRJEB24766) | human gut metagenome | biome: human-associated habitat; feature: feces | place: USA | collected 1985/1987
CGTCGACGTTGAAGCACGGAACGATGTAAAAATTCAGCGTTCGGTCATCTATCGCTTCAATGGTGTCCTCAAGATAAAAATTCCGCGCGGTGAGTCTGCTCGGTGTGGTCAGCTCCCGACCATCCAGCCGATCGAGGAAGATGCGCCAGCGGTCATCCTCGGAAATCTCAGCTTCCTGAAAGGCCGCTTCCGCAGCTGCCGCTATGTCATCCATCGCGTAGGCTTTCCAGCCGTCCATGATGTTGAGCGCCGAAATCGTCCGCGCATCAAAGTCCAGCTCAAACAGTCCGCTGACCTCGCCGGTGTCCTCCATGCGGCGCTTCGCCAGCGCATCGAACGCCTCGCGGCTGATCTCTTTGCAGCCATCCGTTGCTTCAAAGAAGCTCCGCGCAGGCAAGCGCTGTCCCTGCTGGAGATAATCATGGAGCCGTCTGGCAAGCTGCAAAAACTCCATGCCGAATTCGTTTTGCAGATAGACTTCCGCGCAGTCCTCCGTGATGTGAAAGCCCGCCGTGCTCATACCCGCACCTCTGGCTTCTTCTGTGGTCTACGCACCGGATCGTCCTGCGTACAGTCGCTGATGTATTCCTGCACAGCGGCAGGTACGACCTTTTCGTAGAGTCGCTGGGCTGCCTTTTGCAGCTCCGCTTCCAACGTCGAGTCGCGCTTGGCAATGTATCGCCGGAGGGCACGGAGCTTTTCTTCCTCGAACGTGATTTGAATATTTGCCTGTTTCATATATCCCCCTGTCAGTATGACATTCCGCCCTGCACCTGCTCGTCCGGCATCGGCGCGGCAACAATTTTGTCACCCTCGCGCAGAAACATTTCCGGTTGACGAAATTGCTCGGCAAACCGCTCGGCAAGCTCGTGCGGCAGGTCGGTGAAATCCGATTCGCCGAGTCCGACGATAAAAAAATTCCCCGCGACGATGTCATAGATATCACCATCCGAATCGCGCAGCGCACGGTTGAGCGGCAGACCATCCAGCTTTCCAGACTCGCAGCAAATCAATGCCACCGGTTCCTCGTAGGGATATACGGCTTGGATATATCCGCCGACGAGAGCCTGCATACTTTGCAGATCATCACCGATCTGTGTTTCATACGGAGCCTTTCCCGGCTCCACCATCAAGACGTTCAAGTTTTCCTCTCCTTTTCTGTTTGTGATTCTCTCCGGGTGTGTTATACTGGAGCTACCGGAGGTGATTTTGTGCAGCGGCTTATTTTTCATGTGGACGTCAACAGCGCATTTCTATCCTGGGAAGCCGCGCGTCTCATTCCCTCCGCCATCGGTGGCGACCGCGACAAGCGCACCGGCGTGATCCTTGCCAAATCCATCCCCGCAAAAAAGTTCGGCGTTACAACCGGAGAACCTGTCGCGATGGCGCTGCGTAAATGCCCGCAGCTCGTTCTGGCCAAGCCGGACTTTGCTCTTTACACCAGAAACTCCAAAGCATTTATCACCATCTGCCGCCGCTTCGCGCCGGTCGTGGAGCAGGTGTCCATCGACGAATGCTTTCTTGATATGACTGGCACCGGTCTTTTGTATCCGGACCCCATCGCCATTGCGCACACAATCAAGGACACGATTCTCTCCGAGCTTGGCTTCACAGTCAACGTCGGCATCGCACCCAATAAGCTGTTGGCGAAGATGGCGAGCGATTTTGAAAAGCCAAATAAGGTTCACACCCTGTTTGCATCCGAAATTCCGCAGAAGCTCTGGCCGCTGCCGGTGGGCGCGCTGTATTCGGTCGGCCGCGCGACGGCGAGTAAGCTGACCGCTTCTCAAATCCACACGATCGGCGATCTGGCGCAGACAGACCTTCTTCGTCTGCAAAAGCTCGTCGGCGTCAAAATGGGAAAGCTCATCCACGATTACGCAAACGGAATGGATTCCTCGCCGGTGCTGGCAGAGCCGGAGGCCGTCAAAGGCTACGGCAACTCTGTGACACTGGAAGAGGATGTGACCGACACCGCGCAGGCAAACAAAATCCTGCTGGCGCTCTGCGACAGTGTTGCTTCCCGGATGCGCGCAGATGGCAGGCGCTGCTCCTGCGTGACCGTAACCATCCGCGGCAACGATTTCCGCAATAAATCTCACCAGAGAAAGTTCCCGGAGCCGACCGACGTGACTGCCGAAATCTTCGCTCTCTCCAAGACGCTGTTTGCGGAGCTGTGGGACGGCTATACGCCGCTGCGCCTGCTCGGCGTGACGTTGGGCGACGTTTCCGACAACGAGACGGTGCAGCTCTCCATGTTCCAAGATGATCAAAAAGATCGCGCTCGGAAACTTGACCAGACCGTCGACCAACTGCGCAACAAGTTCGGCGTTACCGCCATCTCGCGCGGGAGCGTCACGGATGCGACGAAGCGCGTGGGCAGAAAATATAAGGCGCAGTTGGACGAGGATAAGCCAAAATAGTCTCAGTCATAGCTGATATAGGGAATTTTCAGCCAGTGCGTCCAACGCGCGCCTTCGAGCTTGGTTTTGACGACACCATACCGCGTGCCCATCGCCTCGACCACCTCGCCATTTCCGATGTACACGCCGATATGCCCGTCGTGCCAGACGGCAAGACCGGGTGTTTCGGGGATGGTATCGATGGGGCCGGAGACGGTCGCTGAATGGTACATCTCATTCGCGGTGATGTCCGGCATACCGTTGGTGTTGTAGACGATTTCTTCCGTCTCCGCATCCAGCCAGCCGTAGCCTTTGATCAGACCGACGCAGTCCGTCGTTCTGCCGCCGACCCACGTCTGACGGATGAAATCTGCGTTGCCTGCAAGAGCATCCGGATACTGCGCGAGTTTTGCTTCGAACAGGCTTTCCGTCAATACAAGACCGAACGTTCCCCACACATAGCCCCAATGCTCCTGATAGGCATGGATGGCGTACTGCACCAGATCGTCGGCGTTCTTGCCAGCCGGGTTCGTGAAGCCGGACGTGTCCAGTTCCGTGCTGCCGGTTCCGCTGCCGTAGTCGATCTGAATTGTGCCGCCTGACGCGCCGGTCCCGTCGCTGCCGTTGGCATTGCCCGCGATCATCGTGTAGATGTGCGCGGCGTTTTCCTTGTCCTCGTCGGTTATGGTTCTGCCGAGCTTTGCCGCAAGGTTTTCATACGCTGCCGCAAGTGAGAGCGGCACGGTCGCTGTGTAGACTTCCTCAGTCTCGACCGTGCTGCCGTCTTCCAGCTCAGTGACTACAATTCGCGTTCGCTGTTCTGTGATAAAAAAGCAGTCCACAAACCGGTCTGCCGCGCGCTGGCTCGGCGCATTCTCGCCAAAGCAGAGGGCATAAAAAATCGCCTTGACCTGTATCGGGTCAAGGCGATTGCCGTCGGTCATAGTCGCGTTGGCTTCCGCCACCGCCGAATCCAGAAAGGAAAAAGCCGTCTGCATATCTGCAATGTGCGTTCTGAATTCGTCCGGCACATCTTCGCTATATGTCACCCCATAAAAAGAGGCTTCCACAGCGGAATTGTTGTGGTCGGCCCCACCCGACGTAGTCGAACAGAGGATTGCAGCAATCAGGATGACCGGTGCGAAAATAGCGACCAGCAGAAAGCCAACGCCCTTGCGTCCCTTTTCGCTGGTCAGCAGTGCGGCGGCGACCTTTATGAGCATCGGAGATACTGCCATCAGCGTCCGCCAGCCTTTCCGAACAGTGCTTCCTTGTACGGCGGCGCATGAACCTCCAACAGGTAGCGCTCGTTGCCGCATTTGTAGAGGCAGACGCCGCGCTGCGGAAATTTGATGAGGTCGAACTCGCTGTCCTCCAGCTGGAGCATATCCATGTACGCGCGCCGGTCAATGGAACCGGCGTTGAACAGGAACTGGTGCGGCGGGATGGAGAAGAGCGGTTTTGTCATTTCGCGGACTCCGGGCTGGTCAAAGTCTTCAAGGTTCTGGCTTGCCAGCACCAGCGCGGATTCCTTTTTGCGCACACGCTTGAGCGAATTTCGGATGTACTCGATGGCGACGGGATTGGACAGCCAGATATAGAGTTCGTCCAGCGCCGCGACCGTGTTGCCCTCGGTGAGCAGCTTGTCCGACATATACGACAGCAAATTCAAAAGAATTGTGCTGCGCACGTTCTGCGCCACGGACAGCAGACCTTTCACACCGAACACCAGAAAGCGCGTTGAGGTCAGGTTCGTATGCCCATTGAAGAATTTGGAATCCGCGCCGCGGCACATGGAGTGCAGCCCAAGCAGGATCTGCTGGAGCGTTTCTCTGGTGTAGAGCTGCGGCTTCGTTTCATCAAAATTCTCGTACTCGATCTCAATAAAATCATACAGTTCCGATAAAATCGGATAGTCCTCCGGGCGCATCTGCGAGAAGTCCGTGTCTTCCGTGATACCCCATTCGGTATAGAGCTTGGTTAACATAATTTCAATCGTATCGATTTGTGCTGTCGTAAAGTCCTTGTAGGTGCGAAACACATCTTTGAGGAAAGACGTGTGCTGGGCAAGCCTCGTGGACTGCCGGAAGGCTTTCGGCGCATCCACATCATATGGGTCTGCATCGGTGTCCCAGCAGCGGGGTTCCAGCAGATTGATCTTATACGTTCCCTCGATGATGTCCGCGAAGCAGCCGCCGAGCGCCTGGCACAGCTCCCACTGCTCATGCTCCACATCCAGCGTGATAACAGATTTTCCGGCTTCAAGGAAGTTCAAGAGCAATAATTTCATCAAGTAGGACTTGCCCTGACCGGAGTTGCCGAGAATGAGAACATTGGCAGAGGTCTTGTCCTCGTCGCGCTGGTCGAAGTCTACTACGATGTTGCTGCCGTATTTGTCCTTGCCGATATAAAAGCCTTTTCGGTCCGTTTTACCGGAATAGTTGAATGGGAACAGATTTGCGACCGAGCTTGCTGGCAGGACGCGCTCATACTCTGTGCCAAGCACATTGAATCCGACCGGGCTGACGGCGCAGAAGCCTGCCTGCTGGCGAAGCTTTAGTCTGTCCACGTTCAGCTTCGAGCGCATGAGCTCGACCTCCACGTTTGTCTGCAAAATTTGCAGCTCCTGCATATCGCTCGCGATCATTTCGATGTAGACGGCGCAGTGCAGCAGCGGTTCTTTGTTTCGGTGCAGAGAACCAATGAGGTTTGCCACATCCTGCAAATTTCTCTCTGCTTCCACCGCCCGCTGCATATCCTGGGCGCTGCCGCGGTTCATCCGGTTGCGGATTTCGGCGTTATGGACGATTTTGCGTTCTTCGAGCGGCGAGACCATGCGCGTATAGATGTGCAGCGTTACGCCGTGCTTTTCGCCCAAATGCCGCAGGATGGCAAGATCGTCGGTCGATGTTGGGTACTCGCGCAACGCCCAAATACAGCGGAGCGTGTTGCCGCAGATGTAATAGCCGGTTTCGAATTTCACGATACTGGGCGCGATCATGTCCAGAAACACCTTGAGATTCTCGGTTTCCTCGTCCGGTTTTCGTTTGCGCTTAAAAAGCCCCACTAGACCACCTCCAAAAACCGCTGACCGTCGTAGTCCTCGAAGCGCTCCGTCGTGGTGTTTTGTTCGAAATAAATAGCAAGTAAGCGTTTGAGGTCTTCTTTTCCGGCGCGGCGCGTGGTGAAGCCGTTGTCGCGGAATTTTGTCTCGATAGTAGATAAGAGCGTATATGCCGTGTCCGGTTTTTCATTTTTGAGACGCACGGCGAGATAAAATTCCCGCGCCAGCGTCATCTGCACCTGCTTTTCGTCCAGAAACGCGCGATCCTGTTCTAGCAGCTCTCGGATTGCAGGGTTCTTTTCCTCCTGCATTCGGTCGTGGTAAAAGAGACAAGTTGCGTTAAAGCTCTCACGGGAGTTCATTGCCAGCAGCTCCACGCCAGCCTGTGCGCTGAGTGTGTTCTGGAGCGCACGGATCTTCGCACTGACCGCGCCAGCCGGAAGGACGCTGATGTTCGTGGGCTTGATGATGTAAAAAACAAGATCGCCCGCGTCGGTAGAAATGCAGTAGTCCGTAATCTTCTGGATTCCCATAAGCTGCTGCGTAGACTGCCGCCGTTTATCTTTCTTCTGTTTTTTCACGTCGGGTCCTCCCATTCAAAAAGCTGTTGTTCGGTCAGATAGAAGCTGACCACAAATGAGAGAAAATCCAGCACACTGAGTCCGTCCAGATGGATGGACAAAAATGCATACGCCGCCACCAGCACCATGGGCAGAAACAATCCAAGCTGCGTCAGCGCAAGCACCGCAATGAGCAGCCCAATGCCGATGACGGCTAAGTCCCGGAGCTGCCACAGCCAGAGCGTGGCTTTGGCATTCAGGTTATCGGGATAAATATAAATACGATCACCTCCAAAATGCAAAAAAGCGCCGCCACAGAAATCTTCTGCGGCGGCGCTGGGTGGTTATTCTTCTTCGGCATCTGTATCCGGTTCGTCGGCTTCTTCTGTCTCCGGCTGCACGGCAGGGTCTTCCTCGTCCTGCTCCAGCGCGTCCTCGATCAGTCCGATGATGAACTGCTTCTGTTTGAGGTTGTTCTTTTTGAGATACGCTTTCAGTCGCTCGAAGAGTTCTTCCGGAAGCTGGATTGCCATCGTTCTCATATCACCTGTCATTTTTGTTCCTTCTTTCATTTTGTAATAATCTGTGATAAGCTGTTCTACGAATTCACTGAGTGTCTTGCCGGATTGCTCCTGCTCTAGCCGCACACGCGCGTGGAGATCTGCCGGAATCATAGCGCACAAGTTCTTTTTATCTGCCATTGGGCCTTGTCCTTTCCTTTTTGATTTGCAAAGCAAGCATACTGTAAGCTTTGGCACAAAGCTATTCATCAGAAGCAACAAGAAAAGTGTGTAAAATGAAGCATATTACAAGCCAAAAATCTGCGCTCCTTATCCCATGACTTCTGCAATACCAGCCATGATATACTCTGCACAGGGCAGTGCGATGGCATTTCCGAGCGCAGCATAGCGGTTCGTGCTGCAAATCTCTCTGCCGTCTGCTCCATATTTTGTCCATCCTTCCGGCAGTCCCATAAGACGCTCACATTCTGTTTCTGTCAAAAAGCGAATGCAGCCGCCGCCCGGATCATCCTCATACCAAAAGGCAAAAGGATATAGTTCGGATGCTAGAAGAGTGGGAAATGGATCTGTCCGTTTTCCAAAGCTTCGGAGAAACATCCGCTGATCGTGGTGCTTGGCGCCTCCGCGCATTCGCAGTCCGGAAAAGGGTTGGACGACGGGTATACGCCGCCCTGCTTCAATAAAATTTCCTCTATCGGCTTCGGCGGCGGACACCCCGCCAGCATTGCGCAGATCAGGATTCTGGAACAATGGGCGGGACTTAAATAATATTTCTCCGGCACGTTGTCCTGTAAAATCTGCCACGAGAAAGATTCTTTGCCTGCGCGCAATTCTGGGGTTTGCCCAATATTGGGCGTCCAGGATGCGCCAGGCGAGATCACATCGTCTCCCTCGCACCATTCCGGCATCTGCCCACTGTCCAGAAGCAGGCATTGGAATTTCGGCGCCCGTGAACGCTCGCAGTACGGCGAGATAATCCAGCCGGTTTCCAGATAGCCTAGCTCCGACGACGTTTTCCCAAACAGCGATTGCTGGAAAGCGATTTCCACTGGCATTCCTCATTTCATCAATAATTCTAATTGCCTGATAAAACAGGCTTGATTTTACGCCTTGAATGCCGGATTTGTCGCCAATTTGCGAGAAATTTTGACAGGGTGAGCCAAACGTGATTACATCGACCGCTGGAATTTTGTCGCCGGACAGCGCTGTAATGTCGCCTAAATGTACCATCTCAGGAAAATGGCGTTTTGTAATAGAGATTGCATCCGGCACGATTTCACTCGCCCATACCGGTACAATTCCATGTCGGCTTGCAGCAAGTGGGAATACGCCAATACCGTCAAACAGGCTGCCCATTGTAAGTTCACTCATGCCGCAGCCGCCTTTGCGACGGTTTTTGTAATGTTGATCGCCGTTTGTGCCGTGTAAACCGCGCTGGACAGATTCGCGCGTGTGGATGTGTCCAGTCCAAATGCACCCGCGATGCGCGGAATTTCTCCGGCAGAGAGCATCAGCCCCAAGCCGAGCAGGGCGTGTTCATTGAACAGCGTCAACCCCGCGATCAGGATCGTAGCCTGCAAAAAGGCCGTGAGGCAAAGCCCTACGACCTGTTTGCACCACTGATAAAAGCCGTCCAGATACCCGCGCGGCACAGAAAACATATACAGACTGCCGACCGCGATCTGGATGAGCAGGATGCCGCCGCGCTTCAAGTTTGCAAAGAATACCTTGATGACCGCATACGCCATGAGGATGATGCAAAACAGCACCATGATCGGGCTGGTAACCGAACCGAAGCCGCCGACGTGCGTCGTAGCAAAATCTACGAAGTTTTCAACGGTCAGCTCGTCGATGATATTTCCGGCAACCGTGCCGAAACTCGCGCCCGCACCGCTGATGGCATATCCAAAATTCGCCTGCAAGGACACGCAAAGCTCATAAAGCCTGATCGGTACAACCGTAAAAAGACTGACCGCCATGAATCCCTTGATGAGATTCATGGCGGTTCCTTTGATGTCGGCTCGGCCGGACGAGTATTCCAGCCCGCATTCCGCGCAGGCGACCACGAAGCCGACCGCATACAAAATCCAAGCAAGATAGGAGAAAAACAGGACGATGCTCTGCACCCAGCTCATTTCAAACATCTCGGCTCCCATGTTGCCCATCTCTGCAAAGAAGTTTGCAAGGAAGCCGATGATCTGCTTGTAGACCCAGTCCATGATCTGCTCTAAAATCGTGTCGGCTACAAAATCCCAGATAAACAAGCCGCGTCACCTGCCTTTCCTTTCTGAATTGATCACAGCCCGACGATGCCCCAGATGTAGGTCGGTGCGGTCAGGGTGAACACGAGGCAGGCAAAGAGGATGGCTGGTGCAGTCCATTCAAACTGCCCACTCTTTCGATAGTCAAAGTATGCGGTACCGAGTTTTACAAAGAAAGCGATGGCTAAAACCATATCAATGACCGGAAAAACCACGTTATCCACAACAGTTTTGATCTGTGTGGACGCTGTGGTCCAGGTGCTTTCAACAGCGGATGCCACATCGCCGCTGCCGGCTGCCGAGGCAAATGTTGCAAACATCAAGCAGGCGAGTGCGCAGAAGACGAGCAGTCTTCCGCGCTTCAGAATTTTCATCATAAATTATTCCCCCTTCCATTCCAGCACGAATACGACAGACAGGACATCCTGCTCGGTAACGGGCTGCGAGACCGCCGACACAACGGCATCGTAGGAGAGCGGCAGTTTTCCATTTTCCGCAATCGTCCACGGTGAGGTCAGCGAGAATGTTTCTGCATCACCGGTTTTCGTCGTTGCAGCATTGTTGATCTTGAAACCAAGCTGTTTCGCATCGACTTTGGCGTGCGCCATATCGGTCGTGTAGGGTACGAGCTGCCAGCCATTCTTGATAGAAATTGAAACACTGGACACGATGACATCACCGGTAGACGCATTGATGATCTCCGCTGCGCCAACATGAACTTCTCCACCTTCGTCTACGATGAGCGGCAGTGTAACAGGAACCGTGACCGAGAAAACCTCGGTGATCTCCCAATGCGCATAGTAGGTGCTGTCAGCATCCGTCTTGTAGATGGTGTTGGCATCGACCTGTGTGCCGCCGTTCGCTTCTGTGAACCAGCCGAGGAATTCGGCGTTCTTGCGCGTCGGCTCGGTGGGGAGAACGAGCGCTTCACCGTAGGTCTGCTTTGTTTCCTCTGTCGTGCCATTGCCAAGATCCCACGTCAGCGTATAGCTGTTGGCGGTAAACTGCGCGTAGAAGGTCTTGGCTGCCGTAATGGTCACGGTGTTGTACAAGCTGCCGCCAGAAGCGGCGGTGTACCAGCCCTTGAACGCATGACCGGTCTTGACCGGCGTGCTCGTCGGGGCGGTTGCCGTCGCATTTGGCTTGCCTGTCGTGATGATGCTGGCCTTGCCGTCAATGGTGCCGCCGTTTGTTCCCGCGTCCCAAGTGACGGTCAGGCTGACCGTTGCACCGCAATCATCGCACTTGCCGTCACCGTTCGCGTCGGTGTGGTTGGCATATTCATCAGCAGTTGCCTTGCAGACGGAACAGGTCTTTGTGCGCTTATGCTGGGTTTCGTTTACGCTTGACCACTTGCCATAGGTGTAAGTATGGTCAGCGTATTCATAGTCACTGGTGGAACAGGTTGCGCAGCTTCTCGTGCGCCGATGCTGCGCATCGCTGTAATTGCTCCAACTGCCATTCTTGAAGCTGTGGTTGGCGTAGGTGTAACCAGAATAGCCGCAAAGGCTGCACGTCGCGCTTCTGCGATGCTGGGTATCCGAGTCGTTTTCCCAGCTGCCGTACTTCAATGAATGGTTCTGTTTTGTGGCGGAACCGACGTCGGAATTACAGACGCTGCAATATTTTTCGACTGTATGTTGCGTTTCATTATACTCATAGTATTCGGTCGAGGTACTGTGACTGCCATACTGGTATTTACCGCCACCGCCGCAGTCGTCACAAGTGCCATAGCGCCGATGCTGAGACGTAGAATAATACTCCCAATCACCATAAGAATACGAGCCGTGGGACGTGCCCCAGTCAACAACCTCGCCGCAGTCCCGGCAAATTTCTTCCCAATCGCAGCCATCCCACGATGTATATGTATTGTTGTGCTGGCAGGACGTATCTTCTTCGTAGCCGCATTTGGTACAAACACCGCGCGAGTTGAAGCTATGGGATTGCGTGTGGCGATACGCATACTCGTTTGCGCTGCAATTCGTACAGCACTCCCAGACGTAATGCTTGGATTCATCCTTCTGCTCATAATCGTAGGTGAAGCTGCAAGACGAGCAGTTGCAGCCCGAAACGCCGCAAGCGCCGGAGGAAATCATAAGAACGGGGTATGCCGCGACAAAGGTGATGCCTTTTGCGTCAAGAATGCCCATCGTGACCTCATCGCAGGTTACGATTTCGAGCGCAGACATATCTACGCCCGAAAATGCAGTGTCCGAGATGTAAAAACTCTCGTCGTTGTAGTGCAGCTGCAACCGGTTCAGATTTGCGCAATCCTTGAACGCATCCGCGCCAAGATTTGCAAAGGATGGCAGGACACAGCTTTTCAAATTGATGCAGTCTGCGAACCAGTACGCAACGTCGGGAACAACCATATGTGCGCCGGGATCAAACTTCACGCTTGTGATGTTTTCCCGCATTTCGTGCCACGGCTGGTCGTCTGCGCTTGTGAATGCGGCAATTCTGCCGTTGCCGGAGATAGAAAGTGTGCCGCTGTCGTCCAGCGCCCACGTCAGGTATCCTGTGGGTGTTTTCTCCGCAGCAAACACGGAAATGCTCAGTGAAAACAGCATACAAAGAGCCAGCACAAATGCGGTGAATTTCTTGAAATTCTTCATCATGCAGCCTCCTTTTCACTCACGGCGGCAATGGTGAACACAATCGTTGCCGCATTGACGTTCGTAACGGCTTCGGATGCAGAAACCTTTGCCTTATAGCGGATGGCAAGATTTTTCTCGGCGGCAATCGCCGGGAACGCACCGCCCACAAGCGTCAGACTGCCCGCGCCTTTCGTGCTGCAACCATTGATGGACAGCGCGATACTGTTCTTCGATGCCGTGAAATCGTCAAAATTGCCGATCTCAAACGTGCCTGCCTGCACATCGACCTTGGTCACGCGAATTGCACCGGTTTTGCCGGTGTTGGTAATTGCCGCATTATTTGCGCAAACGACGTAGCCATCTACCAACGAGACAGGCAACGCAGCAGGAACCGTGCAGGAAATAGGCGAAATCGTGTTCACAACGGTCAGCGTAACAGGAACCTTTGCTTCAGTAGTTTCCGCTGCCGATGCGCCCACGCTCAGTGATAGAATCATTGTCAGTGCCAACAGAAAAGTGATAAGTTTCTTCTTATTCATCACTGCACCTCCTTCGGCCAGAGATATGCGGTATGGAGCGTCAACTCCGTCTGCATAGAGCCGATCTGCTTGCCGTCGCGGAACGCCGTGACTGTTACGGTACAATCTACATTGCCGAACTCTGCCGCTTCGAGCAGCGTAAGCGTCGAAATGCTCTTGCCAGCGGCAAGCTCGAAAGCATCTGCGATCAGCGCGTTATCCTTATTCTTGCGGATTTCCACTTTGTAAGTGTCCGATTTGCTGTTGTTGATGAACTCAGCTTTCACGTTGGTTGCCCCGACAAGTGCGTAAAGATGAGCAGGAGCAGTAACAGCCAGAAGATTGTTCTCGACGATGGAATTGAGATCTTTCTGGGCTTCACGGAGCCCGGAGACGTCATAAAAGATAACCTCGGTTTCTTTGAACGCCTTTGCTCTGTCCGTAATGCGTACCTTGATGGTGTCGATGACCGCGAGCGTAGAATCTCTGTCGTAGATTACTTTTACAGCATCATCTACACGCGCCACCACAACAGCGGGCATATTCGTCCCAGCGTTGCAGTACACGGCTTTTGTACCGCCGCCCCAGACGAGTAGCCGACCTTTGACGGTCACGTTATCGAGCGTGATTTTTCCATCCGCTGCGCCGCAGCCGATGATGAGGTCGCCGTCCACGGTCATGTTCTGGAGCGTTACTTCGTCAGTGCGAATCAATACGCTGCCCTTGATGTCTTTGTCGTAGGTTCCCTTGGACACAATGTAAGTGCCGATGATGTTGTAAAAAATCTGCGCGAACTCGGCGCGCGTGATATTGTCCAACGGGGCAAGGATTTTGCCGCGACCATGGATATAGTCAGCACCTACCATCGCGCGCACATACGGCAGCGCCCAGTTGGAAATCTCGCTGCGGTCAGAAAACGCGGACAGATCTGTTTTGGAATACGAATCGTAGTCCAGTTCCAGCGCACGGGCAACAACGGTCATGGCTTCCTGACGCGAGATCGGCGCATCTGGGGCCATTGTTGAGCTGCTGCGCCCGTTATAAGTACCCATCTGGACGGCAAGCGCCACGTCCTTGTAATACCACTTGTTCTTGGAAACGTCCTTATACTGCGAAATATCTGCCGCCTTGTAGCACCCGAAAGATCTGTTGATGATTGCGGCCATCTCCGCGCGTGTCATGTCGCCGTTGGGGTCGATAATGGTGCTGGATTTGCCGTAAAGCAGACCGTTATCCACGGCTGCGCTCACGGCTTCGGCATACCATGCGGTACGGTCATAGTCCTTGAAATCTGTTGCTTTGCGGGTAGTCGTTCCTGCCGCCGACGCGCTGACTGCCAGCGATAAGCACGATACTGCCGCAAGGAACAATGCGAGGATTCGTTTTTTCTTCACGTTGAATACCTCCTGTTAGAATTTAAGGGGAACGCTTTGGGCGTTCCCCTTGGATGAATTGCGATCAGACCGCATCCCAAGCGATAATGAACAGGACGCTTGCGATGGCGGTGTTCGTCACGGCTTCACTGACCGGCGTAACAATGGCGTCATAGGCAATGCCGATGCTATTTGCCGAAGTATCGCCCACGCCGGACATGAAGCAACCTTCAACAGCAGCGTCCAGAAGGGTCTGCTTGCTGGCGTTCTTGTTGTCGGTCAGCTTCTTTTCGCCGTTGCCGAGGCAGAGGGAGAAGCCAAACTTGTTGGAGTTGACCTTTTCATGGGCGAGCGTGGCCTTGTCGCCGAACGCAGCCAGCGACCAGCCCTGTGCGGCTTCGATGCTCACGGAATTGACCTTGACAGCGCCGAACGAGTTGTTGACGATCTTCGCGTCGGTCGCAGTAGAAACTGTTCCATCCGTGCCAACAGCGATGGGCAGGACGGTGGGCACGGTGACGGACATCTTAGTAGCAGCCGGATCGCCGCCGATAGAACCGTCAGCGGTGGACGAGAGCGTGACACTGGATGTGCCGGTGCCTCCCGAAGCGTCAACGGTGTTGGCAGCGGAAGCGGAAATGGCGAGAGAAGCGAGCATACAAATTGCGAGAACGAGGGAAATAATCTTCTTGGTGTTTTTCATAGTTAAAATCTCCTTATTTTTGATAATCAGTTTTTGATGGTAATGTTGATGATAGCACCGGCTGTGCCGATGATTTCGCCACTGACCGGATCAAGGTTGTGGAACATGGCTGTGCATTCGTATGTGCCAGCCGGAAGCTCCACATCAAGGGCGGCTCGTTCGATCTTGCTGCCCACAGGGATCGCTTTGGACTTATAAATGACCTCCTGTGTGTCGTTGCGGATGAACTCGACCTGCTGGGGGTAATTGTTGATAGCTTCATTCACGATCATGACATTGCCCTCCGCCGTGCCGTTTTCAAAGTACGGCGCGGTGTTCATGGAAATGTTGATCATGCCCTCCGCGACCTTTTCGTTCAGCTTCTCCGCAATTTCTTCGGGCGAAAGGTTATCCCAGCCGCCCTCGACGGCGGACGAATCATAAATGATCCCGGATTTGCTGTCTGCAAGCGCCGCATCTGCGGGCTTATGCAGCAGCCTGACCACGAGGAAAATGCCCGCGCCGACCAGCAGGACGAGGAAAATAATCGCATAGACGGTGATGTCCTTAGAGCGTGTTTCGCGAGGGGCGTCAACGTATTCTTCTTTGGCGTTCATAGAGAAAACTCCTTTTGTAGTTTAGTACCGTCAGGGAGGTACCCTCAGACGGCGCAGCAGCGGTTCCAGTGTGGACGCTGCAAGGAACATGAAATCGGTCATAGGCAGAACGCTGCCAGATTACAGGTTCCGCTTGATGATCCGCGTGATAATGCCGACGGCAATGCCGTGTTCTTCATCCAGCCGCGTGACCGCGAAGCTGACATCGTCCTTTTTGCCGGGCATTCTGGAATCATAGCAGGTGTGCGCGATGGCGTTGACGCCGTTGTTCAGGCGGATATACACAACACCGCCGCGAAGATCTGTTACCTTGCCGGCGTACTTGCTCTGTACCTGACACTTCTTCAAATTGTCCACGCTGGTTTCGGAAAACGTGCTGCGGATATCTGCCCGGATGGAAAGATG
>OHIB01000847.1_pt1 | contig 14148 bp, 10 predicted proteins | sample 1568181 | NCBI WGS metagenome assembly OHIB01 (sample SAMEA3879506, study PRJEB24766) | human gut metagenome | biome: human-associated habitat; feature: feces | place: USA | collected 1985/1987
ACCTTAAAATTTCCGGTTAAAAAGCATGAAAAAAGCCCGTATTTACGGGCTTTTCGGCTGGTGCATCTTTTTTGTTCCACCAATATGGCTGGGGTGGAAGGATTCGAACCTTCGGAATGACGGAGTCAGAGTCCGTTGCCTTACCACTTGGCGACACCCCAATGTTTGTTCGATTTAGCTTGTTTTTGGTTGGGATAGATGGATTCGAACCATCGGAATGACGGAGTCAAAGTCCGCTGCCTTACCTCTTGGCTATATCCCATCGTCATGTCCCTCACTCAAACAGCTTAATCATTATAGCACACCATTTCGGGAAATGCAATACCTTTTCATATTTGTTTACAAAGCATTTACAGTACATTAACATATATGGGCAAAACGACGTAAAACCGTACGGCTTTGTAGAAAAACTATTGAAAATGGTCAAAATATGTGATAAAATGACCATAAGAGCGTGGCTCGGAACAAAAAACGAAAGGTCGTAACCGTTATGGAAGAGAAGAAAAAAGGATTTATCAAGAAGTTTGTAAATGAGTTCAAGGCGTTTGCTCTCAAAGGAAACGTCATGGACTTGGCAGTGGGCGTTATCATAGGTGCTGCGTTTCAGGATATCGTGACGTCATTTACGGAGAATTTTATCAACCCGATAATAGGCTGTATAGGCGGTGCTGACGTAGAGGGCAAGATACACTTGCTTGGAAATCAGTACATAAACTACGGCGCATTTCTGACGGCAGTGATAAACTTTATAATCATGGCGTTCGTTATTTTTGTAATAATGAAGGTCATAAACAAGCTTGCGTCACTTGGCAAGCATGAAGAGCCTGAAAAGCCTGCAGAGCCACCGGTGGACATAGTGCTTCTTACAGAGATCAGGGATCTTCTCAAGGCACAGCAGGCGGCTGAGGCGAGCAAAGAGGAAGAAAAGGCAGAAGAATAAGATCTGAAACGGTACACTTTTTAAGTTAAGGGACAGCTCCCATGTGGGGCTGTCTTTTTTGTTGGTTATCTTTTTGACGGCATTCGCTCAAATTCAGGTAGGGGCAAACACTTTTCTTCTGTAAAAACTCCACAATTATTTATCTTTCACTTTGTCACTTATTCTGTTTTAAATCTCTTTACTTTTTTGTCATCATATGATAAAATAATAACATATATGTTTGTGAATACTTTTAAGCTTTTAAGTTTTCTAGCTTTCAAGCTTTTAATTATGAAAGGAAGTTTTTGTATGCCTATAACCGAGATACTGGAGCGCAACGCAAGAGAGTTCGGAAACGATGTTGCTCTGGTAGAGGTCAATCCTGAAATTAGAGAAACCAGACGTGTGACTTGGAAGGAATATGAGCTTATCGAGCCTAACCCAGTCTGTCATTATCGCCGTGAGATAACCTGGAGCGTTTTCAACGAAAAGGCTAACCGCTTTGCCAATCTGCTTTTATCCCGTGGGGTAAAAAAGGGTGACAAGGTGGGTATCCTGCTTATGAACTGTCTTGAATGGCTGCCTATTTATTTTGGTATCCTCAAGACGGGTGCGCTTGCAGTGCCGCTGAATTTCAGATACACTCCAGAGGAGATAAAATACTGTCTTGACCTTGCCGAGGTGGATATTCTTGTATTTGGCCCTGAATTTATCGGCAGAGTTGAGGAGATAGCTGATGAGATAAGCAAGAACAGACTTCTTTTCTATGTTGGCGAGAACTGTCCGTCATTTGCAGAGCATTATGACAGGCTCACTGCAAACTGTGCAAGCACTACTCCGTACATAGAGCTTACTGATGAGGACGATGCGGCTATCTACTTCTCGTCAGGCACAACTGGCTTCCCTAAGGCTATCCTGCACAATCACGAGAGCCTTATGCACGCCGCAAGAGTTGAACAGAATCATCACGGTCAGACCAAGGACGATGTATTCCTTTGTATTCCTCCGCTTTATCATACAGGTGCGAAGATGCACTGGTTCGGAAGCCTTATCTCAGGGGGCAAGGCGGTGCTTCTCAAGGGCGTGAAGCCTGAATTTATACTTGATACTGTATCAAGGGAAAAGTGTACTATCGTATGGCTTCTTGTGCCTTGGGCACAGGATATCCTTGACGCTATCGACAGCGGTGAGGTGACACTTTCAAAGTATGAGCTTTCACAGTGGAGGCTTATGCACATAGGCGCACAGCCTGTTCCGCCGTCACTTATTGCACGTTGGAAAAAGGTTTTTCCTAACCACAAATATGACACTAACTATGGCCTTAGCGAATCTATAGGTCCTGGCTGTGTACACCTTGGTGTGGATAACATTGACAAGGTAGGTGCAATAGGCAAGGCAGGCTTTGGCTGGAAGGTCAAGATAGTTGATGATAAGGGCAACACTGTAAAGCGTGGCGAAGTGGGCGAGCTTTGCGTAAAAGGTCCTGGCGTTATGACCTGCTACTACAGAGATCCAAAGGCGACGGCTGAAACTCTCAAAGACGGCTGGCTTTTCACTGGCGACATGGCTCAGGAGGACGAGGACGGATTTATTTACCTTGTTGACCGCAAAAAGGACGTTATTATAAGTGGTGGAGAAAATCTTTACCCTGTACAGATAGAAGACTTTTTGAGAAGTCACGACGCTATCAGGGACGTGGCAGTAATTGGATTGCCTGACCAGCGTTTGGGCGAGATAGCGGCGGCAATAATCGAACTAAAGCCAGACCACCCATGCACAGAGGAAGAGATAATGGCGTTCTGCCAGAAGCTTCCGAGATACAAGCGTCCGCACAAGATAATTTTTGCAGACATACCGAGAAACCCGACGGGCAAGATAGAGAAGCCGAAGCTCAGGAAGATATACTGCGGAGAGAGCCTTGTGGCAAAGCAGAATCACGGATAAAAAGTAAAGAGGGGTAACGAAAATGGGACGAGAAGCAGTATTTGCCAACATACGAAAAAGAATGATAGCAATGATAGTTGGCGGTGTGATACTCACGCTAATGGGTGGATTTATCTCATTTGCGGCGGTAGTAGCCGGTGAATACGGCGTATTGATACTTGGACTTTTTGCGCTTACGCCTGGTGTTATTTTTCTTATATTTGGTACGTCACGTAGGACGCACCCTGAAAAGAGCGGCATATTCAAAGCCAATCCCGATCTTTTACAGCAGGCTGACGAGCTTTACGCCAACATACAATATCAGGACGATTATATTATCGTATCCGACAGGGTGCTTGCCAACAAAAAAGCGCCATTTCAGATGTGCTGGCGAGAGGAAGCCTATGGCATTTACCAGCACACAGCGAGTATGAATTTCATCAGCTACACCAACGAGATAATCGTCTGCACGAAGCACAAGAAGAATGTACTGCGTTTTAACGTATATGCAAAGGGCAAGGACACCGCCATGGGGCTTATGCAATTGCTTTCCCAATGTTGTCCCAACGCAATGGTAGGCTACACTCCTGAAACGCTTGCATATGTTAAGGATATGCAGAGGCGTGCTCAGCAATAGATAATGGACAAGCTCTTTGTGCTTAAATTTGCACAAAGGGCTTGACTTTTTTTGTGATTACTTGTATAATAGTATAGTTGACACAAGGAGATGTACCCAAGTGGCTGAAGGGTCCGCACTCGAAATGCGGTAGTACGGCAAAACCGTAGCGAGAGTTCAAATCTCTCCATCTCCGCCAGCAGGTGCGTGCCCCTGCACCTAATTCCGCTATCATTTATGGTAGCGGATTTTTTTGCTCCCGCCCATAGGTATGATACGCTGGGAGGGGTTTGCTGCTCGCCGTGACGGGCATTTTATGTACTCATGCCCCTTGTGCATATGTGCTAAGCCCGCAAGATCGCAATTGTATGTAATGTCGAAAAGGTGCATATAGTCTTGACAAAAGGCTGGACGTCTGTTAAACTTATCCTAAGCAAAGACCGGGGACGACACCCATAGAAAATAACAGCGTCGGAGCTAAACGCAATCCTGTGTAATGCAGGCACTAATTTAATATTGCTGTGCAAGGGGGAGATACCCATAGAAAAAAACGTTATTGTCACAGACATAAACGGAAAACGAATCGGAGCTACCTATCCCAAAAGGGCTAAGGGGCTTGTTAAGAACGGTCGGGCAGAGTATGCAAGCGACTGTGAAAAATGTACTATAAGAATGTTGGATACTCATAAGCCGACCGTGGATGTTACGGAGGTAAATAATATGAGTAAAGTAATAGATTTTGATCCTAGAGATTTTAAGGCAGATAAGTCCTGCGAAAACAATGTCATAGCTAAATATTTTGTGACCGATAAGGACGGCGAAAACGTTATTGCCTATTCTATTGGAAACTGGAATTGGGATTGGACGCAGATATGCTGTGACAAAAAGCTTGAGAAAAATACCGACTATGTTTTCAGATTTGTGATAGTCGGAGGCTATTGCAATACGTGCGATGAAACTTCTCGTTTTGAGATCGTGCCTATGCCAGACGGCAGCTTAACCGATGAAGCTTACGAAGACAGATACACCTACGATCTGGCTCAGAACAGATATAAGCCTGTTTTATGCAAAAAGACCGATGAGGGTATGCTGAGGCTTTTTGAGATACCTTTCAGCTCCTTTGATTGCGAAGATTTCAGGTTTGTATTCATTGCAATGCACGCTGTTGCAACGCTTTATGCGCCAAAAGAGTTTTCAGCTTATGCAGACCTTGAGGATACGAATTTTGACCAGCTTCGTGATGAGATCAACAGCAAAAACAGCGAGGATAATTCTGCAAATGTGGTGATGGATTTCACAGGCGCTCATGTCACACGCTCGACTGTCACCGATCTGCTGACAATGGCTCGTTTTGGTAAAAGCGAGAATGTTTGTATTGATTTTACAGGAGCTTTCATAGAGGACGATAAGCCGGACGATATTCAGGCTGATGCAGATGATACCGGGTCTGACGATATTGCTGTTGAGCTTATGGACGTTGCAGACAACTGAGCTTCGCAGGAAGATATACTTTACTAAGATATTATGATTTAATAAGTTGATCCAAACAGAGAAACCCATTGATCGGGTTTCTCTGCTTTTTTTTGCACAAAAAACCACCCACAGCCGAATCAGCCGTGGGTGGCAATATCATTTTAAATTAACACTATCCCTTATTTGTTCAATGCTATCTTGCCCATTGCATCTGCCTGCATGATAGCGTCATAAAGCTCGATAGGCTGTACGTCGCCTGCAAGATTGTGGATAGTTTCGCCTGGGATACAAGCGTTCTTTGCGATAGTTTCTACCTGCTCAGGTGTAGTTACACCGATCTCTTCAAGTGTGACAGGAAGTCCCACTTCAAGGCAGAAGTTCTGTACCTCTTCAAACTCTTCCTTTGGCGCACCCTCAAGTACAAGCTGAACCAGTGTACCAAGAGCTACACAACAGCCGTGGTCTGCGTGCTTGATTCCCAATGATGTTACGCCATTGTAGAACGAGTGTGCAGCCGCACAGTTTACGTTGTCTGCTCCAACGCCTGAAAGATATACGTTAGCCTCGCAGATAGCTTCAAGGGCAGGTGTAACTGCGTGTACCTTGCAAGCCTCAACTGCCTGCTTGCCGTATGTTTTCAGCGTGTCATAGCAAAGTCTTGCAAGTGCCTGTCCTGCTCTTGTGATGCCTGTGCCTTCAAGGCTTGCAGACTCTGTTCTTATGGAAGCTCTGCCCTCAAAATATGTACCAAGTGCATCGCCCATGCCTGCAATAAGGAACTTTACAGGTGCGTTTGCGATAACTGTTGTGTCTACCATTACTGCGTCTGGATTGGTAGGATAGAAAAGATATTTGTCAAAGCTGTGGTCATCATTGTATATTACTGACAGACCTGTACATGGCGCATCTGTTGCCGCAACTGTAGGCACGATAACAATGTGCTTGCCTGTGTAGTATGCTGTAGCTTTTGCAGTATCAACTGCGCTTCCGCCGCCAACTGCAACTACTGTGTCGATGTTGTCAGCCTTTACTATCTCTTCCATTTTGGCTATCTCGCCCTTGCTTGATATACCACCAAATATTTCATAGCGTCTGTAATCGTCAAGCTCGCCAAAGCTTTTCTCTATCTTGTCATGACAGGCTTTGTAGCCACTGTTTGAACATACAAACAGCCACCTTTTGCCCATATAGCCCATTTCTTCATGAAACTTAAGTGTAGCATCTCTGCCCTGAACATATTTGAGCGGCTCACGCATTGCTCTGAGTCTTCCCATCATAATGAATTACCTCCGATTTGTTTGATTTATTAACTTTATACGGAATTCTTTCCGTATTTTCAACTAGATTATAGCATATTGCACAAGAGATACAAGAAACATTTTATAAATGATATGTGAATTATCTATTATGGCAAGTTTTGAAAAATAGTTGCTTAATATACATAAATATAGTATAATGAGTATTAAGACAGTATGCGTCATAAGGTTGTGCATTTTTCATAGGCTGTGGGGTGTGTTTTTGTGCAGATATACAAAAGTGTGATGCTATGATAACCATATCGGGATAACTGCAACTAAGTATATGAAAGGGCAAAAACGAGAGAGCATGAAACGGAGATAAAAATGGAAAATGCAAAGCTTGGAGATGTCATCGCCTTTGTCCTAAGGTCCATGAACGAGGAAACTCGTCAGACAGACGATGAGGCAGAGGCGCAGATGAAAAGGTTGATACGCATACTTGTCTTGGAGGGATATGTGAATGAACAAGAATGAATTGAGAGCCGTTGTAGAAAAGGCTCAAAATGGTGAAAAGACAGCTTTTGAGAAGCTGTACAAAGAGTTCCACGAGAAGCTTTATTTCTTCGTGCTGAAAAACGTTGGGGATAAGCATACCGCAGAGGATATCACCGAGGACAGCTTTTTGGCTTCAATGGAGGGGATAGGGTCGCTGAAAGAGCCTGAGCATTATGAAACGTGGCTTCACTCTATCGCTTTCAACAAGTGCAGAATGTATTTCAGACAAAAGGGCAGAGAGGATAACATAAGCCTTGATGACGAAAACCTCAGCGAGGATATCCATGCTGACGATACTGTTATGCTCCCTGAGGATTATGCCGACAGCAAGGAGCTTAAACGCTGTCTGAAAAAGGTCATAGAGGGGCTGAAGCCTGAGCAGAGGTCGGCGGTGATACTTTATTATTATGACGGCATGCCGCTGAAAAAAGTGTCCGAGATTTTGGAGATAAGCGAGAATGCCGCCAAGCAGAAGCTTTTTAAGGCGAGGGCAAAGATAAAGAAAGAGATAGAGCGTATCTTTGAGGGCGGCGCATTTGCGGCTGTGCCTATGAGCGCAATGATGAGAGCGGCTCTGCCGAAAAAGTATGCAATGACAGCGGCTTCACCTGTTACAGCGTTGAAAACCTCTTCCGCTGCTATAAAGATAGTGGGAACTGCGGCGGCTGTGGTGGTGGCAGTGAGCATACCATTGGCTCTCCGTGGAGTGAACAACAACGGCTTCGGCGTTCACGATGACAGCAGTGTTTCAGACAGCTTAAATGATGATAGCCTTGACCTTTCTGACAGCAGTATGGCAGACGCTTCATCAGAGAAGATACCTGAAATCAGTTCGTCAAAAGCTGAAACAGACAGCATATCTGAGCCGTCAAGCGAGCCTGAAAAGGTAACAGACACCGCCGTGACAACTGCACCTGCACCTGTGCAAACCGATACTCCTGTTACAGATACGCAAGGCGAAAATACAAGCGCTGTCCTCCCAAGTGCAGACAACCCAGGCGAGGAGCTGTTTTCAAATACAGTGGGGGATATGCTCAAAATGGCAGACAACAACTATGAGTTTGTTTATCCAACATTCGTTCAAAACGGCTATGATTCTATGTATCAGTGCTCGGCTTTTCCGCAGTATCACTTCGGCAGGGCGGCTTTGAATACCGAAACAGGCAAGGGCTATGTTGACGAAAGCCTGCCTGTCACAAGGGTGGAGCTTTACAATGGTGCATACATCACAAAGAATATCTATGTGGGCATGACATACAACGAGCTTTGCAACGCTCTGGGTGAAAAGCCACTTATGTATCTTTCAAATACAGACAGAAACCGAATCGTATCAGCGACAATAAACGGCAGAACATGGTGGTTCGGCTTTGACCTCACTGACGAACAGCTTGATGAAACATATAAAAGAATGCAGGCTCAGACGGACAGCGAGACTTTTGAACTCAACCCATATCAATACGGCGTTGACATCTCTGACATTGACCCTGTTACAAGCGTGGCAGTGTGTGATATAAGCGACAATTAAGAACAGCAAAACGGATATACTATATATAACAGAAAAGGCGGAGGCTCTTTGGGAGCTTTCCGCCTTTTTCATATGTTCAGCATTACGGAAGCGTAAAACATTCCGTCGCCGTATTCAAATTTAGCTACGCCGTTGTATTTGGCGGCAATGTTCTTGACAGACTCTGTGCCGATCCCTTTGCCTTTGCGTTTTGAGGAAAGGAAACCGCCTTCTGGGTCGGTGAGGATAGTTCCGGTGAAGGTGTTGTCCACCGCCAGGCAAAGGGAATAGCTGTCAGCCTTTGCTCTGATTATTATTTTTTTATTCTTTGCACTGTCAGACACGCAGCCGTGGATGGCATTTTCGATAAGATTTCCGAAAAGCACAGAGAGGTCGGTTATGTCTATTTTTATATCATCTGGTATGTCAGCGCTCACCTTGTATTCAATGCCGCTGCTTTCCGCTATTTGAGCAAAATATGCAAGAAGTGCGCTTACAGATGTGTTTTTGCAGTAAATGCGTTCTGATATATCGGGCATAGAATCCCTGAAAGAATTGAGATATTCCGAAAGCTTATCGTATTCGCCCTTTTTCAGAAGCTCCTGCATAAGAGCGATATGATGTCTGACATCATGCTTATAGCGTCTTGTTTCTTTTATCTTATCCTGCAAATAGTCATATTGCAGGTTCTGCATTTCAAGCAGGTGGTTATTTTCCTGAAGCCGCAGATTTTTCTGCTGTTCGATGACCAGCCGTGCCACGATGTAATACACCAGAAACGCCCCTGCGTTTATAAAGAACAGAGCTATGGTGTTCTTTGGCTCCAGAGCAAGCTCTAAGCTGCTTTTCGTAGAGTTGCCGTAGAGAGTATAGTACCATATTATATAGAACGTAAATGGGATAAGCCAAAGATAGCGCCACTCTAGACCTGACGGCTCTCTTTCCACCGCAGGTGTGTAGACCTTTTTCATGTAGATAAAAAGCGGTCCCCATACCACGGCTTCTGTCATAAGCATACAAAGGGAAAACGACCAGCGGTATGACTCATAGGCAAGTGACGGGAACAGAATACCCTCCAGACATTTTGAGGTAATGACGATAAAGCTTGCGTTATTTGAAAGCAGAAGCAGTGTGAAGCCTGTTTTGCCGACCTTGACCTTCACAGCGAAAAAGTAAAAAGCCGCATAGAGCAGGGTGCTGACTGCACTTAGCAGACCTGCATTTGTGCTGAAAAATGCCGCCTGCCAGCCTAAGAAGATCTGCACAAGTGAAAGAGCCACAACAAGTCCCACGGTAGCTGTTTTGGAAAAGCGAAGCCTATGCCGGAAGGGATAAAGGGCAAGCACCATAAGTGGCAGAAAATTCAGAAGGGAATATATGCCCACTTCCACAAGGCGGTATAAAGGAGGCATTACTGCTCACCGCCTTTTCGCAGATCACTGAAGCGAAACTGAGCGAAGGCGTCTAATGTTTCTCTGGATTTTCGGCGACTTATAGGGATATGTGTGCCGTCGCTCATTATGAAAAGGTCGCTTTTTTGCTGGGCTATCTCATAGAAATTCACGATGACGCCTTTGGTGGAGGTGTAAAAGTATGAATGACTGCAAAAAATGCTCTCGATCTCAGCGAAAGAATTTCTTGAAACTATGCTTTCGCCGTCTGTGCAATGGATTGTCACGATATGTGACGCACAGTCTATGTAGATAACATTTCTGAGTATCACGTTCTGACCGTCGGGAAGCTTAACGGAACGCATACGATCAATTTCGTCAGAACCGATCCGGTCAAGCATGGCTTTTACTTTGTCAGCCTGAAAGGGCTTGCAAAGATAGTAGCAGGCGTTGAGGTCGTAGCTTTCGCTTGCAAACTCGTTGCTTGAAGTGCCGAATGCGATATGCACGTTTTTGTCTGTTTCACGAAGCTTTTCTGCGACCTCTATCCCTGTCATTTTCCCCATGAATATATCAAGCACCACCAGATCATAAGCTCCCATCTGCCAACATGATAAAAAGCTTTCTCCGCTTGAAAACGTATCTATCTGACAGCTGTGAGCGGTTTGTTCGGAAATATATTCATGAAGAAGTGCAAGGTCGTTTTTATTATCGTCTACCAATGCCACTCTCATACTGTAAAAATCCTTTCTTATACATGATTTCTTAATATATAATAACACACATCAAAGCAAAATTCAAGCATTATTCATTTATTTTGTTACCGCTTGTGCAGATTTTTGACCGTTTGTGCCAAATCTATTGACAAAGTGTGTAGGCCGTGTTAAAATAATCGTGTAAATTTATGTTCTGAGTAAAAAAGAAATATCAGCAACGAAAAATATTATGGAGGAATTAGAATGAAAAAGAAAATTTTAAGTCTTTTGGTGACGGGCTGTCTTTTGTTTGTGCCGACAACGGCATTTGCAGACGACAATAAGACGGTGATAAAAACTGTTGACGACCTGTTGGCGTTTTCAAAAGCGGTAAACAACGGAGATTATGACAAGAATAAAGACGCAGTTGTTGTTCTTGAAAATGACCTTGACCTGACAGGCGTTGTATGGACGCCTATCGGAAGTGTTTTCAATGAAAAAGGCGAGCTTGAACATTATTTCAGCGGTAAATTTTACGGAAACGGTCATACGATATCAAATATTGACTTTACACCTATCTATGGCAAAGACATGTTGGTCGGTTTCTTTGGCGATATCGAAGAAGCAGAGGTATCAGGTCTGACTATAGAGGGAAATCTTGATGTGACAAATGCTGATAACGACTATACTTTTTATGGCACTATTGCAGGATTTGCAGGTGATTGTACTATTTCTGATTGTGTGTCAAACGTATCGTTCAACAATAACGGCAAATATGTTTATGGCTTAATAGGCATGGTAGGTCAGGCAGACGCCACAACTTTTGAATATTGTGAGAACACAGCAGACATAACTATCTCAGGCGACAGCGGAAGTCTTTATGTGGGCGGTATAGTTGGATATGCACAGAATGGAACGGAAGTCCGCTATTGTTCAAGCACAGGCGATATGGTATATGCTGCACCAGACGCCGGCGGAATCGTAGGATGTTTGTATGGCGATTCCAAGGTCATAAACAGCTATGTTACAGGAAAACTCACGCCGGTTGGCAACGGAACCACAGATGTAGGCGGTATTGTTGGTTCAGTAGCTGGCGGTTCTATAAGTGATTGCTATTTTGCAGGAGAAATTGACCTTTCACAGTATTCAGCCAGAAAGCCATATACACGTTTCGGCGGAATAGTGGGAAAAGATTCCTCGTCTACACCTGACTTTAAAAACAACTATTTCACAGAAACAGAAGATGTTGAAGCTTGCGGTTCAAATAAAGAAGCAGGCAAGGCTAAATCATATGACTATATGACAACAAAAGAATTTTATGACGAGCTGACAGCCAACGGTGCAAAGTATCAGTATGTCGAGGGAAAAACGCCTGTCCTGCCAACTAAGGAGTATGCGGTTGATTTTGAAGTAACACCAGCTGGTGTGAAAAATGTTGTAATATAGGTAGACGGAAAAGAGATAACAGGCAATACTGCAATGCTTACAGCAGGCACTTACACAGTAGAGGTAACTGCTGACGATTGCGAGCCTCTCAGCAGGGAAATAACTATTTCAGCGGATATCGCAACACATACACAGGCTTTTGAACTTGCATACAAGTCAGCAGACTATACAGAGCTTGACAAGGCAGAGAAAGCCGCAAAGGCTCTCAACAAAGACGATTATGAGGACTTCTCAGAAGTCGAAAAGGCTCTTGCCGCTATCGACAGAACAAAGAACATCACAGAGCAGGCTGATGTAGACGCTATGGTTAAGGCTATAAATGACGCTGTGGCAAACCTTGTAAAGAAAACACCTGCTTCTTCACAGCCTGACAGCGTAAGCAGTTCTGACGCTTCATCAGATACGAGCAGTTCCGCTTCTGACAGCTCATCAGCCGACAGCAAGGCAGACAGCAGTTCAAAGGCAGCTTCAAACGCTTCAAACACAAACCCATCGACCGGCGTTGCAGGCGGAGCTTTCGCTCTTGCACTTCTGAGCGGTGCGACTGTGGTAATGGCTAAGAAGAAAAAGTAATATATCCATTAAATAGATATATAAAGCAATTAAGTGGGACTTTCATACATTATTTGTTTAAATAAATACCGCTTGTGCAGGTTTTTGACGGCTTGTGTCAAACTTGTTGACAAGTGTGTGGGTTGTGTTAAAATAACCGTGTAAAATTATGTTCTGAGTAAAAAAGAAATATCAACACCGAAAAATATAATGGAGGAATTAGAATGAAAAAGAAGATTTTAAGCCTTTTGGTGACGATGGGTCTTGCGGCAAGCTTAGTGCCTGTTTCTGTTTTTGCTGACGGTACAGAGGTCTGGGACGGCTCTATAGCGGAGTCTTTTGCAGGAGGAAAAGGCACAAAAGATGACCCTTATCAAATAGCTACTGGCTCACAGCTTGCGTATTTTGCGAAAAGAGTGAACGCAGAGGAATATGGTGAAAAATATGCAGACACATACTTTGAGCTTACAGAGGATATCGACCTCGGTGGAAAAGAGTGGACTCCAGTAGGAGAAACTGTGGCGGATCTTATTATGGGTGGTCATGAATATTTTGTTTTCTCTGGCAACTTTGACGGAAATGGTTATACTATCAAAAATCTTACCATTGGAACAGAAACATCGCCATACAGTGGCGATGTATGCGGCTTGTTCGGTGCGACCAGCGGCACTATCGAGGACGTAGTTCTTGAAAATGTTTCTATAAACTATGTTGGCGGAAATCACAGCAGTGGATATGGCTTCCGCATGGGAGGTGCGCTTGTAGGTTATTCTATGGGCGATATAGTAAATTGTACTGTTATCGGTCTTGACATGAAAGCAGGCTCTGACGGCAGCTATGTTGCTCTTAACAGCATAGGCGGATTAGTAGGCGTTCAGGACGGAGGTACAACAGTGAGCCACAGCCGTGTTTCCGGAAAGATAGAGGAATCAACAAAAAAGGGCAATGTTGGTGGCTTTGTTGGTACGCTCGCAAAAGGCTCATCTGCTAAATATTGCGGTGCAGACGTTTCTGTTGAGGTAACAGGAAATGGTCGTGGTATCGCAGTAGGTGGCTTCGTTGGAATAGGTAATGGAGTGACAATTGATGAAACTTTGATAGAAAATTGCTATGCCACAGGCAATATAACAGGTGCAGAATATGCAGGCGGCTTTGTTGGAAACATCTCAGGTCTTAACATCAGCAACTGCTATGCAAAGGGCGATGTAAGCAACTGTTTTGTTGGTGCGTCATTCTTGGGTACTGACGCTGCAAGCAATAACTATTATGGCACTGTAAAGAATTGCTATGCAACAGGTCTTGTATCTGATATTTCTTCTTCCGCTTATGCTTTTGCAATGCAAGATACGATGAAGAGAAGTACGATTCAAAATTGCTACTACAACATACAAAATACAGCAAAAAATACGGAATCAGCAGCTTCTCTTACAATTGACGATATGAAAACAGACAGCTTTTTAAATGTGCTCAACGGCTCATCAAACGTATGGACTAAGCGTGATAACGATACTCCTGCCTGCGGTGCTGAGCCTGCTGACTACAGCAATGTTTATGAAGTGCTGGGTAATATTCCTGCCGACCTTTCTATCTACACAGATGAAAGCGTTGCAAACTTGTACAGTGCAGTTGAGGCTTTAAGATGGTATAGAGATCTTGCACAGCAGGCTGATGTTGACAAAATGACAGATGATATAAACAACGCTGTTGAGGCACTTGTTTATAAGTCAGCAGACTACACAGAGCTTGACAAGGCAGAGAAAGCCGCAAAGGCTCTCAACAAGGACGATTATGAGGACTTCTCAGAAGTCGAAAAGGCTCTTGCCGCTATCGACAGAA
>OHIB01000850.1_pt1 | contig 14095 bp, 10 predicted proteins | sample 1568181 | NCBI WGS metagenome assembly OHIB01 (sample SAMEA3879506, study PRJEB24766) | human gut metagenome | biome: human-associated habitat; feature: feces | place: USA | collected 1985/1987
GCCGCTGGGCAGATGTTTTTTCTTTAGATACATGATAAGAGGAATTTTTGAAGATTCCATAAAGATTTGAAAAATGGACGGACATAAAAGACGTCCATTACACTATCGGAAAATCAGCAAGGAAGTTTCATAGTAACCTTTGCGCCGCCGGTTTCTTTTGAATTTTCTAAAATAAGCTGACCATTATGTTGTTCCATAATCGAATTTGTAATATATAGACCCATACCAAAGTGTAACTTTGAATTGCGGCTTTGATCGCCCATATAGAACCGTTCCTGTGCGTGGCATAATGCCTCTTTAGAAAACCCCGTTCCCTCGTCTGTGACTGAAATTTCCACGAAACCGTTGTTACTCTGAACATCCACATAAAGCGTTCCGCCTTGCGGGGAGTAGTCCAGCCCATTACTGATAACATTCATAATAGCACGTTCTATCAGCACCCTATCAAATTTCAGCATTTGAGGGAGTGAAACAGTATTCATTTGCAGCCGGATTTCTTTTGTCCGGCATAGTGATTCCATATAACCGAACAAGTGCTGCATGAACGCTGGCAAGTCTATACTTTCAATATGGAGCTGATAACCAACCGCCGCCCGTGATATATCAATCAGGGTTTGAATATATGACTGCATCTGGCCGGAGCTTTCCACGACGTAACCAGCGTATAATCGTTGCTCATCATCAAGATTTGTTTCTGTGAGTAAATCAGCATTTCCTTGAATAACCGTCAGAGGCGTTTTCAAATCATGGGCAAGCGCGGCGATTTGCTCTTTCTGTGTCTGTTCGGTTTTCCATTGCCGTTCTAACGAAATTTTCAGATTATCTTTCATATCTGAAAAAGATGCAAGGACATCTTCAAACTCTTTGATTTTGGCGTGTCCTACTTCAAAATCAAGGTTTTGCTTTGAAACCTCCGCAGTTGCTTCAAAAAGCGGGGTCAGTTGTGTACGCAGGTTCTTAGCAAATCTGGCGGTCAGTATGATAATGACCAGCAGCGAATTTACAGCCATCAGGATAAACGCAAGCGTGTCAGGAGATGGAAAATATTCCGGTAGCCATGACACTGTAAATTGAGAACCAATATAATACCTTAAAACGCAAAATTCGTTTTCCCGGACAACAAGTGCAAACTGCCTCCCCGTAGCATATTCAATATATTCTCCCTTTGCGTACAGCAGGGCAATTTCTTTTTCATCATCGTCCATATTGCTGTAAAGCTCATTAAAGTTCTTGTCCAGAATTAAGTAGCCGCATCCCTGTGGAATCACAACCTTTGTAATATCCGGGGCAATCGTCAGCGTTGGAATGATCTCTTTTACCTGCAATTCACTTAGATTTGCTCTTGTAGCTAATCCAGCATTTACAGCAAGTCCCTCCAAACCAGAAGGGACAATAATTGCCGCTACCAGCATGACAATGAGGGAGATAGCAAACTGGCGAAACAATATTTTCAATGTAGGTTTCTTTTTCACTCCCATTTATATCCTATCCCCCATACGGTGCTGATCGGACTTATTTTGAAATGCTCCAATTTCGCACGAATATTTTTTATATGCGTTGAGATCGTAGAGTTATCGCCTATTCCATCAAACCCGAAAACGGCTTCATAGATTTGTTCTTTTGTAAAAACCTGTCCCCGGTTTTTCGCAAGGTATTCACAGATTGAATACTCGCTTTTGGTAAGGGGAACCGGCTGTTCTGAAACATACAGTACCTTTGCGGAAAGGTCAAATCTTATATCAGGCTCAAATGAAAGTGTGCTGTGATGCTCCCTTTTTTCTCTGCGTAAATGTGCCGCGACACGGGCGCGAAGCTCCTGAATACGAAAAGGTTTCGTAATATAATCATCCGCACCGATGCCCAATCCAAACAATATATCTTCCTCTAATGTCTTTGCGGTCAGAAAGAGAATCGGGCAGTCTACCATATTCCTGATCTGTTTGCAAAACTCAAACCCGTCTGTGCCAGGCATCATCACATCCAAAAGAATGAGGTCATAGAAATGCAGCTTTTTGATGTCTACATCATCCGCATTTTGACAGACTGTTATCAAATATCCATCTTTCCCCAAACTGTTCTTAATCAATTCCAAGATAGAAACTTCATCGTCAACTACAAGTAAGTGGGTCAAAAAATCACCTCCCGCCCCATTATACCACATTGTCGAGGTTACTCATCATTATTTTTAATGTCAGCTTTCCGATATTCATTGTTGATATTTACAGCTACGGCATTGCTTATATCCACATCCACAATACTGTAAACGTAGCCGAAACTGAAATCTTCCCCCGCCACATTTTTGAAGCGTTTCGATACCTGCCCGATTTCTTCTTGCAGTTCTGACATTTCAAGACATTCATCCGTTATGGTATATGTCAGGCCGTTATATGAAATTTCATCATAGTTTGCGGCGTTCAGCTCATAATACGGCAGAGATTCATTTAACGCCTTATTTTTATCGGCGGTATCGCGGAGCGCACCGCAGGCCGATAAGCATATAAGACTTACAAGCACAATTACCACGGCAAACAGGCACTTTTTATTCACTGTTTTTACCTCCCTCCCAACCATGAAACCAAACCAAACTGGCAATCAGCAGACAAACAGTGCAGCATACAGAAATAATCATACCGCTGAAAAAATCGGTTTTTACCTGTGCATACAGTTGGGGGCTATCCCATGCAAGCACAGTGTAATCCATAGCACGAACGCCCCAGGCCCAGGGAATATATTTCCATGTAGCGTCACCAAGCCCTGTTATCATAAGGGCAGCTATTAAACTCCCTGCAATTCCCAATCCCATAGATGCACCTTTTCCGAAGCTCATTCCCACAAACAAATGAATCAGGTAAATGGGAAGCATGGTAATCAACAATAGAATCCCTGCTTTCAGGTAAAGGCTTGCCGGAGCATCCCTATATAGTGCAGCGAATGTTCCTAACGCTAAAAATGTTGCGCCAAAAGCACAGATCATCAGAAAACCAAGTTTACCAATATACGTTGCCATGCGAGATGGGATTGTTCCCAACAAAAGCTGATAATGCCCGGCCTGATTTTCGATCTGAACAACCAGGCCCACAATAATGCCGATCAGAAACGGGAACGCAACGGCCAGCACTTCCAGATAGGCACTGATTTTGGTTGCCAGTTCCCATCTGGATATATGATAGTAACCCGCAAAAATCGCCGCACATATAATCGGAATCATGCTGTGCATATAGAGCAAAATGCTATGTTTACACTTCTGATATTCTGCTTTCCAGCAGCGAACCACAGATACCATAGTTACCCCACCTCCTTTTTCTCAAACCATCTTGCAGTTAAAAATGACAGCGCCGCAAACCAGGCCAGCGAAATGACCAATACAAGTATAATCATCCAAAATGCCATTGCCGTACTCTGATCTGCAACCGGCTCACCATTAGGCAAAATACCTAACACGGAAATCATAAGATGCGGCACCCAGCTATACGGGCAGATCATCCACAAAGAGGTTGTAGCCGTGAAAATCCCTAAAACGCTTCCAAGTCCGGCATTAAGAATAACCGTGACAAAGATACCAACTTTTTTTGATAACCATAAGCACAGCGGAACTTCCCATAGGCTTGCAATGACAATACAAGCTGTTCCGGCCGCAGCCTGCCAAATTCCGATTGTCAGGGGAATTTCGTTGATAACTAATATTGCAAAACCGCCCAACAGATTTAGCGCCAGGAAAATGAAATTCCCCACACAGGAGTAAATACCGGCCACTCCAATTTTTGCTTTCCAGACTTTGTTCTGCGAAACAGGCAATGAAGCAACGGCACGATATTTTAGTTTGCCATTATCCCGCTGTTCAATCAAGGCACAGGTGAGCGTAAGGAATCCAGGATAAAGCAGGATATACCACCAATTATAAGAATTGAGCTGGAACCAAAGAGGGGCAAAAAAGTTCATAAGCGCAGTTACAAACGGGGCCAGAACGATCAGCGTTTTTGTGAAAGTTCTCTTATGCTTTAGGTTCTCTGCCTGAATATATGCCATCTCCATTTAATATCCCTCCTTACCATTTCTGCGAATAACATCCATAAAGAGTTGTTCCAAATCTTCACCGGCGCGAAGCTCTCCCTCATATCCAAGGACGCCGCCAGCAATGATACCCACATGATCTGCAATCTGCTGGACTTCTGACAGAATATGGCTGGACAAAATAACTGTAATCCCTTTGCAGGGAAAAGAGCGAATTAACTCTCGAAGTTCCTCAATCCCTAAAGGGTCAAGGCCGTTAGTCGGTTCATCCAGAATCAAAAGCTGGGGACTGTTCAGCAATGCAATAGCAATACCAAGCCGCTGCTTCATACCAAGAGAAAACTGCCCGGCCCGTTTCTTGCCGGTATTCGTGAGCTGGACAATTTGCAATACCTCGTTAATTCGTGCATCGTCCAGGCCGAGCAATGTAGTTCTGACTTTGAGATTTTCGTATGCAGTCAGATTTTCGTAAAGCGGGGGCATCTCAATCAAAGCACCGATATGCTCCAGATCATTCCGCTTCCACGGGTGGCCGTCAAACTCGATGCTTCCCGATGTGGGGCGCAAAATGCCGGTGAGCATTTTTAAGATCGTGGATTTGCCAGCCCCATTCGGCCCCAGCAGACCATAAACCGAGTTGCGCCGGATGTTCAGTGACACATTGTTTACCGCCATTTGCCCCTTGAAATTTTTGCAGAGGTCAGTCGTTTTCAAAATCATATCCATATAATCAAGTCCTTTCTTTGATTTTACGGATAGCATACCGGGCAATTTTGAAGATTTCATAAAGATTCCCGAAAACAGAATATGAACAATACACCGTAACCGTGGAGCATATCGCAACAAAGCACCAACCTACGCATTTAGGGCCTTAAAAAGCCCTATATTTCAAGGTTTTTCCCGCATAGTCGGCGGGGTATGTGAGTGTTTTATCCTATCCCCGCCATAGTGCCGCTCTAAATGCGTAGAATTTACCAGCAGAAAATCGCCGGTTTCTCTGGCTCCATACTCCCAGATATGGTATCATGGAAAAAATCAATCTGACGGGGGTATCAGGATGGACGGACAAGAAAAGCTGCTGGACTATGAAACAATCAAAGCCGCCGTTGCCGGTGAGAAGTGGGCCACAGAAAAGGTGATGGCCCACTATGCAGACTACATCGACGAGCTTTCCACGGTGGAGATCAGGCAGCCGGACGGCAAAGTGAAAAAAGTCATTGACGAGGATATGCGGCAGCACATTTCCTTAAAGCTGCTGGAAGCGTTGCCGAGCTTCCCGCTGGAACAAGAATAACGATCAAGAGGGCTGCACCCTCTTACGCCGCTTTGCGGCTATCACCTGCACACCCCCGAAACAGATACACCCGCTGCGCGTCTGTACCTGTTTCGGGGGCTAATAATGACTGTAACCTACGCCTTTCGGGGCTGATAACCGCCAGTTTCAAGGCTTCTCCCGCACGTTTGCAGAGGTGGGCGAATACTTTATCCTATCCCCGTCAATACTGGGTTCTAAATGCGTAGGAACAGGCAAAAAGAAAAGACGCCGGACGCAAGCGGCCACATGGCCGCCGCGTCCGGCGTCTGCTGTTATTTATTCGTTCTCGTCTGTGAAATAGAATTTCTGGCTGTCATAGTCAGAATCCGTCATACGTTTCAGCTTGGAAAGGGTCTGCTGGGCCAGCGTCCACATATCCCCGTCCATACCCGGCATGGCTGCGGTGATCTTGCCTATCGTCCTGCGTCGGTCCGCGTTGTGGTACATACAGATCAAATTTTCTTCTTCCACGGTAAAGTGCATCATTCCTCATACCTCCAATTCATTTTTCTTGGTTCTGGCCGCCGCCTTTTTCGGGCTGGTGGCCTGTTTGCTGTCGGCAAGCTGCTTGCGGATAGATGGCCGGGGCTTGCGAATACTCACATCACGGCGCTCATCTTTGTTAATCATGGCATATACCCCGTGTCGGTCTTTTATGCTGGTAAAGCACAGGGACTTATAGGGCAGCATAGCAAAGAGCCGGTCATTGTCCTTGGTGGAAGCCAGTGCGTCAAAGTGCGGTGAGATCTCCACCATAAAATGTGTCTTGTTGGGGCTGTTGGGCGCGGACAGATCTTTCAGCTTATCCACGATGCGCCGGGCCTCGGTTTCAATCCGGCTGTCATGCAAAGCCGTAACGTGGGCTTTGAAGTCGCCGGGGACGGCCCGCCCCCGGCTGTGCTGCTCCTGCCGTAAAGCCTCCTGCAGCACAGCCGGGTCATGGGGCTGGGCCTCATACCGCAGGAAATTTCCCAACACCCGGTCAGGGCTTCCGTCAAAATACTGGCCATCCGGGATGTCACGGGTTCCATGCTCATAAAAGAGCCGGTTCACGCTCACCGGCTGGGAGGCTTCAACGACGTGCCGGAAATGCTGCTGATAGTCCAGCTCATAGAGATTACCCCGGATGGTGCCGCCCTGTGTGCCGGTCAACTCCACCGCATAGGCCAGTATCTTGTCACGGGTCTGTTCTCCATAGAACTTCCATGTGTTGTGCTGCCGGGTGCCTTTCAGGAAAACGTCACGCTCCCGAAAACAGTATGTCCCAGAGGGCCGGGACATCCAAAGCAGGGCCTTATCCACGGCCTGATCGCTGGCGGCGTCCCGATGGATAATGCTTTTGTCAATGTCAAAGTCATTCTGATAAGCTCAATATTCCAATATCTTGCCGGAAGCCACGGCTTCGATGTTCGTCTTGTCCGTAGAGTTGACCTCTGCACCGCTCTTGCTCTCGACGGTCATTTCTACCTTGACCAAAGTTGCACTGGAATTTTCATTCTTCACAGCCGCCGCTTCCTTGTCCAGACCGCCAGCGACCACATCGGGTGTGTCGGCACCGTTGACCGTCAGCTTGGAGTTCACCTTACCGTTAGGCATCGTGATGTCTTTACCTGTTTCGCTTTGGTTGGTGATGATGACCAGAGTTGTCTGCGTTGTATCATCTTCCTCGGCGACGATGTTATAAACGCCCGGGGCGATGCCGGTGAAGCTGTATGTACCGTCAGTTGCGGAAGTGGTGGAAGCAACCTGCGTATTGCCCTTCATGAGCTTCACGGAAACGCCGGAAGCGGGGGTGGTGCCGTTGGATTCATAAACCTTGCCGGAAATGCCGTAGTTTTTGGTCGTTTCAGTCCATTTTGCATAGAGCGTGATGTTGCCGGTCACGGTGTCCGCATCAAAATTCCAGCTGTTGGTAAATGCTGCGTCCTTATACCAGCCGTGGAAGGTGTAACCATTCTTCGTGGGCGCATTGGGTGCGGTCAGGTTGCTGTTTTCAGCGACAGTGACAGGCGCAACCGCACTGCCGCCGTTGGTATTGTAGGTCACGGTGTATTTCTTTGCGACGCCGATGACAACTTTTCTTGCGGGCGTCTGGCCGTCCTGCTCAGCAATGTAACGACCCACATCGGAGGAGGCCACTTTACCCTTGGTGGGGGTCTTGATGCACAGAGAGGGTGCGATGGTGATACTGTGGTCTTTGTCTGTCACAACAGCAGCGACATTGCCCTTGGTCTCCGTGCAGACAATGGAGATCGGTGCCCCGATAGACACATCGTCCACGGCAAATACACCGAAGGCACCGGCGGTAACGGACAGCTCACCGTCGCCCTTAATGGTAAATGCACCCTCGCTCACAATACCGGAGCCGATATAGGTACCCAGGGCGGTCCCAATTGTGGAGCCGTTGTGCACGGTGTTCTCCGTACACTTCTTCGTGGTGACGCTCGCATTGGCAGGCAGGAGGATCGCGCCTCTGCCCTCTATATTCGGCTCCGTTGACTGCTTGTTCACGTCAAACGTCGCGCCACTGAGCGTTAGGGTCTTGGTTGTAGCATCCCAACTCCAGCCCTCGTTTCCGTTGGTGTAGATGTCACCGGACTTTGTTGCGCCGAGGGTGTTGCTCTCACTGATATGGTTCAGATCAAGGACGGCGGTTCGAACGGTCTTGCCGTTCTTTGTCCACTTGGCGGTGTAGGTCTTGCCGGCAACTGCGGCTTCCGCATTTTCCAACTCGCTATCGCCATCGAACCAGCCCACGAAGGTGTAGCCCTTGTCATTTTTCGCGCCCTTGGCATAGGTGTTAAATGTGCAGTCTGCTTTGCCCAAGCCGTCGGTGAAGGTGGATGCTGCAGCGGCAGGTTTACTGTTCATCTTGAAAATCAAGAAATCCTTATTTTCGCTGAGCGGCTCCGGCGTGGCGCCCTCTAATGTAACACCTACCGGCTTTCCATCGTTTTCCTGAAGTTCGTATCCTGTGTTTCGCGGCATTTTGAGTATGACGTAATAGGTCTTTGTTCCACTAAAATTCCCAATCGTGTCAGATTTACCATCCGGCTTGTCCATAAAGCCATCTAAAGAGATAGATTTAAAACCGGTGCTGCTGGTCGTTGTAATGGTCGCCTGGTTGAGAGCTGCCCCTGCGGTATAACCGTTCAGCTTCAGTTCAGCAGTGGCATACTGGGCGGGGCTGCCACCTGCCGTATCCACGCCGTTGACATACAGCGTTGTTGCCCCGTCTGCCGCGCTTGCCGTGACCGTTGTCCCGGCGAACAGGCCCATTACCATGCACAGCGTCAGAAGCATGGATAAAATTCGTTTGCATTTCATCAGCAAATTACCTCCTCAAATCATGATTTTTCTGATGGTTCCGTGTTACATCTTCTTTTCAAAAAAACATCCTTTCTTTTTCAAAATGATCTGTCCCATTGTTCCGCATCCTCCATCGTTTTTTTCAGCGCATCGGCAGTGACCGGCGTGATGAGATATCTTGTGCTAAAATCGAACGGCCTTCGCCACTCGAAAAACCCTCCTGTAAAGTTCAGCTTTTCGCTCAAAATCGTTCCCGCAACTATCGCCAAAAAGTTACCGTCACAACGCTGTTCCCAACCGTTCCTCATCGCGTTTTCAACTTCTCGCACAAACGGCCCACGTTCGCTTTCACAGGCGAAAGCGGGTACACACTCGGCTTTCGGAGAAAGATCGCACACAGCGGCTCACACGCCGAAACAGGAGCCTTCCCTCCCCCGGCCACAGCATCGTCACCGAAAGAACAGCCGGAGGAAGCGGATGCACGCCTATGGCGTGTGTCCGCTTCCTCCGGCGTCGCGGCCCCGCTGGGCTGCGTGATCTTTTTTTGCTTTTGTCAGAATTGTGGCTTACACACCATGTGTTCAGTGCTTTCCGCATGTGCGAGACGAGGGGTGGTATCACCACTCTTGGTGTGCTCTGCGTGCTGCCGAAACTCCCGGCCCCCGCTTGTTAAAACGACTAACTTGCCGTTTTCTGAGATCGGGTAGCCTTCATTGATTCCAGCGGTGCAAAAGCAGCAGTTCACGCCAAACAGCCCCGGTCCCCTATGAAAGGGACCGGGGCTGTTTTTTTGCGTCACTTCATGGAGCGTGCCAGGAACGCGGCGATCTGCGCGCGGGTGCAGGTACCAGTGGGGTCGAAATGACCGTTACCCACGCCGGTGGTAATGCCGTTCTCCACGGCCCAAGCCACGGCCTGCGCGTAATAGCTGTCAGTGGGAACATCGGTGAAGTTCGCCGTACCGCCCGCCGTGGGCTGGCCCACGGCCCGCCACAGCATGGTGACCATCTGGGCGCGGTTGATGGCGGCGTTGTGGTTCGCGCCGTCGGAAACGCCCTTGTCCTTGGCCCAGTTCTGTGCCTTTTCGTACCAGGTGTTACCGCCGTTCAAGTCCGCGCCGTTCTGCCGCGCAAGGATCGTCCAAAGCTGGGCGCGGGTGGTGGAGGCGTTGGGCGCGTAGATCGTGGCGCTCATGCCGTTCACCAGTCCGCGGGCGCTCACGAAGTCGATCTCGTCCTTGGCCCAGTGGTTCCGGGTGTCGATGAAGCCCTTGGAGTTGTCAACGATCTTCACCGTCGCGCTGCCGTCCACGGTCAACTGGATACCGTCCTCGGTGGGAATGGAATCCTTCAAAATTTCCTCCGTGCCGTCGGGGTAGACGAGCACCGCCACCGTACCGGGGGTCACGTTGGAAACAGGAATTTCCACCTTGGTCTCGCCCGCGCCCTTGGGAAGCTCGATGCTCACCGTGGGGGCGGTGCTGCTGTTCCGGGTGGCCTCGACCTCCACGGGAACCTTGACCGCCTCGCCGTTCTTCTTCGCGTCCTCAACAGCCTTGCCGCTGACCTTGGCCGCCGCCTCGGTCTGGCCGTTTTTGTCGGTTTTCACCGTGCCGGTGGAGCCGTCAGCGGCCTTGTTCTCGGTGACGGAACTGCCGTCCTTCTTCGTCTCGGCCTTGGTCACGGAGCCGTCCTTGCCGGTGGTGGTTTGGGTCACAGAGCCGTCTCTCCGGGTCTCGGTCTTGGTGGTAGAGCCGTCGGTATTGTTCTTCGTCTCCGTTTTAATGACCGGATTGCTGTCATGGCTGTCCCGGTCGGAGGAAGATCCGCCGGAACTGCCGCCCGTAGAGCTGCCGGGCTGAGAGGGCGTAGTGCCGCCGGTCACGGTGACCTTGCAGACCGCGGATTTGCCCGAACCGTCCGCCGCGGTGGCGGTGATCGTCGCGGCACCTGCCTTGACCGCCGTCACGGTGCCGTCAGGGGCTACCGTGGCAACATCCTCGTCAGAGGACGCCCAAGTCAAAGCCTTGACGGTGGCGTTCTCAGGCGTGACCGTGGCGGTCAGCGTTTCGCTGCTTCCAACAGGAATCGAAGCTTCCGCCTTATTAAGCGTGATTTGGGAAACAGGGACGATCTCGGGCGTTACGGTGCGGACGTAGCCGCAGATGTTACAGGTCGTATCAGCATCATCGTCGTAGATGTGTGCCGCTTTGTCCTTGATGCTTTCGGACTGATTCGGGCACGCCGCGTCGGTACATTCGTGCCAGTGGTTCGTACCGTCCTTGCTCCAATCGCCGTAGCGGTGCTCATGCGCGGGCGGCGTCACGGTGAGCGTCGCGGGCTCGGAGTATACGGGAGGCGTGCTCACGCGGTCACTGCCCGTATGGTTGTTCGTGTTCCAGAGCACACAGCGGAACAGCCGGCCGCTCTGTGCCGCCGTGACGGACGGGATCGTATAGCTGGGCGTGTAGTTCCAGAAGTCCGCCGTACTTTTGCCGCCGGCGCCTTCGATGTCCGTCCAGTTTTGGCCGCCGTCGGTGCTGCTCTGCCACTGATACTCCAGTGTGTTGAGATATTGATCGATCAGCTTGGCGGAGAATGTCACCGAATCACCCGCAGCCGCGGACACGCTCTGCGGCTGCTCCGTGACCACGGGCGTGACGCACACATTGAGCCGCCAGTAACCGGTCACGGTTTTGACCGTATTGTCGGGATAGGTCAGCGTGACATGGAAGCAAACACTCTGATAGTCCATTTCATCCGTGATGGTGATGGGATAGGATTCGCCCGCGTGTGGGATCGCAGCCCACTCCTCTTCCGTTGGCATAACGTTTCTGCAGTACTTCCAGCGGTATTCCGCTGTGACGCCCGTCAGAGAGCTTACGGGATACCAGGTACTATTGTCGTATAAACCGGCGGTAATGGTCGCGATCTCGCCCTGAATGAATTCGCCGTTTCCCCGCATGGGCGAGGCCGCGCCGCGCAGATATGCGGGACAGTAGTAGGCGGTAAATGTATGGGAATATGTCGTGCCATCCTTATTCGTCGCCGTGCAGGGACAGGGGCAGGAGCGCCTGATAGGTGGCTTTAGTCGCGCCCTCGATGTTCTCCCAGGTCTTGCCGCCGTCCCGGCTGACCTGCCATTGCAGTGCGGGCGCGGGCGTGCCGACAACTTCCACGGTCAGGGTCATGTAGTCATTGCTTTCGACCACGCGGCTGACATCCTCCGTCGGGCTGGTGAACTCCGGCACATCGCCGATGGTCATGCTGCCGTCCGACTTGGGATAGTACTTATTCCCGCCGACGGTCACAGTTACCACCTCCGCATCCTTGGGGATCCAGAGGTAGAGCTTTCCGCTGCCGTCAGTGGTGACATGGCTGTCGTTGAATGCCGTACCTTCCGGAAGCCCGGAAAGGGTGACGTCCTCCACGGCGGTGTTCTTTTGCGAAAGGGTCAGAGTGACCTTTTTCAGCTCATTGCCGCCGGAATCTTTCACGACTGTGTTCACCGGAACATCCAGATCGACACTGCCGCCGTTGATGACAATGTTGGCGCAGTTGACCGTGCCCAGACCGAAGACCAGGCTGTTTGAGATGGTGAGTTTCCCAAGCGTCGTCTCCGGCTTGTTCGTGCAGTTGTTGATGAGCGTGATGCCATCGAATGTCAGGGAGGCGCCGGTGCTGCCGTCCATGGCGTGACCGCCGCGGAGCGTCAGCTTTTCACCGCCGGACTGCCCCTTGATGGTCAGACCGCCCGAACCCTTGAGCGTCCAGACCGCATCGGTGCTGCCATGATTGGACTCCATGGCGCTCTCGGTGTTTTCCATCAGCACGACGGAAAGCTTCGAGCGGTCATCCAGCTCCACGCGCTTGTTCGGGCCGCTCAGGTCCAGTCCGTTGAGCTTGACCTCCGCCTCGCCGCCTGTAAGCATACGGATGCCGAAGTCTGTGATAAACTTCCAATCCGCCTGGAGCTTGACGTCTTTTTCCGGGTAATAGTCGATCCAGGTGTCCTTTGCGGAATCTCCCAGATAGCCCGCACAGAGCGCGGTGTTGTCTCCGCCAGGGGTGCCGCGGAAGGCGAGCACGCCCGAGGCGAGGAGCAGGCTGAGCAGGATCATCTTGCCGCTGGCGCTGTTGTCGGCGGTGGTGATGATGGGCGCGTCTTTCTGCGGATCATGGATGAAGCCGACCGGCGAACTGCCGTCGTCCTGAAAGCCCTCCACACTCATGATCCTTGTACCGTTCGGAAGCCAGAGGTAGACAGTGTTGTCGCTGACAAGCATGCTGAGATTCTTGATAATGTCATCGTTGACAGTGTTGGGGATATTCACGCGCAGTTGTGTGACCAACGGGTAAAAAGTCGACTGCATGGTGCCGCTGGTAGCGTTGGTGCGGTAGGCAATCATCATGAGGTTCCGGCTCTGGTTCATGTCCTCCAGCTCGACCTTTGTCCGGTAAACAGGATTGCCGCTGTGATCCGTGACACCGGTGACCGCCTTGCCGGAGGCATCCGTCAGGTTGGCGTTGCTCCTACGGTCGATCTTCACCGTGCCGCCGGAGTGCTCCCCCTCCAGGGTGCTGCGCGTGACGCGCAGGTTTCCGGCAAAGCCGGCGCTGATCCAGCAGTTTTCAACGGATACGTTGGCTCCCGTTCCGCCGATGGTCTTACCTGCGGCGTAAACGGCGCAGTCCTTGAAATTCACAGTTGCGCCGCTTGCCGCTGTGAGACCGCCCATGAGCGCCAGTGAGGACTGCGCCATGCCCTCGCCGATGAGGTTCAGCGTGCCGCCCTGCTCCACATAGATGGCGGGTGCGCTGCCGCTTTTCAAATAGCTCTTGCCTGTGAGCTTCAGGTTCAGCGTCGCGCCGCTGCGCACGGTAAGAAAGGTGTGATCGCGCACGATTGCAAGACCATCGAGCACGACGGTATGCTCACCCTCCCGCACATCGATGCCGTAGTAATTATTGTAGTCCGATGCAAGGACCCTGCTAAAGCCCTCTTTGAGGTTCAGCTCCTGCTGCGTGCTGCCGGAGCTGTAAACATTCTGCTTGACGGAATCTGTATCCCCGGGGCGGTCGGCGTTGCGATAGTACCAGGTTTTTCCCTTGTTGTTTTGGTCCTCATTGTAGCCGAGCACCAGCACGGCATTTCGGATGCCGCTGATCTCCACCTCTTTTTCAGGGCTTACGGTAACGATAAACGGATAACATTTTTTATGGAAAAACTGATGCAATACATCTGGAATCACCGGCTTTTTGATATGTCTGGACTCAAGACCACGGATGGGAGACGGATACAAATCATTGATACCGGACGTTGGAATTGTGATTCCGGTCCTGATTTTTTCAATGCAAAAATACGGGTGGATGGTTGTATTTGGGCCGGAAATGTGGAAATTCACCGTCGTGCTTCCGATTGGAAAAGACATAATCACCATCTGGACAAAAGTTATGATTC
>OHIB01000853.1_pt1 | contig 14080 bp, 16 predicted proteins | sample 1568181 | NCBI WGS metagenome assembly OHIB01 (sample SAMEA3879506, study PRJEB24766) | human gut metagenome | biome: human-associated habitat; feature: feces | place: USA | collected 1985/1987
ACAACGAGGAAATATCAGAGAGAATAATAAACCACAAGAGCGTTGCTATAACTGATGCGGATCTACCAGACTTTTTAATAGATATCGCAGGCAATGATGTCGATGGTTTTTTCTTGATACAGAAACTAATACGGGATTTTTATCAGTATCTTAGAAATAGTTTTGATAGTATCGGACAAATTGCAAACGCTGGATTGTTGGCTAATAAAGGGAAGAAAGTAGACAAAACAGACTTCCCGGCAATGAAGGATAGATTTCAACAGCAAACGTACTCTGGAGAATTTCCGCTTACATCAGCATGGTTTTCAAAGACTGATAGCGATGATGAATTCAAGTATATTGATGCTGTATGTAATCGTGTGAAGCATACAGCCTTTATAAATAATCAGATTTCGATAGGATTGTTTGGCTGCGAGAACAAGATGAACATGGGAGCTTTTCTCAGAAACGGTGAGCAGCATGAAAAGGCCGATCTTAAAGATAAGATGCAGCAAGCGATAAAATTCACGGAGGATAGCTATATAGAATTTCTTACGTTTTTTTCTGCGGAGTTTAAGAATGACCTCCATGTTTCGGGACGTTATCATGATGGCATCAAAGTTTATCAGCAGTATATGAAGGATAGCGAGCTATCATCCTTCTCATTACCATATATTGTTTCACAACAACATCAATTTGCTCCTCTATTTTACTATTTTGTTCCTCGTACATTGCAATTTTATCTTTTACAAACTTTGCATCTATAACAGAATGCAAGAAGTAAAACAAAGCTCCAATGCAAATCAAAAAGCCAATTCCAAATACCACAATGCTACAAAAACAAATTTCGTCATCACATATATCATAAGTGACTAATAGAACTGATACTACAACTACGATAATACAAATTCCCAGCAAAACAAGAATCATAATCCATCCCTCCATTTTCAAGAAACAGGCGAACATTTAGCATTCAAAATTTCTCTTGCAAGTCGCATGGAAATACCATTTGCAATCTTGCCAAAATCTGAAATGCTATCCACAGTTGCTTTTTCTTCTTTGAGGCAATCCTCATAAACCGCTTTTGTTAAATGCTTTGCAACGATAGGCATATCTTTGCCATCCCAATCTTCGGGTAATATGTTCTCGTCCACAAACTTATGAAGTATTTTTTCAATCCTTGCTTTTGTCACTATTGTAGAAGCCAATGCCATCTGCGTTTCTTTCTGAGCAAGAACTTCTGGGTTGAGTGGTTTGTTGTGTTTTTGTCCTTTAGTTTCTATAAATTTATCGCCTACAATCTTTGTGTAAAATGGCAATCTGCCATTAGGATCGTTTAGCCTACTGATATTTTTTATAACTACACCTTCGCCATATTCTCCGCCGAGTTCTGTTTTACCCACGAAGCTCGCACAATGTTCCCATGAAACAAAATCGCCATGATAAAATATTGGAACATATGTAAGACTAAGTTCGCCCACGATTTTTATTACCTCGTCCTGCGGAAGATATTTCTCTTCTACGACATCATAACAGTCATAAAAATACATATGATTGTATTTATCTTCGGGATAAACAACTGAGTGCGGAACCAACCATTCACCAAACAACACAAGATTATCGCCAAGGATTTCTTTTATTTTTCCTTTATCTAAAGTTTGCCCCCCACTCATAAAAGCCTCTTAAATTATTTTCTTCGTCAAGGATTTTCTTTCGGCTTTGACAAATTACCGTATCTGTTTCGCTATCGTATCTTACAGCGGCATTTGCACCATCAATTTTTTCTTCGATGTAAATTTCGTCTCCTGTTCGGAAACCCTCCACAAAGCTTGTGTTTAGCCTTTCTATATCCATAAATTTCTTATGCTTCATTTTATTTACCTCCATTCTATAAATCACAATAATAAGCAGGAAGAAGCTTTTCAGCCCAATTATGAGAATTATCATCAAGCCAGGACGGCATATCATACAGATCGGCAAATTCAGAGTCTTTACAATAAATTCTCTCTTCTCGATCGTCATAACCGCCGCGCACATTTACATCAGTTGTAATTACTGTCGTTCTTTTTGAAAGACGAACGAGCCATTTTATTATTTGTCGATAAGTCTCACTAAAACTTCTATCTCTAAAAGCGCCCTCAATAAAGATATAGTAATGGTCTTGTACATACCTATAGCCATAATGATCATCTATGTAAAGGCGCTTGTTACGAGCTCCAAATTCGTCAGCATTTGTGCTATGCGAATGACCACCCGCCTTTATTATATGAGTATACATAGGTTCTTCTGAACCAGCAACAATAGGTAAGTGATTTAGTATGGTCTTAAGAATAAATTCTTTTTCTTCTTGAGTCCTGCCAAAAGGCGTAACTTCGATATAGCCTTCACAATATGTCCATTCACTCATAATAATTCACCTTTCATATAATTGATTTAACTTAACATTACTTAGTTGACATCAATCAGCTGTGATTTTTTATAATAATCTTGCCCTATTAATTCTCTGTCGGGCTACTGTAATAATATAATCAAAAGATGGCATCGGTTTGAGTTTAAACTCATTTTTCTTATGAAGATTATCTATCTTCGACTTGATTTCTGCCTTGGGCAGAACCCCATATCGTATATATTTATCCAAAGTATCGTAACCAAATCCAAGGTTATCTTCATCCGTCTTCCCACACAAACCATCAGAAGGAGTTTTCTCAATAAATTTCTCAGGTAAACCAAGAAAGCGACCTATTGATTTTACTTCTTGCACTGTAAACTTCGCAAGCGGTGCCATGTCCCCTGCCCCATCGCCATACCTTGTGGCATAACCAATATAATCCTCAGAATAATTGCAAGCATTAATAACACGCCCACCGACTGTCTGCGATACAGCATAAAGTGTAGCCATACGCAAACGTGCTGGCAGATTTATTGTTGTTTGTTCACTAAGGGTAGTCTCAAGGGCGTCACTGATTTTTGCTATAGCAGTATCATAAACTGATTCAATATTTATTGTTACATTATTAATACCGAGAAACTCGCAGAGTTCATTAGCATAGTTGATATCTGCCTGTTCTCCGTTTGGCATAAGCACGCCGAACACTCTTTCTTTACCAAGTGCTTTAACGCAGAGTGCTGCGACAACAGATGAGTCTTTTCCACCAGATATTCCAATAACGGCTTTGCAACCATTTCCATTGTTCTCAAACCAATCTCTAATCCATTCAACACACATCTCTGCTGCCATGTAAGAATTAAAATCCAGATTATAATTATCGTCATTATAACTCATAAAAACACCTCACTTAGATTAGGAATTATTATTGTGGAGTCTGTTGCGGATATTAGCAAGTGAGTCATCAATAAGCAATTCGCTATTTCTGAATATTGCCTTTAACTCTTGTTTACTATTGCAGGAAGCTTCTTTCCAAGTATATTCGTCCTTATAACAGAGCTCGCCGTTATCGTTTTTATAAACAAGACAACAACCCTTTTGCGATTTCTTAAATCCGCCCTCTTTAGGATTTTTGAATATAGGATACGGCTTATGATCGATTTCACAGTATGTTGCCTTAATACAAGAACTAAAGGTATCTCTTGTAAATGGTTTAAGTATTCCATCTTCTTCTACGCACTGAAATGAAAATGAGCCAACGCCAAGTGTAACATTGCTAGCCGCAAAGCCGTTATCCTTTAAAATTTCATATATCCTTTCACAACGCTGGATAGTAATTGAGTCACCATAAATAGCCTTTACATGAGGATCAAGAACTTTGTATCCCTTACTATTAATTGTGCCACCAAATTCATCCCAAAGTTTAAACACTGTTTTAGTTACAACTTCTATACAATCGCCCGAATCGCCACGCATAAGCATGCAACCATTGTGCGCCATAATCTCTGGTTTTATTTGTGGCAAAACGTTATCAATGACATTCCAATAATCATATGAATCAAGGACAGCAGAAAAACTTGTATTAGGATAAATCTCGGTCAATAATCTTTTAAGCAACGTAACTTCGTCACCATCAACCGCATAATTTGAACACATAACTGCATGTTCAGTAGATGGCGAACCAAATGCTACAGGCTCTTTGGTACAATCGCAATTATAAAGCTTTTCAAGATACGGTATAACAGGGACTGTTGCTGTATTTACAAAACTCAGACACCAACCAGCCGCCGCTTTAATAGCCGAATCCGTGCATTCTTCACCTCTAAAGTCAAAAGAACCCAGAGCTTTGTTTCGTAACACACTATCATCACAGGTTTCATCGTAGAACTTATTTACGATATCACGATAAGTTGCACCCACCGTTGCGGCAAGCATTGGATGCCAAGCCTCGGCTGATATAAGCGATTCAAGAGCCTGCGGTAGCCATGCAAAATCGTCATGCGTATTAGTTATGCAAAACATCGGAACGTGCATTGGAACCTTTGTTCCTTCTGATAATGCCCATATCTCAATTGGAAGATAACCAAGGGCATGCAGGTCTTTTATTTTCTGCAAGCCATATACGCCCTTACCAAGCGAAGCATCCATAATACGCTCATATTCCGAAATAACTTCGTCTATAGGGCGTTCAAAAAATCTTTCATTAAAGTAATCTATCAAATAGGTTTTTACAAAGCCCTGAAGTCCGAACATCACGACTTTGTTCCACATCCTTACACGGCTCATTCGGGGTGTAAAATATGAAACGGATTTTGTTATCTTGGCCGGTAACATCTCAGCATGAACCGCTTTATAAAAATCTATAAGTAACATTGGATTTATATTATATAACATAACTTGTCGCCTCCAAATTAAAATATATCGAGAATCTCAATTTTATCTGCGTTTACTTCAAGTCCATCAACGCCAATCTTCTTACGGTAAATACTGTTGGTAGAAAAGATCTTTTTAATAAGCCCGCTCTTAATCATGTCGCCGTCGTGTACCGAATTTTCAAGATGTGAAACGTATAAATAAATGTCACCAACTCCGTACTCTTTTAGAGCTTTTGCACTATAATAAAAAGTTCCGCCCTTAGAACAGATATCATCAACGATTAATACGTTTCTGCCTTTTAATGTATCTGTATTACCCATAATACTTAATCCGTTAATGGTACCAGTTTTCCAATCCCTATTTTTCATACCGAATACATAAGGCACTTCAAGAATACTAGATATGAATGAATAACGTTTCATTGCGCCTTCGTCTGGGAAAAATAAAATAAGATCTTTCCTAGAAATCTTTTCGTCAATAATATTATCCCTCAAAATGCCAGCCGGTGAAGAATCTCTGATATTGTTTATTAGAGCTGCACCAACGTTTGAATGAATATCAAGCGTAAATACTTTTCTAAATTCCATATTATTGATTAGATTTGCAAATGTTTTGAGCGTAAACATTTCAAACGCTTTTTGTGTACGATCCATGCGAGCATTAGGAACATATGGCATATTCAGATTAATGTTACAAAAGCCCTTGCTCTTTAACCAATCGACACAGCAAGCTAACTGAAATATTTCCGAATCATTGTCGTAAAGCCAAGTTATGTCTATAGGCGCTGAAGTCGCATGCCCAATGAGTTCCACAATGCTATAAGTCAGTTTGCACGTTCCATCAGGAAAGTCAGTAATATTAATTGGTTTGGAATCAATAGAAATCATAGAATCCTCCTATTATATAATGTTAATTTGACAACTTTTTGCTACCGTTAAAGCCGCCTGCTTTGCTTCGGGTGTTGTGCCTGCTGTAGCATTTTCGATTATATTAATCTTCATTTCGGGAAACCGTGTTTTTAGAATTAAGGCATTTGTAATCACGCAGATATCAGTGCAAAGTCCAACCAAATCGACTTCGTCGTAGTTATCCTCAACTAACTTAGTGGCAATATTAAATGTACCAAATGTCGGCTTATTAATAACATCACATGGTATATTGCTTTCAATAGAAGCGACAGCTTGCCTTTAGCGGTACATTCGATCTTATATAGTTTTATCATTTCTATTTCTCCTCAAAATCAAGCATTGATATCTGCCAAATAACCTTCCACATCAAAATGAACGCCGTCGCTATCACGAATCAAATACTCGCTAAACCTAGGATCTATGTCATAATTATTCAATGTAGTTCTGTCACACTTTTTAAAATATGTTCCTTCCACATCAAACTCTGAATTGGCTTTATCTGTAAAACCATATGCATCAAATCCAATACACAAGACACTTATATCATTGACGTGCCAATCACCTCGATATAAAAGTAAATCGTTTACAACACATAAGCAATGATTGTCGGTAACTCCATAAGGAGCTCCCGATTTTCCAATAACAACGTCACCGATTTTCAATGGGAATTTATTGCTATCATCGCAATCACAGGGCTCAAATAGATAGGCCCGTTTATCTATCCAACAACCATAAAAAGCGCCAAATTTATCATAATGATACTGTTCTTGCAATCTTTTATATTTCAAAGCATCGTCAAAATTTATTATATACTTACTATGCTCGAAGTGATCAATAGTCCGGTCATAGAACTCGCAAAGCAAATCTTTATGTCTTCTAAGTTTCATCCACATTGTCAATACCTCTTAACTTACTCGGTTTTTCAAATAAATCTTTATGCCATTGTCTGTCTGTAATAAAGTGTTTTGAACATTGGTTTTCTGCGGAAAGCTTCCAATAACCAAGGCTTGTCCTACCATGTATTTCTACAATCTGACCACATAAAAGGTGCATGTCGCCACCTAAAATACCTTGATTATTCAGATTGCGCATATAATCTCCTGCACATCCATACACAGAATCATCATGATAGACATCTGAATCAAAATTATATTCACAACATAAATCCTTAAATCTCCTTATGCGAACCTTAACTCCACTATGTAATATCATAATATCACCTACTCATTTTCTATAAGATACTCAGATTTATTAATATTTGAATTCCAAATAATTATTTCTTGATTTTGAGCAATATCGCCTGTTAATGAATTTGTAGAGGTTAGCCATTCCCCATTAACTAGGCTTTTCACGCCAGCTCCAATCTTAATCAAAGACAGGTTTGATCCATACCTGTTGCAAGCATTGCGGAAGTTCATATAATCAGGATAATTAAGATAATGCTCGCCGCTTATTACAAGACCTGACTCTTTTTTAACTGGCGTATCTGAAATATCTATACCAACTTCAGAAAGTATCGAATTGAAACTTGCATTTACCGATTCATCTGTATAAATATTGCATGCAGGATACATTCTTGACTGGACATATTCTGTATGATCCTTATTTATCATAAATAACTGTCTAAATATTTTATCGTTCTTATAGTAATCATTGTCAGAGCAATTTTTATCAAGCCCATATGTAATAACGGTTACATCGTCATTTGCATATGATAAACATCCAGCGTGCCAACCACCACGATTTCTAAAGCTGTGACACGATGACCAACTGTTGCCATGTGACATTGTAACAAAATCACATATATTTAGTGATACTACAAATTTAACCTGTAGAGGTCTTGAAGCCATGGCATCAAAACATTTTGCCGAGGCTTTGTTATACTCCGTTCTATCGGATAATTTGAATTTTTTCATAATTGCATTTATATTTCTACTAGCCTTTGCATTAACATTCATATCATCGTCATTTAAGCCGATTCTATTTAAGTCTTCTTTTATATTTATATATGAGGATTCAACAAAACGAATACAATTGTCGTCCGTTTTGTAACTATACGGACTTGAAACTATATCTGCTATGCAATCATATGTTGACAAGGTTTGACGTGAAAATACAGGTGATTCCGCAGACATTGTTTGGAATAATTCGCGAGCCGCAAATGCAACTACGTTACCATCTATATTACGATTAATTGGCAAGTCAATAGCAATACATTTTTCCTTATCATTCCACTGCGGATGTTCTCTGAACAATGCAATTAAATCCTTTTTGGCTTCATACCAAGTTTTGAATTCGTTATAAATGTATTTATCTTTTGCCTGAGGATAATAAGTCTTTATTAATTTGTAGAAACAATCATAATTATACTTAAGATTGTCATCCATCCAATCGGTGTTTTCTTCAATTGGTTCTTCAACAAATTTATAAGCTTTAAACGAGAGACTGCCATCAGAATAAATATACGGGCGTCTTTTAAGCACACCGTCCTGATAATATGAAAAAGACTTTCTGCCAGATCCATATACAACAACTTTTTCATTTGTTCTACTAAGAATAACAGCATCACCCGGAAGAAGCAACCTTGTATGCCGACCGGTAATGACAACATATTTGTCCCCTAATATCTCATGCCCAAATACTTCGGCATCATAGTATCGTCGAGCTACTATTTGCTTAGTTGCATCAATGATAAGTGGTTTTTTAAAGTTTCCAATAAGTTTTGAATCACCAACTGCTACATATTCATCATTTTCATTTTTTTCAATATCATAGCCATAAACACGTCCATAAAGTCTTATATACATTTTTTATACTTCCTTTCGGTATTATTTACCGCATAGCATATACGGCATTGGCGGATTAAACCGCCCTGCTCGCCTTGATTTTATCATTGGCAATTTTAAATATTTTGAGGTAATATTCCAACCTTGCTTTTTTAATTTCATTATCGCCACACCATCGCATCTGCTTTTCAAGCTCAATTATTAATTGAGGTATCGTGTAATTATCTTTTATAGTATTACAGTCGTGGCAGCATACAACTAAATTACTGACCTCGTCTTTGCCACCTTTTGATACAGGTATGATATGGTCAAGCGTTTTATCTGATTTGATATACTTCCCACAATAAAAGCAGAAATCAGAATCTACCTCTTTGCGTACTTGTTCTGTGTAGTTTCGCATATAATAAAAAAAAGAGGGCGACTAACGCCGCCCTCGTACATGTTGTTATCTAATGCCCCTGCTGTCGATTTCATGATTGATGAATTTCTGCAAATCATCATATGTCATAGCGGCAATAGTATCATCGAGACCATACTCATCGTCACATGTTGACACTGGGTAAATCTTGTTTGCCTCGCAGATCATCTGATCAACATTGCAATAATCGTCACCATACTTTGTAGGATCGTCAACCGCAGTTCTATAAACCTCTACAATATCATAGTCGCTATTTGACACATGCTCCAGGGTGTCATTGTCAAACTTGGAAAGCCATGTAAAGCTGTTGTTAGCTGTATGATATCTAACAATATCGCCAAACTCTGCGCCCTTAAATACCGTAGACCTCTTGCCGTTTCTATGAACAAGCATATCACCTGTTTTAAGAGAGTCGATCGTTATATCGTCGCCGTTAGCCTCGGCTGTAGCTCTGTCGTAAACAACTGTGCCGTACTCCAGCATCTTAAGTGGATTAAAAACAAGGTCGCCAATCTTATTGTTTGCAACGCCTATAGCACGATAAACCTTAACAATTGTCAGCCCATCTGCCCTCTTGTTTGTCATATCTGAATTGTAGTTTACGCCGAGTCTTGAAAATGAATTGAACTCGGTATGGAAGCGAAGCACATCTTCTCTAGCTGTGCCCTTCATAACTGTTGCCATCTTACCGTTTGCACATATAACGAGGTCGCCTGTCTTAAGATTAGAAATTGTAAATGTCATAAAAAATATCTCCTTTTAAATGTTTTAATATTAGTGTCATTTGAATTGATATGTAGCGCTTTTTTATTCTGGTGGACTACGACCATGAATAATCATGTTTATCACCCCCCCCGTTCGTCGTTAGACTTATTTACATATCGCAACAGAAATTTCACTTTCTGGTTTGAAAGTTTCACAATCTGTCTCGTCGTTTGCTTCTCCCGGATACATTGCGTCGAGGAGTATCATCATAAAATCATCACTAAGATTTGTGCAATATGTCATATCATAAATTGACAAATTCATTATATAGTCATTTATTTTTTCTATATTTTCATAAAACGCCCAAGGCATTTCCATTGAATCCTCTTCGCGATAACTTATTAGATCGCCTTTATCATCAACCAGTTTATACTGTTCTTGTAAAGGATAATATATAGCTGTATCTTCATCAAGGCCATATATTGTGCCGTCTTTATCAATCACATATTCATCCAGTGATTCAGTTGGCTTACTATCTGGCTCATTAAAGTTCTTTAAATAAACCTTGCTGTTTGGCACGCAAAGTTTCTTGTTAAAAATGCTATTATAAAGATCTAAGCCTAGCTGCGGTTCTTCGTCATAGAAATCGCTGACTGAATTTTTTGCTTTGCCGCCGCCATAATAATCCTCAATTTTAAACTGTCCATCTTTGTCATCGTCTTTTTTGCTTTTAAAGCTACTACTGGCACCATAAAAATCGCCGCCGTAATATCGTCCATAAAGGCTTGAATAATCATACTTGATTTTGACCTTTTCAATATATTCATATCTTGGTGTGTCAGTATTGATAAGTACCATTGCACGCTTGATATTATTCTCAACCTCTTCAAGATTAATATATTCATGCTGGGTATGAGGCGAATAGTATCCGCTCGACAGATTGACAGCCGCAACCTTTAAATGCGGTGCAACGTGGCTTATATCGCTGCAACTACCCCATGCACTTTTGAAACCAACATCCGAATTTGTGATAAATTTTTCAAACTCATCATTGTCACAATCGTAAAACACGGCGTCGTTTCCGCCTTTTCTGTCAAACTCAATAATATAATTGAGTTTTTCTGGCACATATGAGGATTTGCAAAATTTTCGGGCTCCAACGCAACCAATTTCTTCATCCTCGGTGAAGATTACTGAGCAATGAACGTCTTTGACAATTTGTAATATCATATAGATGCCGCAACGATCATCGCCGCCGATACCCTGTGGTGACATTATATACTTGCCGTCTTCGGAAACGCACACAATCGTACAGTTATCATGATGTACGGTATCCATATGTGCCATTAGCAATACTGGATGCGTACCCTCTGCATATATGTAGCCGTCTTCATTTACGGGCGAATAGCCTAAATTTTGAAGTTCTACAAACAGCATTTCTTTAAGCTTGTCCTGTGGTAATTTGCAAATCTCGATAATATTCATATTAGTCCACCTCTTTTATTCCATTAATATCAACTATACATACATACCTGTCTTCAACATTAAGTGCACATAGCGTATGTTCAGCACCGTCATACATCCACTTAAAAGTTTTTATTATTGTTCCATAAATATTAGTCTCATAGTAGCATGCACAAGCTCTTCTATCAAAAAGCTGTAATGTTGGAAACATCTCTTTTGCACTAAGAAAACGTATAAAAATTAAACCCTTTTTTGAAACAACAACTTTTTTGCCAGCAATAAGTTTCTTTTCTCTACAATCTTGACACAATCCGTCAACTAGCGAATTGTTACCATAAAACACCTGATGGCAACAATTACATTTATGAACACGATGTGGGGCATATAAAATGTCATGCTCTTCATCATAACCCACATAATTATTTACTTCTATTACATCAAAGAATTCATTGGTAATATCGTCAATAAAAGATGCATCCTGCGTGCTCCAATCTTCCGCCTCATCACAATCGTCACATATCATATTTCCTGAATTGTAAAGTATATTACCGCATTTCAAACACCAAGAAGTATGCCCAATTGTAATATCATCGCCATCCCATATACTATCAAAAGCGTACAGATTAGTATTGTATTGCTCGTAATTATAGTCTGGATAATGCAATGAGTGTTCCGCTGTACAGATATAATCATGTTCCACTTTTCTGTACTCGTTTTTTATACCGAGGCAATCGGCGATTGCTTTCGAAACAAAATATGTATAAGTTGCATCGCGCTGAGGTAACTTATAATTCGGATAGTTACGAGATTGCAATAGAAGCCCATTCTGATAGCAATAAATCTGTCTTGTCAGCTTGTTGTTTTCCCATGGATCACCCGCATATTGGTTTGATAAAGTATAAAAAATCATGCTCGAAGAGTCCATTATATAAGACTGTGTTCCTGCATGATAACAGCCGCGTCTTCTTACATAGTGACATGACTCCCAGCCCTCACCATATGACATTTTTAGAAAGTCGCATGGATTTACTGAGAGTATTGCCACCTGCGTGTTTTTCAACGGGTTGATGGTATCGGCAATCACCGCAAAATCGTGATTGTAGTTTGGGTATTTATCAAGTCCCATATCTACAAAAATTTTATTGAGTTCACGAGAATACTTGGCCCCAACGGTCATATGTACGCCAACCGTCTCATACCTTTCTTTTATCTCCTTAGTAACAAACTGCTGTGGTTGGGTACACTGTACACCATCCCACATTATGTCTAGCTGATCGTCAGTTAGATACATGCCGTTTTCACGGCAATTATGGTAAAATTCTTTGCAGGCTTTAAGAAAGTCGTTGCCGTCCTTTACACGAGTTTCTTCTACCTCGCCTTTAATGCAAAGATTTTTTTCATCCCAATTAGGATGTTTCCTCAATATAGAAAGCAGCTCTGCTTTGTTTTTAAAGAATTCATTAACGATATCGACAATGACATCTTTTCTATACTCGTATCTTGCATCGTCAAGGATACTACACATATTATTTACAATGTCCATGCGCTCGCATGAGCGCTCTTCTCCGCAAAGTCCCATTGGGGCAAAAAACGTAATATCATTACTTTTAGGTGAAATATAATGATACAGAGCCGATTCGCCGTTAGCTCTTTCATATGTAAATGTCGCCGTAGAATCAATAACGTGTTCAGCTATTCTACATACCTTAACTTTTTCGCTGTTCTTGCGCAGAACGATTTTGTCGCCAACCTCAAAGAGATTTTCACTAAGATCACAGCGGTGATAGACATCTCCCGACATCATATAAACCTCTTCACCTGTTATCTTCCTTATTCTGCCGATATACTCTCTGCAACGAACAAGCTCAAATCTTCTTAATGTTTTAAATTTTTCTTCTGTCATTTTAAGACACTCCTTTTTTATTTACCTATCAAGGCATTACAAATTTAATAAATGTTATAGGATTAACATTTTGTCTTTCACATTCAGATATGATATCTTCCATGTGTGTTGTTTTTGGTCTACATTTTGCTATTCGTTTCATAATGTAACGAAAAAGCAAATAGGCATGCGGGCTATTAATTTCCTTTATTTTTTCAAGCAAATCCAGGTATCGCTTAAAAAAGAAAACACTTTTTTCCAGCCTCATATATTCACCTCCTAAAAAATTAAAGCGCTCTGCCGTCAAGGGATTCAAGCATGTATAAATCAAAGACATAGTCATAATTAATGCCGAGTAAGTATCCATCATAACCATCAAAATCGTCTTCAAAAGCATCTATCGTGGTTTCTTCGCCACAAAAATTATACATGTAACCAGCAAATGTATGTCCTACCTCAATTGCCCCATTTTTATCATGTGGTTCTACAAACTCACACAATAAATCTTTGCACCTCCTAACCCGAACCTTATCTCCAATTTTAGTCATATCATCACCTCCTATTTAATTTTCAGCAATAAGACTACCGTCAAGGCGTTCTAACATATATGCGTTAAAATTGAAACTGCACGCTTCATCTATACGAAAAATGTCATAACTTCCATCTGTCAGAAACAGATTAATTATTTTGTGTTCCTCTCCACAGTATTTGCACATAGCGTCAACAAAAGAACTACCTTTCTCAATTAAGATACCCCAATTACCAAACATTTCAACGCCGTCATACATTTCGATGTCTATATATTCACAGGCTAAATCTTTTAGTCGTCTAACCCTGATTTTGTCTCCAACTTGCAACATATCACCGCCTCCTATTTAATTTTCAGCAATAAGACTGCCATCGAGATATTCTAACATATACGCGTTCAAATTGAAAGGACATTTATACGCAGAAAAAACGGCACAACCTCTATATGGAGAATGGCGCGAATTTATTACGAGCTCCTGCCCACAAAAGACACACATGCTATCAATAAAAAAGCTTCCTTTGTCAATCAGAGCTATACATTCGCTACCAGTTCCGGATCCGATTAGTTTATACCTTTCAATATTCATGTGTTCACAGGCTAAATCTTTTAGTCTTCTAACTCGAACTTTGTCACCCACCTGTATCAAA
>OHIB01000855.1_pt1 | contig 14062 bp, 12 predicted proteins | sample 1568181 | NCBI WGS metagenome assembly OHIB01 (sample SAMEA3879506, study PRJEB24766) | human gut metagenome | biome: human-associated habitat; feature: feces | place: USA | collected 1985/1987
CGATATCCAGCCCGCCGACTGAGCATAAAATACGCATCGGCTCAGTCTCTCTCAACTGATATTTTTCCAGTGCCGCTGCGATCACCTGTCTTTTTCTGACAAGCCCCTCATCACTTAATCCGGCGCCCCGTCCTGCCACGGTCTCCGGCGGAACGGAAAGCAGAGCTGCTGCCATCGCCGCACTTGTCGTCGTATTGCCAATTCCCATCTCTCCGGTGCCAAGCAGCGTATATCCAGCTTCTTTGCACTCTTTTACAAGTTCCATCCCAACCCGGACCGCCTGCATGGCTTCTCTCTCTGACATCGCAGGTTTTAGCAGAAAATCATTTGTGCCTTTTTTTACTTTTCTGCTGATGACTCCCGGAAAAATCCGGTCGGTGTTCACACCGATATCCACCGGAAAAATCTCTGCGCCAACAGCTTTCGCCATTTTGCAGACCGAAGTATTTCTTTTTCCGAGATTCTCTGTCACCGCTGCCGTGATCTCCTGCCCGGACTGGCTGATGCCTTCCGCCACAATGCCATTATCTGCGCACATGACGATCACTGCTTTTTTCGCAATATCAATCTCTGGCGACCCAAGGATTGCCCCGATTCTTGCGAGAAGTCCCTCAAACTCCCCCAGACCATCCAGCGGTTTTGCCACACGATCCCAGTTTGCTTTGATTTCCTGCCCGATTTTTTTATCCGGTTCCTCTATTTTAAATTCCATTATTTTTCCTCTTTATGCACTGCGCATTTTCGTTACTGTTCACTCGTACCTCGTTCCAGTAACAACAGTTCTGTTTTAAATCGCAGCTTCCCGCAGCATCGCATACACTGCTTCCATATCCATGGATTCCCTCAGACCGTCTGCAAGTTTATCATACTGCATCTGCTTAAACTGCCCGTAACTTATCATCTGCCCGGTATCCAGCACCACACCCTTCCGTTCAGCCAGGATACTAACCAGTGTCTCTGCCAGCGTTCCCTCGTCAAAAATGCCGTGAACATATGTTCCGTATACATTACCGGAAAAGATTCCGTCGTATTTTACACTGCCATCTGCTTCGTTTTGTATTCTGCACATGTAACGCTTCTCATTACCTCTGCTTTCCGGATTTATGACACGCTCACTGTCTACGATGCTTCCACCGTCTACGGTGCTTCTATTGTCCACATTACTTCCACTGTCTACGGTACTGCCCATGTGGATCTCGTATCCGCGCACGCTCTTTCCGGAAAGACCAGAGAGTGCTCCGGAAATTTTTCCAAAAGTTCCCGTTACCTGTGTTCTTGTTTTTTCCTGTTTCAGCTCCGTCGCAGCTGGAAGCAGTCCCATACCTTTCATGCTTCCACCGTTTTCCACCTGATATGGATCACGGATCGTCTCACCCAGCATCTGATATCCGCCACAGATTCCAAAAACAATGGTATCCTGCGCTTTCTTTTTGATCAGCGCCTCCAGACCATTTTCCCGCATCCATTTCAGATCGGCCATTGTATTTTTACTGCCCGGAAGCACGATCATGTCCGGGTGGTGTAAGTCTCTCACACTGTCCACATAGCGCACGGAAACCTGCCCGATCTGCTCTAAGACAGACAGATCCGTAAAATTGGAAATTCTTGGATAACGGATGACTGCAATATCGATCAGGCCTTCCTCCTTGCGGTCAAATCTGCTGCTTAAGCTGTCCTCGTCATCAATGGATAGCTCCATATAAGGCACAACGCCCACGACCGGCACATGTCCCCGCTCCTCCAGCATCACAACGCCCGGATCTAATATGGTTTTATCCCCACGGAATTTATTGATGATGAGCCCCTTTACACGTTCCTTTTCCGTTTTTTCGAGCAGCATCAGTGTTCCGAGAAGCTGTGCAAACACGCCGCCCCGGTCAATGTCTCCCACAAGAAGCACCGGTGCATCCAGAAGCTCTGCCAATCCCATATTGACAATGTCATTTTCCCTCAGATTGATCTCTGCCGGACTTCCTGCGCCTTCGATCACGATAATATCGTTGTCTTTTTCTAACTCCCGGAATGCCTTTTTAATTTCCGGGATCAACTGTTTTTTATACGCAAAATAATCTCTGGCGCTCATATTTCCAAGTACTTCACCATTCACGATCACCTGTGAACCGACATGTGTGGTCGGTTTTAACAGGATTGGATTCATTGCAGCCACCGGCTCCACTCCGGCTGCCTCCGCCTGCATCACCTGTGCGCGTCCCATCTCAAGACCTTCCTTTGTGATAAAAGAATTCAGTGCCATATTCTGGGATTTAAACGGTGCCACCCGGTATCCGTCCTGTCTGAAAATCCTGCAGAGTCCTGCCACGATCAGGCTCTTTCCTGCGTTTGACATCGTGCCTTGCACCATGATCACTTTTGCCATAATTCTATCTCCATTCCACAGTCTTCTGCCTCCTGCAAAAGCTGTCTGTTCAGCCTGTTCTGTGATCCAAATACCGTCTGGCAGCAGATCACCTTTCTGCATGCGCACATCACCTGTTTTGCCGCCTCATAATGTTGCCTCTCAAAGTCCTGATACGCCTCCGCAGCGATCACCTGCACCGCAAGCGCTTCTGCCGCCGGATAATCAATATCATTTTTTCCTAAGATCCCCACTGCAAATGGAATCCCGTTTCTCTGAAGCTGCCGGAACAGAAAACTTCCCGTACCATTTCCGGCGATCACAAATACCTCCGGTATGCCCCCGCATTTTTTCAGTTCCACGCAACCGCTTTTCTCCTGAAACGTTCCGTCCGTGATCTCATAAAGCTGATCGACAAATCCATCGGTAAAGACTTCCTCCGGCGTGCCGTAATGCTCAATGTTTTCCCCTTTGACGCATACAATTTTGTCCGACACACGCTCTGCAAGATCAAGTTCATGCAGCGACATGAGAACACCAATTTTTTTCTTCCGTGTCATCTCCTGCAGCATGGATAAAAATTCGAGTTTGTACTTTACATCCAGATAAGATGTCGGCTCATCAAGGATCAGAATCTCCGGCTCCTGACACAGCGCCTTTGCAAGCAGTACACGCTGTTTCTGCCCATCACTCAGACTCATAAAATTGCGTTCTTTTAACGGTGAGATGCGGATCTGTTCCATGCACTGCGCCACCACCGCCTCATCTTTTGGTGTCAGGATGCCAAGTCCTCCGGTATACGGATATCTCCCCATCGCCACAACGTCTGCCACTGTCATCAGCTCCGGTGTGATGCGCTCTGTGAAAACAATGGACATTTTCTTCGCCAGTTCTTTTTCCGGCAGTTCACACAGCCTGGTGTTTTCCACATAAACGCTGCCGCAGATCTCCTGCAGCTGCTTTGCGATAGTCTTTAAAATAGTGGATTTTCCTGCCCCGTTTGGTCCGATCAATGTTACGATCTCTCCCATTTTCAGAGATATCCCTATCTCTTTTATCAGTTCTTTTCCGTGATATCCAACGGACAGTCCGTCCGTGTGCAAAAGTTCCCGTTCTTCCATTCCGCTCCTCATTTTCCATTGTCAGGACATTTCACTGTCCACCGAATGCATGCTTCTCACAATTTTAATGTTGCTTCTTTAGTACCGTTCCTGTCTCTGTTTTAACATGACTGCAATCATCACCGGTGCGCCAAAAATCGCTGTCACGGTACTGATACTCATCTCCGTCGGCGCAAACACCATCCGCGCCAGAAGATCACAGAACATGCAGAATACTGCCCCACCTAAAAAACATGCCGGTATCATGATGATCGGTTTTGCCGTCCGGAATAACCGCTTTACCATCTGCGGCACCGCGATCCCGACAAACGACACCGGTCCTGCAAACGCTGTTACCACTGCGGATAAGATGCTTGATAAGATTACGAGCAGTATGCGGAACATTTTGATATTGACACCCATATTTTTTGCGTAAGTCTCTCCTAACTGGTACGCCTCCATCGGTTTTGACAAAAAGAATGTCAAAATGCCGGTAACGGCTACAGCAAACACGATCGTTTTCACATTCTCCCATGTGATGCCGGAAAAGCTTCCCATCGACCAGTTATGAAGATTCACAATGTCGGAATCCTCTGCAAACGTCACAAGAAAATCTGTGACTGCGGAACAGATATAGCCGATCATCACTCCGATCAGCACTAAAAATGACATATTCTGAACTCTCGGTGACATCAGAATCACACAAAACATTGACAGCATAGATCCTGCGAACGCCGCCACGATCAGATCCACAGAAGATAATGTTCTGGAATATCTTAAGAACACGATCATCACGACCGCCACAAATAATTTTGCCCCGGAAGAAATACCAAGAACAAACGGTCCTGCGATCGGATTATGAAAAAAAGTCTGCAGCAGATACCCGGACAATGCCAGTGCACCGCCGAGCAGGATTGCAGCAAATGTTCTCGGAATGCGGATCTGGAACAGAATAGTTGCATAAAGTTCATCCTGCTCCCCCCGGAACTGTCTCAAGATGTCCGAGATTGAAATCTGCACACTTCCGGCACACACACTGATTGTGAAAAAAATCACAAGCAGTGCCACAAGCACCACAAAGCAGACCGTATATCTTATTTTTCTATTTGAGCTTATACATGTAGGTAAGTTCATCCGTATCCTCCGAGGTCAGCATCTCATGAAAATCATGGATAATGCTTCCGGTATCCATTGTATCCTGATAAAGGTTTTTCCCGATACACCATACGTTTCCGTCTTTGACTGCCTTAAAATCTGCAAAAAGACTGTTTTTTGCCAGTAAATCATCAACCGTTGTCAGATTGCCGTCAATCGTGCTGTTATAGACGAGATAATCTGCGTCTTTCGCCTGCGCATAGAATTCTTCCATCTGCATATTGACACTGGAAGCTGCGTTATCCTCGCCCTTTAAATTCTGGAACACATACTCCCCACCGGCAATGTCGATCATTTTCGGAACATAGTCATTGCTCTTCCGCACACTGACCGTTCCCGCTGTTGTAACATAGAAAAATGCAACCGTCTTTCCGGTAGCTTTCACATCAGAAAGCTCTTTCACATACTGTTTCTGTTCCTCAAATGCTCTCACCGCCGCATCCTCATTTCCGGTCAGCACTCCATAAAGCTTTACCCACTCGGTCCTGCCGAGCGGATCAGACTCATAGCTGGAATGATCGACTAAAACCGGAATGCCAAACGATTCCAGATTCTCCTCTACCTCCGGTGAATGTCCGATCATCGTTGACTCAATGGCAAGCCCGCACTCTTTCGAACAGATTAGTTCATAATCAGGTGCATTATACTTTCCGGCATATACGATCTGTCCGCTCTCCATTGCCGCCTTTGCCTCCGGGATTTCCCATTTTTCTTCAGGCAGTCCGGACAGGCAGATGTGATCCAGTGCACCGATACTGCAAAACATATCCATAGCCGCGGAGGCAACCAGATAAATATCGGACACCGGGGCATTTAAGACTGTGATCCCATTCTCTAAATCCTCCGGTACCTGTTCCCCTTCGGTATTCAGCAAAAATCTGCTTCCATCCGATATGGAAATCAGTGTAAAACCGTTCTCATAATAATCCACTGCAAACTCTGTGGCATAATCTAAATCCATGCTCTTTTCATAATTCAGTTCACTGCTGATCTCATGATCCCCACTCTTCCAGGAGGTCTGGTCGTCTCCACAGCCCAATATCTGGATGCAGGCAAAAAGCAATATACACCACAGACCGATTTTTTTTATCTGCTTCATTCTTTTTTTCCTTTTCTCTTCCGATGTATCTGCCACGCTGTGATACTTACTGCAATCACTGCTGCGACATAGACAACTGCGATCACTTCCATCGGTTTTTTCCCGGCGTTTGCAATGGAAGCACTGTCGAGCAGAATCGTATATTCAATCTCATGCGGCACGCTCATGGCTGTCGTATCTGCCGTTACCGGCACTTCTTTGTCAAACGCCGTCACAGGCAGTTCAAAAACCGAATTACCCTCTGTATTGACCGGAAGATAAGTCTCTCCGTCCAGCGTCATATAATCATAATTTGGACTGCTCCACTCAATCTCAATGACAGCTTTCTCATCCTGCACCTGCAAAATTGCCGGTGATGTGACAGACGCCCTGCCGCTTCCCCCTGTCAGCTGCACTTCAATCTCATACTCTCCATCCGGGAGATCAACCTGTATTCCTTTTTCCCATACTTCGGTTCCGTTTCCGTTGCTCTGCATTCTGTTTTTCTCTCTTTCCTGTTCGACGGTCTGTTCCAGATGATGTTCTATGGAGTCCTTCTGCCTGAATATGAAAAAAGCGTCTCTTTTTCACAAAAGAAACGCTGCACTCAAATCACAATATAAAAATTTTCCTGTCCTATCTTACAAAAATGATCTAAAAACAGGTCAAATTTTCTCATCCGTACAGCCAGTTACTCGTGGCGTGGAAACATTTTTGTTTCCCGTACAACAATCAGGCAGGTCTCCTGACTTACAGATCATCATGCATTGCCCTCTTCCCGGCTGCCCAGTGAGTTTTTGGAATGCACTCCCTAAATACAGTGACGAGTTCGTACAGGATTCGCACCTGTTTCCCTTTTCACCAGATCCGGCAGAGTGAGGTCACCCTGCCTATCTGACACCTGTTTGTTTCATTATCAAGTTCGTTTGAACTATAACATATGCTTTTAAAAATATCAATCGTTTTCCAAAAACCTATTCAACACTGGCAAAACTATTCGCAGCGATCATCTTTTTCAATTGTGTGGCAGCCTCCTTAAATGGGTGCTTGCTGTCATAGATCAGACAGATATTCCGGGACGGTATCTTCTCACACAGGGGTATCTCTGACACCTCTCCCCTGTCAATCGCATCCTTTGCCATCGGTTTTGGTATAAAAGCCAGCCCCAGTCCGCTTCTTACCAGTGGAAGGATCTGATCCGCCGTTGCAGTCTCTGTATCCGGCTCAAAGTCCAGACCATAAGAAGCAAATAACTGCCTGTAAAACTGAAAGGTCACCGTCTCCTTTCCAAGACAGATGAGCGGATATTGCATAATCTCCTCAAATGTTGTTTGCTTTCCTGCCAGATGCCCAAACTCTGTTCCACCGATCAGTATTTCCTGATATGGATGAAGCATTGTCATGTGGAGCGGTGCATCCGCTTTTACAGGTGTGGAAACGACTGCAAAATCAACCGTTCCCCTTCTCACCGCTTCCACCGCCTGCGGTGTGGAATGATTGTAGATCTTCAGCCGGATTCCCGGGTATGTATTGTGAAACTCTTTTAACTTATCCAGAAGGAACAAATTTAACGCGGTCTCACTGGCTCCGATTGCAATACTCCCATGGGACAGTCCCACACATTCTGCCAGTTCCTCCTCTGCCGTAAAAAGCTGTTCCATGACCGCTGCTACATGTGTATACAGCTTTTCCCCTTCCGTAGTCAGAAAAACTCCACGGTTCGTCCGCACCAGAAGCGTACAATGAAGCTGCTGTTCCAGACAGTTCATTGCCCTTGTCACATTCGGCTGGCTGTTTCCCAACACCCTTGCAGCCCTCGTAAAATTATTATATTTCGCAACGTAATAAAAAATTTTATAATACTCAAAATTCACATCCATAGCTCGCCCTCAATCATATCAAATTATTATTTCTGCTATATCAATTATAGTTTTCACATATTTCTATTTCAATAGTATAATTTTAGCGAAAAAAAGAAAAGGAAGCGATTCATTTATGGCAGAAAAAACAATTTTTCCACGCGAAGAAAAAGCAGATGTTTTATTCAACAAAATATTAAATGATCCATGGGCATGTGAAAAACTCCAGGGGACTTTCTGCAATTCCCTGTTTTGCAATGAGGATAACAATTTTCCATTATCTCCCGCTGAATTTTCCCAGGCACTTTTTAATGCTTATCACAACAGAGATCTGTCAGCTTTTCTTATGGCAATCTGTCAAAATACATTATTCGATCTGCTCCGGAATTCGTTTCTGATTCCGTACCGTTTTAACGCAGACGGCAGAACGAATCCGATTATCATGACTGACGAATCGGGCAATTTACTGCCCGGATATAAAACAACCATACATGAAAAAAATTACCAGCATTTTTATGATGTCTACTGTGATCTTGACAATAAGAAAAATATTTATTTTGCACAGGCCTACCGTTACCGCCATGCCTATGCTTCTGAAAAAATGGATATGGATCAGCAGATTCTGGAAAAAAATACCGGTGTACTGATCATCCGCGAGCTGCCCGACACTGTCAAGCTGAAAGAGACAGAGGCAGAAGCTTATTCTGCTGTCTGGGATCTTATGATCAAACTGGAGAAAAGTCTTCCTATGGCGTACATTTTCTATGGGCAGGATTCTCTGGTAGAGGAAAACACCCGCTATGATGAGATTGGTATTTTTCTACCGGATTCGCTGTTTTTGAAGAATCTGGAACGACATGTAAAAAAGGCAGAGGCGATCATTTATGCAGAAGAATAATTATATGGATATCATGGAAAAAAATCATATGGAAATCCCCTGGCACGATTACACGGAAAACGACAGCAATGTTCTGATCAATAAAGCAGGGCTGATCGAGAAGGCTTCTGTTATCGGAAGAGTCGGATTGATCATGCTCTCCTGTGGAACCGGAGCATGGCGTGTCCGCACTTCCATGAACCGTCTTGCAAAGGAACTTGGTGTCACCTGCACCGTGGATGTCGGACTTATGTCCATCGAATTTAACTGTTTTGACGGAAAAGAATGTGTCTCACAATCCTTAAGCATTGCCAATACAGGTGTCAATACCTCAAAGCTTTACCGTATGGAACAGTTTGTTGACAATTTTCCAAAACAGGAAGCCCATCTGACAGGTGAAGAGATTCACAGACGTCTGGATGAAATCGAGTCTATTCACACACTCTACTCCCCTGCCAAACTTGGTCTCGCCGCTGCACTCGCATGTTGTGCTTTCACGTTCCTGCTGGGTGGTGGTCCGATTGAAATGGTTCTCGCCTTTATCGCAGCCGGTATTGGAAATGTGATCCGCACCAAACTGATCAAACACCATTATACGTTATTTTTAAATATTGCAGTATCAATCTCTGCCGCCTGTCTGACTTATACCGTATGTCTGCATCTGGCAGAAATGTTATTCCATATTCCGTCCTTCCACGAGGCAGGATATATCTGTTCCATGCTGTTTATCATACCAGGATTTCCATTCATCACAAGTGGAATCGACCTTGCCAAGCTTGATTTGAGATCCGGACTGGAACGCCTCACTTATTCCGTGATCATCGTGCTGGTCGCTACCATGTTTGCATGGATCATGGCATTGCTCTTAAAATTGCAGCCACAGGATTTTTCCTCATTATCCATCGATCCTGTCCTTCATCTGTTACTGCGGTTGATCACAAGTTTTTGCGGTGTATTCGGATTCTCTATTATGTTCAACAGTTCGATCCCGATGGCAGCCACGGCTGCCTTTATCGGTGCCATCGCAAATACATTGCGTCTGGAACTGGTCAACTTTACGGCTACACCTGCCGCTGTCGCCGCTTTTATAGGCGCATTAACCGCCGGACTTCTGGCTTCCATCATAAAAAAATGGAACGGTTATCCACGTATTTCACTAACCGTTCCATCCATTGTTATTATGGTTCCAGGACTTTACCTTTATCGTGCAATTTATAATTTCGGGATCATGTCACTGACAGAAGCTGTCTCCTGGTTTGCTGCTGCGATCATGATCATCATTGCGCTTCCGCTTGGTCTGATTTTTGCAAGAATCCTGGCCGACCGCACGTTCCGCTATTGCACCTGATGTAAATTTTTTCTTTCCATTAACAAACTTTTTCTAAGATTTCATTTAAGGCATTGCCACTGCTGGAATGACTTCTTACCACTTCGGCTTTGCTGCGCTCCGCCTCCGCTACCGCACATTTTACCATCTTGTGGGAAACTGTATTGGTAAACAGGATAATCAGATCCGGTGACCCAATCTGGCTGCTTAACTTTGCCGGCATCTGGGTAAATACTTTTGCCTTACATTTATGCTCCTTACAAATCTTTTTATACTGACACACCATACGGTCATGTCCTCCAATAATGACTACGCTCATAAATTATCCTTTCGTTATAACGCTTACCTTATTATAATGCTGCGAGCTGTTTTCCGAGGTCTTTGCATGCATCTAAGGCTGCATCGTCCGGTGCTTCCTGGCAGATCATGCCCTCTCCGTTCATAACGGTTGCTCCGGCTGCTGTCATGCGGTCTGCCCAGTCGCGCATCCACTGTCCGTCGCCCCATCCATAAGAGCCAAACAAAGCGATTGTCTTACCTGCGGCAAATCCTTCCACATCGCATACAAATGGTTCCATCTCGCCTTCTTCGAGTACTTCTGCTCCCATTGCAGGACAGCCCATTGCGAAACCTTTTGCAGCTTTTAAATCATCTAAAGATGCACTTGCGACATCAACCACCACTGCTTCTTTTCCTGCTGCCGTTACACCCTCTGCAACTGCATTTGCCATACTCTCTGTGTTTCCTGACTGTGACCAGAATACGATTGTTACTTTATCCATGATTCTTTCCTCCATACTACCTGCAGTTTTATGTTTTTATTTTTTCACATTCCTGCATTTTCTATTCTTTATCAGTTTATAAAGTTAGTATTCGCTAACCTATAAATAAAAATTAAGCATAACAGGCAGCCATCTCGCTCACACTGCGTCCACTTGCAAGCAGCTGTATCAAAACTTTTCTTGCCTCTTCATATCTGTTAAACAAAGCCTTCTTCTCCTCTACATGTCCGTACACTTTCCAGTAACCGGCATACAGATAATTGTGACCTTTGTTCTCAATGAATCCCTCCACATCTTCCACAGGATAACCGAGCAATAATCCCATCTCATGTGGAAATTCTGCAATCTGCTCCATACAGTCTGCATAGCGTTTCTGAAAACGGCTTAAAACATCGCTTAAATCCAGGCTTTCGTATCCAAAACTCTTCATCGACTGACAGACTCTATCCTGCATCAGGTACGCTTTCAACCCATCCTCGCGGTACACTAAAAAGGTTGCTTTATCTTCGCTTTCCAACAGCAGATAATAGGAAATACCGGAACGTTCCAACACCTGTTTCATCTGTGGTGCAAGTTTTTTCTCCACATTCAGTAAATTAGAAACCTTCATACCGGAGATCATCGGTGCACACTGTACGACCAGATGTGTCTCAATTCTTTCTCTGTCTAATCTTGTGATCATCTCGTATACTTCCTGACTCACTTTGCTCTCCTTTGCTTTTCGGTTAGTTATATCTAACTCGTAGGTATATATTACACAAAAAAAGAAAACGTGTCAACACTGTTATTGAAACGTTTTCTCGTTAAGCTTCTATCTCAATTCCTTCCTGCACAAAAATGCGCAGATCAAAACAAAAATACAGCAGACCACCCATGTGACCGGTTCGCAAAGGCACACTGCAAAATACCCATATGCCGGCACGACCCAGATAGCAAAAATCACCTTTCCTATCAATTCCAGACTGCTGCACACAAGCGGCATCATCAAATGATTCATTCCCTGCAGCATATTTCTCAAAATAATAATCACTGCCATCGTAGGAATCAGCGGGAAACTGATCCTGAGATATAATGCAGTATTATAAATAACATCCGCATTACTGCTTCCTGTTACCAGTCTGACGGCATCTTCCACGAAGAAAGTCACAAAAACCATGGAAAAAATCCACCAGACCGCAAAAAGAAAGAATGCTGACCATACTCCTTTTTTGATTCTGTTTCGATTTCCGCCACCCATGTTCTGGCTTGTATAAGTTGCAACACTCGTTCCAAGCGCAAGTCCCGGCGTATGGAAAAGTTCCGCCAGCCTTCTTGCGCCTACCTGCGCCGTAATATACAGATTTCCAAGTGCGTTGATGCTTCCCTGTAAAATAACACTTCCAATATTATAGATTGCACTCATCAAAGCCATACTAAATCCTGCAACAACCATTTCAAGTACAAATTTTTTCTCCACCTGATAATCATTTCTTTTAAAATGAAGCAGTGGATAATTGCGCCATATAAGTATGAACGCCAGAAATGCACTTACTCCTTGTGACAAAACCGTTGCAAACGCTGCACCTCCGATTCCCATCGCCAGTGGTGCCATAAACGCATAATCCAATGAAATATTCAAAACGCTGCTGAACAGCAAAAACAAAAGGGGTGTCATACTGTTTCCAACCGCCTGAAGCATAGCTGCTTCCATATTATACGCCATCGTAAATGGTATTCCGATCAGTATGATCGTAAGATATTCCATCGCACCTGCCATCGTCTCTTCCGGAACCTGCAAAAGGATTAGCAGAGGTTCTTTACACAACAGAAAAATAGACATTAAGACAATGGATACCGACATGGAAATTGTTACCATCCAGCAGGAGGCATGCTTCATTTTTTGCTCATCCCCTGCTCCAAAGCTGCGGCTTAAAGACAACGCCAGTCCATTATTCATTCCAAATGCAAAATTCGTGATAAGTCCATATAGCGCCGAAACTGCTCCAATCTGTGCGAGTGCGTGATCTCCCAGAACATGTCCGGCAATTGCAGTATCCGCCAGATTATAAAACTGCTGCAGCAGATTTCCAAAAAACAGTGGCAGCGCAAATTTTAATACAAGCCGGAACGGATTTCCCCTTGTCATATCCAGCACACGGCTTTTTTCATTTGTTTCCATCGTAATCCCTGCTCCTTTAATCTTTACTCAGAAACCGGTCCCACTCTTCGGCATCTGCGCTTCCGCTTACTTTAATCATGAAAGTATGGTCTTCCGTATCAATGGATACCGTATAGACACCTTTCTCCTGCTCAATGGAATAGATTTCACATCCTTCCAGTTCCTTTAATTTTGCTGCCTGATCTTCTGCCGCGATCAGTATATCCTCTTTCTTTTCTTTCAGATTACCATCTGCGTCATAAACTTTATAGCCTTCCTCGACAAATGCCGTAATCTCCGGCTCACGGATTTTCAGTTTCAGTTCATTTGCACGCATTTCGCGGATATCACGATTGCACGAATTTTGTGGTAAAATCGTCACATTGTCCAATATCATTTCAAAGATCCCATTGACTGCGCAGGTTTCTGCAATGTATGCGCCCTCAAATCTGAAGTTTTGTAATTCATTTTCAGTATAGTATTTCATTTGTTTTCTCCTGTCATTGATATCATATCTGTAAATTCATTCATCTACTTTACTTTTTCTGACCGTCTACTCCTGCAGCTTTTTCACTTCATCTAACGAAAGTCCTGAAATAGCTGCAATCTTTTCAGATGTGAATTCCTTTAAAGCAAGCATACGCTTTGCTGTTTCAAAAGCTGCCTGATTTTTGCCTTCTGCCAGTCCAGCTTCATGTCCAATCTCACGACCAGCCTCAAACTCTGCCTTTCTCAACTTCTTCTCTTCCAATTCTTTATCATACTCAAAAATGCTCATATTAATAACCTCACTCCGGTTTCGGATAAGGAATTCTGTCAGGATTCCTTCCCGGATACATTCGTTTACAGCACGTTCCACTGCCTGGTTCAATTGCATGTATGCCGCATAGTGACGTACTTTGGCAACATACTGTGCATATTCTTTTAACATACTGCAATGCTGCATCAACTCTGCATTGTGTCCTTCATTGACATTCAAAACAGTAACAATTAATTCGAGCTTTGGTTTACCTGACAGATGTTCAAATGCTGAGGAAAGCCGAAGCTCTGTACGGTCAGATATCGCAGTTGAACCATTGTAAAACTCGATAAAATCACTTTGATTGACCGCATTGTAAAGTGAGAGCAGATTCTTCCGGTCAGAAAATAACATCCGGAAAACGGTGTCCTTGTAGTTCCGGTTTGTTGTCGGTGTTTTAACGGTGAAGTTTCTCTTTGACCTGTTACGGTTTCTTTTACATTTTGCCATAATTGTTTCCTCCTGATATGTGGCAGAACAGCCTATGTTTAAAACGGTTCTCTGCTTGCAGGAGAATAACAACTGTTTGTGATTCCAAGTTCATTTCGTCTCCTGCTTTTCAATTGTTGATGGGTAACAAAAAGCATAGATA
>OHIB01000869.1_pt1 | contig 13860 bp, 7 predicted proteins | sample 1568181 | NCBI WGS metagenome assembly OHIB01 (sample SAMEA3879506, study PRJEB24766) | human gut metagenome | biome: human-associated habitat; feature: feces | place: USA | collected 1985/1987
AGAACTTGCACGATATTAGCACCTGTAGAGCAGAACATAATCTGTTTTACAGGTGCTTTTTTCAATTAATAAGGAACTGGTACTTTCGCCTCTTGTGAAAATGTCTAATTAAAAGACTAAAAAAAGACTAAAAAACTTTAAATTAAGTAATACTTTACAAATGTTTAATTTTCTATTAACTAAATATTGACTTAAAATTACTTTATGATATACTGAATTTATCAAATAAATAAAGCAATTGCACACTGGTTCCCATATTTTTACTGCACTCCCCAAGTATGCAGTACCCTCTCCCTGAAATATGGGAAGCAGCGTGCAATTGCTTTTTTATTAAGTGAAACCGGATAGATGGAGGGCACTGGAAGGTTTTTACAAGAAATGGAGAAGAAAGGAAAGGTAGAGCAAAAACATGAGAAGGGTAGGAAAACAGATTGTTGCCATCACGCTGGCAGCGGCAATGATGGGGTCACTGACACCGGAGGCATGCACATTTTTACAAAATGAGGTGGTGTATGCGGCGGAGACAAATGAAGCGTCAGCACCAACAGTAACACGTACAGAACTGTACAAAAATGAGGGCGCAAAAACAACAAAAACCATTGATTTTTCAGAATTGAAAGAAGATGACTGGAATGGTGAAGGAAAAATTACTTTTGCATATGATGAATCCATCAATGGCTCGTTGGGAAATGTGAATGAAGAGTATGAATTAACTGCAAAGGTAACACTGGATGAAACATCCTATCAGTCGCTGGATGCAGATAAAGCGCATCTGAATATCCAGGGTGTAACAAAACTGGGATCAAAATGGGGATGGAACAACAGTACGGATTGCCAGTGGCTGCAGAAGGATTCTTTTATGAAAGTTGGGGAGAATTATTCAGCTGATCTGAAAGTAAAGTTTTCAGGAATAACACCGGATACATTGATGGATGTTGAATTCGTTCTTGTGGGAACCGGATTTAAGGGAACTGTGACATTTTCAAATGTAGTTCTCACAAATTTATCAAGCGATAAACAGGAACTGACCAAACAGGAGCCAACCGTTCTTTCTGATTTAAATAATGAATCCCAGGTAAATCTGTGGGCAGGTGAAACCGGATATCAGTATTTCCACGGTGGAACAAAAAATGCTGCTCCGGAACTTTCCTATGACGCAAATGGCGGGGACGGAAGATTAAAAGTAAGCCTGAATTATACAGCCAACTCCGGCGAATCATGGAGTGAGGCAAAAGTGAAATTCACACCGAAGACACCGGCTGATATCAGCAATTATAATCAGGTGAGTGTGGATTTGATTTATCCGGAAAGCAGTAATATTTCCAAGATAAAATTTTTCTCCAACAGCGGAATCAATAAAGATACCAGCATAGATTCGTCCGAGGCAACAGATGCAGGAAAAGGATATAAGAAAGTTACAGTTACTTTAGGATTTTCTCCATCTGCCACACCAATGGATGATCTGACAATCGGACTTATCGGAGCCAACAGTTCCTTTGCAGGGGATGTTTATCTGGATAATCTGATACTTTCCCAGAAGGATGCCAGTGGTGATTTTGTGACAATTACCGCAACACCGAATACAGACGCAACACAGGCAAAACCAGAAGCAACAGATAAAACCCTGACCATGACAGATCCGGATGCCAGCAATAGCGCAAAGGCATTGTATGCATATCTGCAGGGACTGACCGAAAGTGATCAGGTACTGTTTGGACATCAGAATGATGTGAGCCATTCCGTAGGAAACAACGATCTGGGAGATGTAAAAGATGTGACCGGTTCCGTCAGCGGTATTTTCGGCATTGACTCCCTGGCATTGTTTGGAAGCGAGGCTGGTGGTACGGATGCGGCATCTGCACTGCAGAGTTCCATTGACTACAGCAAAAAGGCGGCCCAAAACGGTGCAATCGTTACCTTATCCACCCATATGCCGAATTTCACCAACGCAAAAATTAAAAAGAATGCAGATGGAACCTACGATTTCTATAACTGTGATTTTAATGAAGCAAAAGATTTATCCGGTGATTCGTTAAAGAAGATTTTGCCTGGTGGAGAGAAGAATGAGGTATTTAAGGCATATCTTGATACGATTGCAGTCTATGCCAATGCATTGGAACAAGAGAATATCCCGGTGATTTTCCGGCCATTCCATGAGGATACCGGCGGCTGGTTCTGGTGGGGCAGTGCAAACACCGCAGAAAGTTACAGGAGTCTGTATGCATATACCAGAGATTATCTGGAATTCAAAGGCGTGCACAATATGCTTTATGTGTATTCGCCAAACGGACCGCTGGAGACCGAGGCAGAGTATATGTCGCGGTATCCGGGAGATGCCTGTGTAGACATTCTGGCATTTGATTATTACAACGACTTTAATACTTATCCGGCAGAGAGTGATACTTCATTCTTTGATCATCTGGATCAGACCTGTCAGGTTGTATCATCACTTGCAAAACAGCATAACAAGCTGGCTGCGATTTCGGAGACCGGTGTACGTGTGATGAAAAAGGATGGAAGTGATAACGAAGGGCTTCTTGTAAAAAATAATCCGGTCAGTGAGGCAAAGTCGGGTGTGAACTGGTATCAGAAAGTGAATGATATCGCAAAGAAAAACGACATGCCATATTATATGGTATGGGCAAATTTCAGCGATACCAATTTCTATGTGCCGTATAAATACAGTGATACCATGGGTCAGGAAATGGTCAATGAGTTTATTGATTACTACAACAACGCGGATTCAGTATTTGGAAACGGTACGAATTTCTATGGAAATATCGATAAGTACGCAGGAGTAAAGACGGATAATTACAAAGATGTCAGCGGATACATGGTAGCACCGTTTGATATGGATACGATTTTAAAGCCAACTGCATTAAAGGCAAGTGTTTCCAATGCCGGTGAAGTATCGTTTGTTGTAAAGGATACGGCAAAAGGCAAACAGTTGACATTGCCGGCTGCAAAAGGCTCCGACAGATTCTATACGGCGCAGCTGACACAAAAGGAAATGGATCAGATCGGAGAAACAGATGTTGCATCCATTACACTCGTTGCAGATGGAAAAGAACTGTCCACGATCACAAATCTGAGTATCGGAAAAGAAAAGGACAAAGCTCCGGCAGGTGTGCTGGAAAATTTTGACTACTATGTCGGGAGTAATGGACTTCTGGATGCAGCTTACGGTGGAAATTCTGCCGCTGGATGCAGTTCGTCCTTTACGCTGGATCAGGAGCATAAGGCAGACGGTACATATGGTGCTGCATTTAGTTACAAATTAAAAACAACCGGTTCGGAAGTCTGGACGGGTCTGGTAAATGCAAGTCTGGGCAATACAGATTTTTCAGCCTATAATGCATTGAAATTCTGGACAAAACTTGATGGAAAAGGGCAGAAGGTTGTTGTACAGATCAAGGCAGGAGGAGAAGAGTATGAAGTATATCTGACCAATCTTGCGAAGACAGAAGATGCCTATGAAGTAACCGTTCCATTCTCAGCTTTTAAAGGGAAGACGGGTGGAAAACTTAGTGGGGATGCTTTAAAAGATGTGCAGGCATTCGGACTCTGGTGTAATTCCAACCCGGCAGGTTCCGCGGTAGATGTGGAATCGGTACTTTACTTTGATGCATTCAAAGGAACAACGATCAGTGATGCAGAAGCTGCAAAAGCAGATGCCGATGGCCTGATTGCGGTAAAACAGATCAGCCAGAGTGGAAATAATGGCGGAAATTCTTCCTCCGGAAGCAGTACCTCTGGTGGAAATTCCGGCAGCACAACAACACCGGATACAAAACCATCGGAAACCCGGAAAACGGACAAAACATTTGAGAATATTGCAAAAGATACAAATGCGACACTTACCGTTGAAAAGAACGATAAGGGAGAAGTGACAGATGCCCGGGCACAGCTGGACAAAACAGTAAAGAATGCTTCCGAGACAAAGAAGACTACAATTTCAGCAGATGTGGTTGCAAAATTAGTCCAAGAGGCAGGAACCAGCGACATCACGATTACCCAGACAACAAAGAACGCTTCCGGCAAAGTGATGAACAGCGTATCTGTCAATGCGAAGGATCTGCAGGCAGGCAAAAAGCTGACACTTGTAAAAGTTGATAAAAAGACAGGAGAAAAAGTCCTGATCAGCAGCAGGACTTATAAGGTTTCCAAAGACGGAACTGTGACAGCGGATACCAAAGATGCCGGTGATTATGTACTGCTGAATGAGAAGGATGCAAAAGCCCTGAGCAGTAAAATCTTAAAGAGTATTGCATTAAAGGATACCAAGAAAACGGTTGCAAACGGAAAGAAGGCAAAAGTTACTTTTGATAAGAACCTGAACATGGAAAATGTAAAGAAGATCACTTATACATCTTCCAAAAAGTCGGTTGTAACCGTGAATAAAAATGGTACAATTGTCGCAAAGAAAGCTGGCAAAGCAGTTGTGAAAGTAAAAGTCACTTTAAAGAACGGAAAGACAAAGACTGTAAAGATGACGATCAAAGTGACAAAGTAAATTTACAGGAGTTTCGTCAAAATTTTAATAAGAAAAAGACGGTTTCGCAGGAAATCGTCTTTTTTCTTACCCATAATTGTAAAGAGAAGCGTGTGTGTTTTTTCGGGGGAATTGATTGTAATTTCAGGAACCTTTGTTTATACTAAAATCAATAGAAAAGAGAATGAGAAGGAGAACATTTATTATGGCAGGAAAACACATTTCCATTCCGGCACTTTTAAAGATCGGTGCGGGTGCATTGGACAATCTGGGGATTTACTTAAAAGAGTTACAGTTACAGAAAGTAGTTGTATTGTTTGGAAACGGTCTTGTAGAAATGTTTGGTTCTACCGTTATGGAAGCATTGCAGCAGGAGGACATTGATATTTTAGAATATCAGGAACTTGATACCGTGCGGTTGGAAGATCTGACCAGTCTTGCATTTTCCATGCCGGCGAAGACGCAGGCAGTCATCGGCATCGGTGGCGGAAAAGTGATTGATGGTGCGAAATATTGTGGATTTCTGCGAAATCTGCCGTTTATCAGCATCCCGACATCGGCATCGAGCGATGGCTTTTCAAGTGCCAGTGCTTCCCTTCTGGTGGAAGGACGCCGCAAGTCCGTTCCGGCAAAACTTGCATATGGGATTGTGGTGGATACAAGGATTATCCGCAGTGCACCGGAGAAATTTTTATATTCCGGAATCGGCGATATGGTATCAAAAATTACGGCACTGTATGACTGGATTTTTGAGGAAGAACATGGGTACGGAAAAGTCAATGATTTTGCTGTCATGATTGCAAAGAAAGCAGTCAACAGTTTTGTGCGCACACCGTTTACTTCGATACAGGATGATCTGTTTTTAAAGGAACTTCTGGATTCTCTTGCAATGAGCGGAATTGCAAATGAGATTGCGGGCAGCAGTGCGCCAACGAGCGGCAGCGAACATCTGATTTCCCATGCGCTGGACAAGATGCTTGAGCATCCGCAGCTTCATGGTATTCAGGTTGGCATTGCGACATATCTGATGAGTGTTGTGCAGGATCATCGTTACCGGAGGGTAGACACGATTTTTATGCAGACGGGGTTCTGGGATTATGTAAAAACACTGGATCTTCGGCGGGAGGATTTTGAGAAAGCAGTTGATCTGGCACCGTCGATCAAACCGTTCCGCTATACGTATCTGCATGAGCAGCAATATAGGGATCGCGCGAAGGAACTCCTGCATACAGATGCGCGGCTGCAGGAAATCCTGAAATAGAGAGGAAAATAAATTACAGGATATACAATGATAAAAGTAGCAATATGTGATGATGATATACAATTTATTTATAAATTGGAACAAAGTATTTTTCGGTTTGCAGAAATGAAAAGAATAAAAGTGGATGTTGACGGTTATACAAGTGGAGCAGAATTTATTCAAAAACTGCAGCAAAGCGAAAGGTATGATTTGTTATTTTTGGATATTGAATTAGGGGACAGCTCGGGGATTATCGTTGGAAACTGGATTCGATCCCAGATCCAATATGAATCCATGCAGATTGTTTTTGTATCGGCAAAAGAAATGTATGCCATGCAGCTTTTTGATCTGCGTCCAATGAATTTCCTCGTGAAACCCATACAACAGGAACGAGTAGATTATATATTAGATGAATATGAAAGGCTGTATCAGTTTCAGCCACATATTATAGAAATTGGGAAAGGAAGAAATTCGATACGGATAGAAGAACATTCTGTTTTTTATTTGCAGAGCCTTGCCAGAAAAATTCAAGTGGTAACAGCAAATGATACATTATGTGTTTATGGAAAACTTTCGGAGGTTATTCCTGCGTTGAATCCGCATTTATTCTGCGTGGTACATAAATCTTATGTCATTAATCTGCGGTATGCAGAATCTTTTCAGAAAGACAGCGTACACATGATCAATGGGGATGACATTCCGGTCAGTCGGTCTATGAAAAATAACCTTGATCATGCAATTATGGAAAAGATGAGGTGTGGCGGGTGAATAACATAGAAAGAATATTTGAAGCGGTATGTAACATATTAAGTGTGTATGTAAGTTTTAAAGTGACGGATGTTTTTCTGGAAAAGAAAAGAAAACTGCCACGGATGGCAAATATTGTTTATGTGATCGTATGGCTTATTAATACAATTGTTGCATTTGGTTTTCGAAATGCCATGGGAACTACGGTGAGTATGGTACTGCTTCTCTGGGCGGCAGAAGGTATATTGTATGAAGGAAGTATACTGCAGAAAATAATGGCAGGTTGTTTTACAGTATTGCTGGGGCTTACCATTGAATTTATCATGTATTATTATCTGGGAGATTTTTCTTTGTTTTCCGAAGGGCGGGCAATGGGAACCATCACAGGGGCAATGGTCAATCTGCTCATAGCAATGGGAATAAGACAGGTGATATGTCGGCGAAGGGTTATGGAAACACAGAACTATTACTTTATGATTCTTGTATTAGCCGGAAATATTGTCTGGATATATGCTCTTGAGAGTGTATCCGGCGAAAATTCGCCAAAAACAGTATTATCACTGGCTATTATGATCGTTGTAGATCTTGGAATGTTCTATTTGTATGACCGTTTGGGAGAAGCTTATCAGGATAAAATGCAGCAACGGCTTTTAAAGGAACATATGATGGCCTATCAGGAGCAGATGCATATCATGCAGCAGAATCAGAAAAAGCTGGATTCTTTGCGGCATGACATGAAAAACCATATGTATCTTCTGCAGACATATCTTAATGAAGGAAGGTATGATAAGGCACAGGAATATGTAAATAAAATGAGTGAGCATTTGCAGACGGAGCATAAGTATGTGAATACGGGGAATCTGGAACTGGATATGATTTTGAATCATAAACTGGCAAAAGCGGAGGCAATGTCCTGTCAGATTCAGTCGCAGATTGTGATTCCGTGCCAGTTGCCAGTGGATGGATATGATTGGAATGTTTTGTTTGGAAATCTGTTGGACAATGCAATTGAGGCAATGGAGCAGATAAAAGATCGTTTTTTGGAGATTCGGATACAATATGACAGGGGAATTCTGGGTATACAGGTGAAAAATACGTTTGATGGAAAAGTCAATAAACAGGGAGAACGTTTACTGACAAGGAAGAAACAACAGGCATTGCATGGAATCGGTATGCAGAATATTTCAGATGTTGTAGACAAATACGGGGGATGGAAATCTATAAATATCGATGAAAATATATTTGAGGTTCAGATTGTGTTATATCTTTGAAAAAATCCCATGGTGTATGCTATGGGATTTTTAATGCAGATTTTGACGAAAATCAAACCAATTTTAACATGCAGAAAGAATAATGGGAAAAATGAAGTATAGTATACACAAGAGAGGGGGGATGGCTATGAAAAATATTTTAAAAATAATGCTTATGATGATTACAATTTTTACGATAGCAGGTTCTGCTGTCTATGCCGCGGAAATACCGGTTTCAGATCAGGATCAGTTAATAACGAGCAACGATTGGACAGAAATCAGTAATTTACAGGATGAAATGAAAAAAGAAGAGCCGGATGCAACCATCGATTATGACAAGGCATTAAAAGTATATGTGGATTGTAATCTTATAAAATTGCAGACGGCAGATACGAAAAAACTCACAAGTGCTCTGGAAAGTGCAAATTATGTATGGGTCATTCCTTTTAAAATGGAAAAGACATATGGAATGTTTACCGTAGCCAAAGGACTTCCATTGCGTGAAGAAGCAAAGTCTGTATTGACAAAAGCAGAACAGGAAGAAGTAAAAAATCATGCCGGAAAATGGATGATTACAGAGATAGCAGAACATACAGTGGAACCTTACTATGATATACTTCTGGAAAAACGGGAGGCATTATCGGACTGTACGAGGGTAGTACTGGTGGGAAGTCAACCGGGAATGAGACAGCCGGTTGCACTTGGGATGGATGATGAAACAGCACGTATCTGGATTTCGTTAGGGTATCAGTATCCGGTTATGGAGAAAATTCCGGAAACTCAAAATGTGGAAAGCGGTGTCTATTCATTTGAGTCTGTAGCGGAGATTTCAGATACTTATATTGAAGATTCTGAGGTAAGTACAGGAGCTGGAGTACAGAGCAGAAGTTCGATGAAATATGTGGCTGGCATTGGAATTATAGTGATAGGAAGCATATTAATCCTTAGTGTTTTAAAGAAAAAGAAATTGGAGGATTATGAATGAAGAAAATCAGTCTGTACTTATTAATTTTTACAATGCTATATTGTCTGTGTGCGTGTGGAAAAAATTCTGATGCAAAATCAAACAGTAGAGAAGATGATGGCAGAAAAGAGCAAAAGATAATCATATCATCAATTCAGGTTGCTTCAAATACGAAGGTTATGCGTGCAAAGGTGTTCCTTCCGAACGTAAAATCTTTGGAAGGAACAAATTATTGGTTAGGTGGGTTAGATACTACCAGTAAGGTGGATGTAATAGATACAGGTGATGGTATTCAGATCAATGTGTGCGGCTTTTATTCCGATGATACTGCGTGGAAAAATCCGAAAGTATATAAGGGATTTCAATCACCGGATAATTCAAATACGCCATTAAAAAATGTTTTGGTTAAGGGAAAAGTTGTTCCAATGAAGGAGAAGATGTTAAAAGCGGATGTTAAGAAAACAAAAAAAACAATCCCTGTTGAAATTACACCTTATACGGTTAGTATTTGTCCCGTCAATGACTGGAGAGAAAAAGGGTGTTTTTATCATGTAGTTGCAACAACAAAAGACGGAAAGCAATATTCCATAGGAGAGTTACCTCTTACCGATGACAGAAAAGGAACTGAAAAAAAGAAACATCCTTTCATGGATGGTACAGATCTTGAAGAGTTTGGAGATGGCTATGCATCTGCAAGTGAAATGAAATATTGTGGGGCTCGTTATATTTTCAATCAGAAGATTGATATCACACAGATAGAACAGATAGAAATAATAAAATATAAAATCAGCAGATGATATAGGTATAAAAACAGGTCATAAATTTGTTGACGATGATCGGAAACCATGTTAGGATGATGGTAGAGACTATCAATGAAGTGACAGGGGAATGAGTTTTTGACTCATCCCCCTGTTCTTATTATCAGGAGAAATGGATGAAAAAGAACAATCAGATGAAACCAGACAATGTAGCAAAACGTCTATGGGCATTTTTTATCGTGCTCACCATGTGTATTACCGTGCAGCCTGTCGTGCCGGTAAAGGCGCAGGAGGCTGTGCAGACAGCGGCAAAAACGATCTATACGGAATTTAAAGATGGAAATTCTACCCATTCCGGAGATGGAAGCTATGGAAATCCCTACAATTTATTTGAGGATGCCTATGCGGCTGCCGGCAATGGGGATGAAATCTCAATTTTGGGAAGTGGTGCTTTTTTAAATGCCGAGGCTGCGGAACCGTTTATTTTTGATAAAAGCGTGACCGTCAACGGAAATGGAAATACTTTTTCCAACCGTAAGGGGGGATTTATCCTGAATACGGATGTGACATTTAAAAACATTACGCTGCGGTTTTCCAATCGTCTGCACGATGCAATTTTTGCAAATGGGCATAAACTTGTTCTTGAGAATGTTACGTGCGACAGCGGATTCCGCTATGTAGATATCTTTGGCGGATCCCTTTATGAGAATGGAAAGAATATGGGGAATCATCCGGGATCAGAGGCACAGATTCTGATTACGGGTGGTGGTACCAATCTGGGGAATATTTATGCCGGTTCCATGAACGGAACATATGATGGTAAGACACAGATCGTGCTTGCGCACGTTTCCGGTACGCAAAATGGAGAAATCTATGCATCCGGTGCCATTGAACCATATGTAAATCAGGATGACTGGTTTTCCACGCAGGAGCCGGATCCACCGGCAGCGGATGGACAATATACGGTTTCCGGCGATGTGGAAATTTCACTTACCGGTTCCGATACGAAACAGGTGTACGGAGTATCTGAAAATCACGCAGGGAAGACATTTCTGACCATGGATACCGACCAGTCCTATACCGGAATTCCAGGTATAAGCAAAGTAGGAAACCTCACAGTAAAGGGCGGTGGAACATTTGCACCGGCAGCGTTGGACAGCTGTACGGTCAGGCTGGAAGGGGCAAGTGCGATTGATCTTTCCCAGATGGAAACTCCACAGGTACATTCGATTGTGAGTGCGGATTCAGCAGGAAACCGACTGATCTTAGGAAAAGAACAGACGCTGAATGTTACAGATACCATTACGGGTGCACTTACATTTGAAACCCTAAATGGAAGAAATGGAAAATCCGGAATTGCGAAGTATGGTCATACCTATCTGGAACTTGGAAGGGCTGCGGATACGGCGGTTTCTTTTATACCGACAGACGGACAGGCGGGAATGACACTGGAACGGACATCGTCTGGAAACGGAGAAATCTGGAAAACCAGTGAGTTGTCAGGGAATGAACCGGTTGCGGTAAAAAATATGACCATAAAAAATCCGGTACTTTTGGCGAATGTTTCAAATATAAGGGATAGTGATAAATCGTATTATCTGGATGTGGAATGGCAGGAAGGGACACCCGAAAATGGGAAAACTTTATATCAGGTTCCACTTACATACGAAGTAGAGTTCAATAATCATATATATTATTCAACGGTTGGTGATGATGGAAATGCCAATGTTTCGGATCTTAGACTGGTATTTCACCAGGCCACAGATCAGGACGGGGTACATACAATTACACCGGAAATTTATGAAGATGCTACTAGTGGGGAACTGAAACTGCCAGAACCGGGAACCTACTACATCACAATCCGTCCATTTTCAGCAGATGAACAAATTGAGCAGAAGGTAGTTCTGATTGTAAACAAAGATCCGGATACATCCGGTTCGACGGTTACTTCACGGGAAACAACCACTACGATAAATGGATTACCAACGGCCGTGTCCATGCAGGATGAACTGAATCTTACCGTGCAGACGGTCTATACAGATAGCAGCTTACAGGAACAGAACGTGCCGTCTGCTGGTTTTTCAGTATACATTAACCAGACCCCTTATGAAGTATCCGGCATCACGCTTCAAAACGGAGAGGCAGCCATAAAGATTCCGGTTTCAGAGGCAAACGGATTTCATATGGGAGAAAATGCAATTACAGTTTCTTATGCAGGAGCAACCAATGAAAATGATAGGGCACTTCCTTCCCAGGCAAACAAAACCGTGACAGTAAATCCAATTGCCGTAAAGATGCAGTATGATACCATCCAGCAGACAGCTGCGTACACAGGGCTGAAACAGAGCTGCCTTGTTTCCACGGTAAATGTAGTCCGAACGGACAACGGACAGACGGTAGATTCGCAGGTAAAGCCTGAAGTTTTCTATCGGCAGGATGGGAAAAATGTTGTTCCGGTGCAGCCGGGCAGTTATGATGTCTGGTTTAAAGTGGATGGAAACCAGTACGATGTGATAGAGGAAAAAGTCGGAACCTTTACCATTACAGCGGCGAAACCATCGATTCGTCTTACGGCAGAGACAGAAAACGGTAATTCCGTACATCTGTATGCAAAGGTAGATGGAGTCCGAAATGGCAGTATTCCGCTTGGTTCGATTTCTTTTTATCAGGACGGAACCATAATAAAGGCACAGGAAAAACTCGTATATGGGGAAGCCGATACGGTTGTATCAGGCTTAAAACGTGGCGGTTCTTATCAGTTTAAGGCAGTATATGAGCCGGATGATAAGGATGGACAGACTTATTACGAAACAGTGACAAGTGAAGCCGTGACTGTTACAATCAAAGAGGACAGTTCCACCGGAGGCGGTGGAACAACCGGAGGCGGCTCATCTTCCGGAGGAAGTTCTGGTGGTGGAAATACTTCGGGTGGTAACACAGCCGGAGGGGGAACACCATCCAACGGAAACAAAACCGATGTAGAAACTCCGTCTGACGGAAATACAGCTGGTACACAAACACCGTCCGATGGAAACGCGGCCGGACAAAATACACCAACCGTAACCGTTACCGGAACCCGGAAAAATAAATCCATCAAAACAACGGTGACCGCTGATCTGATAAATCAGATACTGGAAGAAAACGATGGAAAACACACAGATGTGACGATCCAGGTCACCGATCCGGCTGGCAACGTAAGCTATACACTGACCGTAAATACAGCAGACATACAGACCGGAAATAAGCTGTATGTGTGTGCAAAAGATCAAAAGACAGGTGCCTATGTCCTTGTAAACGACAAGAGTTATACGGTTACAAAAGCCGGAAATGTGAATTTTTCAGCAGATTCCAATAAGGATTATGTCCTTATGGATCAGAAAGATATGGATCAGGTCACAACGAAAATATTAAAAACGGTTACATTGAAGAATAAAACCGTTCAGGTGAAGAAGGGAAAACAAAAGAAGGTTTCTCTGGCAGCCACCTTAAATATGGACAATGTAAAAAGCATTTCTTATCAGAGCAATAACAAAAAAATTGCATCTGTAAACAAGAAGGGTACCATAAAATCGAACAAAAAAGGAACTGCGTCCATTCGCGTGACAGTAACCTTAAACAATGGAAAGACCAAAGTTTTAAAATTAAAAGTCAAAGTCAAATAGCAGATGCAGGAAAAGACAAAACCCCGGAAATAAATATCCGGGGTTTTTGTTTTACCTAGAGAGAAAGTGCACACTGATCAATTTTTTCCAGTTCCTCCTCCGTAAACGGAGCAGAGTTTAACACTTTCAGATTTTCAAGAATCTGTGCCGGGCGGGAAGCTCCGATCAGAACGGAAGTGACCACACCGTCACGGATGACCCATTTGAGCGCCATCTGTGCGAGACTTTCACCACGGGCAGCCGCAATCTCATTCAGGCTCCGGATACTGTTCAGCCGCTTTTCATCGAACTGGTCGGCATGCAGGAAACGTCCGTCCGTGTTGACACGGCTGTCTTTTGGAATACCGTTTAGATAGCGGTCGGTCAGCATACCCTGCGCGAGCGGGCTGAAAGAAATAATTCCTTTCTTCCCATCTGCTGCGGCCTGTTTTAAACCGTTTTCTTCAATGGTACGGTTAAAGATATTGTAGGAATTCTGGTTGATAATAAATGGGCAGTGCAGATCTTCTAAGATGGCAGCTGCGCGTTTCATGGTTTCCCCGTCGTAGTTGGACAGACCGACATACAGTGCTTTTCCGCTTCGCACGATCTGGTCGAGTGCACCCATGGTTTCTTCCAGCGGCGTATCCGGATCCATGCGGTGGTGATAGAAAATATCCACATAGTCGAGTCCCATTCTCTTAAGGCTCTGATCAAGGCTTGCAATCAGATACTTGCGGCTGCCCCAGTTGCCGTATGGTCCCTTCC
>OHIB01000883.1_pt1 | contig 13656 bp, 10 predicted proteins | sample 1568181 | NCBI WGS metagenome assembly OHIB01 (sample SAMEA3879506, study PRJEB24766) | human gut metagenome | biome: human-associated habitat; feature: feces | place: USA | collected 1985/1987
AGAGCACTTCCTTGGTAAGGAAGGGGTCACGGGTTCAATTCCCGTCATCAGCTCGCTTCATAAAACGGTGGAATCCTTTGGGGTTCTGCCGTTTTGCAATTTTTCAGATATTTTAAAGGAGGTTTTGCAGATGGAATCAATGAAGGATTATGAAAAGGAGCTGGAACGTTCTTTCCGCACGATTAACGAAGGAGATATTGTCAGTGGAGCTGTGGTAGCAGTAACCGATGAAGAAGTGACACTTGACCTGAATTATTATGCACCGGGAATTATCAAAATTGAAAATTTGAGCAATGATCCGGATTTTCATGCGAAGGAAGAATTACAGCCGGGAGACATCATCGAGGCAACGGTTGTGCGTACAGATGACGGACACGGAAACATCGAATTGTCGAAAAAGGAAGCAAACGAAGTGCTTGCCTGGGATAAACTCCGGGAGATGATGGAGCAGCAGACGGTTGTGACTGTACGGATCAAAGAGAGTGTGCCGAGTGGTGTGGTTGCATTCTTAGAAGGAATCCGTGCATTCATTCCGGCATCCCAGTTGTCCGCAGATTATGTGGAAGACACGGATGCATGGATCGGAAAAGATGTGCGTGTCGTTGTGATTACCGTAGATCCTGAGAAGAATAAACTGGTATTGTCCGGAAAAGTTGTGGCAAGACAGGAGCGCGAGGAAGAAAGAAATCACCGGATTGCCATGCTTGTGCCTGGATCTGTGGTAGAGGGAACCGTAGAATCCATTATGCCATACGGAGCATTCATCAATATCGGGAATGGCATCAGCGGTCTGGTTCATATTTCACAGATCAGCCAGAAGCGGATCTCTTCCGTTCATGAAGTTTTAAAAGAGGGACAGAAAGTAAAGGCGAAGATTTTAAATACCAACGATGGAAAAGTCAGCCTGAGCATGAAAGCGCTGGAAGATATTATGGAAAAGCCGCAGGAGGAAGAAGAGGCAGAGGCAATCGAGTACAGCTCAAATGAAACGGCCGGAACAAGTCTTGGAGATCTTCTTTCCAGATTCAAATTATAATCAGATTTTCTTTAGACAGTAAAAAACCCGTGAAGATGAACAGCAGACTGTTCATCTTCACGGGTTCTTTTTAGAAATTAAGCGTTGGAATTCTGATAATAACCAAGCACTTTTTTGACATAATTCTGTGTTTCCTTAAACGGTGGAATACCATCGTACTTGTCGACATTTCCACCACCGGCATTGTATGCGGCAAGCGCAAGGGAAACATCTCCGTTGTATTTCTTTAAGTTCTGCGCCATCAGTTTGGCACCACCCATAATATTTTGCTGTGCATCGTATGCATTTGTGACACCAAGTCCTTTTGCGGTGGACGGCATCAGCTGCATGACACCCATGGCACCGGCAGAGCTGGTTGCGGATGGATTGAAATTGGATTCCTGCTTGGCAATGGCTTTGAGCAGGTTGATATCCACACCGTATGTTTCAGAAGCTTCTTTGAAATATTCTTCGAGGTTCTCCGGAGAAGAAACACTGCCGGAGGAGGTGGTACTATTTGTTGCAGAAGAACTGGAAATTGCCGGGGTATCCGTGACCGGAGACGTATCAACCGGTGCATCGGTCTGCGGGGTAAATCCAAGGATCTGCTGTACCGTATCCAGGGAAACGGCACCACTGTTGCTGGCGGCAAGCAGTGCGTCCACTGCCATGGCCTGTACGCTGCGCTCAGCGGAAGCCAGACATTCCTTAAATGTGGTGACGGCTTCATCCGTATTTTTCGGTGTCTGTATATTGGCAGAAGCTGCTTCCTGCAGCCTGGCTGTCTGTGTCTGATCAATATAAGGTAAAACTGTTACACCCATGATGTTCCTCATCTTTCGTTCGCTTAATCTAACATTCGATCATGCATATCATATCATAATCTGTGGAAAAATAAAAGGAAAAGGCGAAAATTGCTTGAATTTGTAAAAGAGTTGTTGTAGCATAACATCAGACGAAAAAGTGTAGATAAAGGAGCCAGATTATGGAGAAAAAGCCGTTTGTAACAAAGAGTCAGGTGGAGGAGATCGTTAAAACATACCCGACACCGTTTCATTTATATGATGAAAAAGGCATTCGTGAGAATGCAAAAAAAGTAAAGGAAGCTTTTGCATGGAATCCGGGATTCCGCGAGTATTTTGCAGTGAAAGCAACCCCCAACCCATATATTTTAAAAATTTTACAGGAATATGATATGGGATGTGACTGTTCCTCTTACACAGAACTGATGCTTGCAAAGTCCTGTGGGTTTGATGGAAAGCATATTATGTTTTCTTCAAATGATACGCCGGCAGAGGAATTTGCCTATGCGGATGAACTCGGGGCAATCATCAATCTGGATGATTTCACCCATATTGATTTCTTAGAAGAAACGATCGGTCATATTCCGGAGACCATCAGCTGCCGTTACAATCCGGGTGGAGTATTTGAACTGAGCAACGGAATCATGGACAACCCTGGAGATTCCAAATACGGCATGACAAAGGATCAGCTCATCGAAGCGTTTAAGATTTTAAAGGATAAGGGAGCAAAGCATTTCGGTGTCCATGCATTTCTTGCCAGCAATACCGTCACAAACGAATACTATCCGAAGCTTGCAGGAGAACTGTTTGAACTGATCGTGGAATTAAAGGAAAAGACCGGATGTGATATCAGATTCGTAAATCTTTCCGGTGGTGTGGGAATCCCTTATACACCGGACAAGGAGCCGAATGATATCGCTGTCATCGGAGAAGGTGTGCACAAAAAGTTCGATGAGATCTTAGTTCCGGCAGGACTTGGGGATGTATCCATTTATACCGAGATGGGACGTTTCATGCTCGGACCTTACGGATGCCTTGTGACGAAGGCCATCCATGAGAAACATATCTACAAAGAGTATATTGGTGTGGATGCATGTGCAGCAAACCTGATGCGTCCGGCAATTTATGGGGCATATCATCACATTACGGTTCTTGGAAAAGAAAATGCACCATGCGATCACGTGTATGATGTGACAGGAAGTCTTTGCGAGAACTGCGATAAGTTCGCGGTTGACCGGAAACTGCCAGAGATCGACATGGGAGATTATCTTGTGATCCACGATACCGGAGCACATGGATTTTCCATGGGATATAATTACAATGGACGTCTTCGTTCTGCAGAATTACTGCTCAAAGAAGACGGAAGTGTGAAGATGATCCGTCGTGCAGAGACACCGGAAGATTACTTTGCAACATTTGACTGTTTTGATGATATCAGGATCACAAAATAAAAGAGTTAGGATGTACAGATAAAATAACAGAGGACGCAAATCCCGGGGAAACGGGATGCGTCCTCTTTTTGTTTAAGAAAACGATGTGCCGCAAAAAGAAAGACCTCAGATTTCCGATTGGAAACCTGAGGTCTTTTATATGCCGGCAGTGGGACTTGAACCCACACGATGTTGCCATCAACAGATTTTGAGTCTGCCTCGTCTGCCAATTCCGACATGCCGGCGCGAACAAATATTATATTAACATATGAAAGACGCATTTGCAAGCCTTTTTATGATTTCGGGAATAGGACTTTTGGTTCATTGACAGAAGTTATCATATATGATAACTTTAGAATACATGAGCACGATTTATAAAGGTGTAAGGGGGCGGATATGCAGGAACATAATCACGCCAGACAGGAAATTGCAGCCCAGCTTCGGCAGGTGCGAAAGGAGCAGGGGATGACACAGGAACGGCTCGCAGAAAAAGTCGGTACCAGAAAGTCAAATATTTCCCGTCTGGAGAGCGGGAGATATAATCCGAGTCTGGAATTTCTGGAAAAAGTTGCAGGAGGACTTGGCAGGGAGATTGAGGTAAAAGTCACGTAAGGAGGAAGATGCAAAAAGCATGACGATGAAACTTGGAAATTATAAGGATAACGACGTGGAACTGTGCCGTACCACCAATTCCAGAGCGAGTACACATACGGCGGAGGCACTGCTTGAACAGCACATTCCATTTACAAAGAACAGTAAAAAGATTCCTTTTTTCAAGAGGGAAACCTACCAGGGGGCAGATACCCTCTGGGTGATCACCATCAATCCACGCAGATACGGGCAGGCACGCCGCGTGATCGATGGTATGGATCGTGCATACCGGGAGCGTCTGGTGTTATCCAATTACTAGAATGAAATTATGATAAAAATGTGAAATGCGTTTTAAAAGCAGAATGAGTGTGGTAAAATTCTATTCAGATAAAATCGTATGAAAGCGATGGAAATGGAAGGAATGGAAGGAGCCATACTCATTTTTATGTTAGGGAACATGGAGCAGATAGTCGCACGTAAGCAGACAAAAAGGGAGAAAAACAACACACAGAAACGGACGGAAGGGTGGAAACAGAAGGGCATATGGCTGTTTTGGTATGCCGTGGTTCCGGTGTTTGCTTTTTACCTGATGGAGTGTTATGAACACAATCCGTTTGCGGAAGTGCGTGTGGGAGCACAGCTTTTTAATATTTTTTTGTTTGAGCTGATCGGATGGATGTTATATTTTCTGACCGGAAGAATGTGTTTTGCGTCCAGAGTGCTGTATGGACTTGCTGTGGCGTTTGGAATTACCAATCATTATGTGATGAAATTCCGTTCCACACCGTTTGTTCCGTGGGATCTGTTTTCGGCCGGAACAGCAGCCAGTGTGGCTGGAAACTATGATTTTACACCGGACCGGCGCATGGTGATTGTTACACTTGTTTTTATTGCATTATTTGTGCTGGCCCGGTTTTTTAAAAAAGGTCCGCGTTTTTCCTGGAAAATAAGGCTGGGGAGTATCGTACTGGTGGGACTGGCATTGTGTACATTTGTCAATGCCCTGCAGCAGGAATCGTTTCAGACAAAACATTATCTGTATCCGTTTCTGTTCACACCGGCATATATGACAAAAGTAAACGGCATGGCGGTGACCTTTGCCATGGATCTTGCCTATGTGGCAGTGGAGCGTCCGGCAGGATACGATGCGGATGAAGCAAAAGAGACGCTGGCGAAATACGAAACGAAAACAACAGAAACCGACACACAGGATCTGCCCAACATCATTGTCATCATGGATGAGGCATTTTCGGATTTAAAAGTGCTGGGACCGTTAGAAACCAATGAGGATTACATGCCGTTTATGCACCGGATGCAGCAGGGGGAGAAAAACACGGTCACGGGATATGTCCAGACATCTGTGTGTGGGGGAAACACTGCGGATTCGGAATTTGAATTTCTGACAGGCAATACGATGGCATTCCTTCCGAACGGAAGTATTCCGTATCAGCAGTACATCAAGAGCAGGACACCGTCTTTAGCAGGTTATCTGAAATCCTTAGGATATGCGACCTATGCACAGCATCCGTATCAGGCCAGCGGATGGAGCCGGGATAAAGTGTATCCTCTGCTTGGATTTGACAATCTGGATTTTATGGAAGATTACAGGGATGTCTCCTATGTGCGCAATTATATCAGCGATGCATCGGATATGGAGCACATGATAGAAACTTATGAGAAAAACAAAGCCTCCGGCAAACCGGCCTTTATTTTCAATGTGACGATGCAGAATCATGGCGGATATACCGATACCTATATGAATCTGACGAATGATATCCAGTCACAGTATGCCAGCGAACCGCTCAATCAGTACCTGACACTGATCCACAAGACCGATCAGGCACTCGAAAATCTGATTGATTATTTTTCCAAAGTGGATGACAGGACGATCATCGTATTTTTCGGGGATCATCAGCCGAATGATACAGTGGCTTCTGTCGTGGAAAACGGGGCACAGGTAGAGACACAAAAACGTTATCTCGTACCTTATCTGGTGTGGAGTAATTATGGGATCGAGGGAGCGAAAGATAAAAATACGAGTCTGAATTATCTTGCGGCGCAGGTACTTACCGCAGCAGGAGTGCCAACGAATGCATACCAGAATTACCTCTTAAGTCTGAGCAAAACTTACCCGGTGATCTCTGCAGCAGGGCAGACAAAAGGGATCGGAGCCGATGAAAAACAGCTTCAGACTTACAAGAAGCTTCAGTATTATCAGTTGTTTGAAAAAAACAAGGAAAAGGATGAGTAAGAACATGAAAAAAATGATTTCGCGGATGGTGTCGCACCGGTCATTTCCTTATGTGATGGCATTTCTTATGCCATTTATAATCTGTGTGGTCATCTGTATCGGAAACGGGGTATATCCTTTCGGGGATAACTGTATTCTGCATATCGATATGTATCATCAGTACTGTCCGTTTTTTACAGAGTTTCTTCATAAATTAAGAACCGGCGGAAGTCTGCAGTATTCCTGGAACCTGGGACTGGGATCGGATTTTGTTTCCCTGTATGCCTATTATCTGGCGAGTCCGCTTAATTTTCTGATCGTGCTCTGCCCGAAACATTATGTGATCGAGTTTATGACGATACTGGTGCTGGCAAAGATTGCCCTGTGCGGACTGACTTTTTTCTTATTTTTAAAATATCATTTTCATCTGATTGGGAAAGACTCAAAACTCCATAAAAATCAAGTGATTCCGGCACTTGTATTTTCTACGGCGTATGCATTGTCCGGATTTGTGGCAGCCTACAGCTGGGATATCATGTGGATGGACTGCATCCTTCTTTTTCCTCTGATCATGGTGGGACTGGAAAAACTGGTACGGGAGCAGAAACCGGGACTGTATTTTGTGACACTTGCATTGTCGGTGTTTGCAAATTATTACATTTCCATCATGATCTGTATCTTTCTGGTGTTTTATTTTATTCTTCTCTTTTTTACGCAGAAAGGAGGAAAACTGAAAGCATTTTTACGGTTTGCATGGTATTCCCTGCTGGCAGGGTCTGTCTCGATGGTACTGCTATTGCCGGAGATCGCCGTGCTTTCTGCTTCCGGGTCTGCTGAAGACAGCTTTCCGAAAACGCTGGAGTGGTATTTTTCTGTTATTGCGGAGCTGGGGCGTGCGGCAGCCGTCACTACAAGTTATACGGGAAATGATCACTGGCCGAATCTGTATGCCGGGGCATTTACCCTGGTACTGGTATGGCTGTATGTGCTGAACCGCAGAATCTCCTGGAAGGAAAAAGTTCCGCGTATGCTGATGCTTGCCTTTTTCCTTGTAAGTTTTGCAGATAATCAGCTGGATTACATCTGGCATGGCATGCATTTTCCACAGGCATTGCCGGGCAGACAGTCGTTCCTTTATATTTTTATGCTTCTGGTCATGGGATTTGCAACGATCCGCAAATGGAAAGGAACCAGGCGCTGGCATATCATCATAGCAGTGCTTGCAGCACTGACACTGATGGTTCTCTCCGGATATTACGGGGATGAACTGGTGACGGAGTACATGGCTGTAGTTATTACCATGCTGTTTATCCTAGTTTATGGAATCCTGCTTCTTTTGCTTAAAATTGCCCCGAAGAAAATGCGGATAGCCCTGCGGGAAGTTGCCTTTTGTGTTGCCATTGCAGAACTGGCAGTTAATATGGCGGTAACCGGGCTTGGCGTTACCAGTCGCGTGGCATATACGGATAAACAGGGGTACTACGAAGATCTGCTGCAACAGGCAAAAGAGGATAACGGAAATGACGGATTTTACCGGGTGGAGGACAGTGGGCGGAAAACCAAAAACGATGACAGCCTGTACGGATACCGTTCGGCAACCATATTTTCCTCCCTGATGAATCTGGATGTCAGCCATCTCTTCCAGAGCCTGTATATGGAGGGCGGAAAAAATTTCTACTGTTACAATGGTGCTTCCCCGCTTCCGTCAGCCATGTTTTCGGTGAAGTATATGCTTTCCTCTAATCCGGTGGATGAAAGTCCACTGCGGACACTTGTGGGAAGCAGCAATGGAAATTATCTTTATCGGAATAACTACTGCCTGCCGCTTGGCTATATGATGAGCGAGAAGGCAATAAAAGGCTGGGAATCTTCCATGCTTGATAGGATCGGTTCCCTGAATTCCCTGGCACAGCAGCTGGGAGCAAAAGGAGACATGCTTTATCCGGCAACCTGTACACAGTCGCAGGCAGCCGGGGATACGACAATTGATATTTCCGAGGATGGATATTATTATGCGGATTATGTGACCTGCAATGCGGATTCCCTGACAGTATCAAGAGATGACGGATGGACGCAGCAGTATGGAAAGACCACCCACCGGTATCTGCTGGATCTTGGAGAGTGCAAAGCCGGAACAAAGGTCCATATTACCAATCTCAATGCAGAAACGATCGAATACCATGTGTACCGCCTGAATTTCAAGGCCATGTGCACTGCGTATGAGACGCTCAGCGAACAGACCATGTCACTCGAAAAAATGACAGATCGCAGGATCGTTGGAAGTATCGATGTCAGGCAGGCGGGAAGACTGATTCTGTCAGTGCCGGCAGATGAGGGCTGGAGTCTGTATGTAGACGGTAAAAAGACGAAAATAAAGCCTTTCGCGGATGCACTCATTGGTGTACACTTAAAAGAAGGAACGCACAAAATCGAGCTGCGTTATACCACACCGGGCGTACAGATCGGAGCTGCCATCAGCGTAGCTGCGATTCTGTTATTCCTGTTTAGTATGTGGATAAGATATAAGACAAGGGGGAAACATGGGGAAAAAATGCATCAGTATCGTCGTACCGATGTACAATGAGCAGGAATCTCTGCAGATTTTGTACCGGGAATTAAACCGCGTGACACGGGAAATGGGCGATTATGATTTTGAATATTTATTTGTCAATGACGGATCGAAGGATGCCACACTGCAAAAGATCCGGGAACTTGCAGCAGAAGATGAGCGCGTGCACTATCTTTCTTTTTCCCGCAATTTTGGAAAAGAAGCGGCGCTGCTGGCAGGATTGTCCTATGCAAAGGGGGATTATGTGACGACGATGGATGCGGATCTGCAGGATCCGCCATCGCTCTTGCCACAGATGGCTGCGATGTTAGAAGCCGGAGACTGTGACAATGTGGCAACCCGCCGGGTGAACCGGCAGGGAGAGCCAAAGATCCGTTCGTTTTTTGCACGCATGTTTTATAAAGTTATGCGGAAACTTTCCCACATTGAGATTGCAGATGGGGCAAGGGATTACCGTCTGATGAACCGTGCAATGGTAGATTCCATTCTTTCTGTCAGCGAATACAACAGGTTTTCCAAGGGAATCTTTGCCTGGGTCGGATATGATACCAAATGGCTGGAATTTCAAAATGTAAAACGTTCTGCGGGAGAAACCAAGTGGAATTTCTGGAAACTTGTGCGCTATTCGTTTGACGGAATTATCAATTTTTCCGATGTTCCGCTAAAGATTTCCTCGTATCTGGGGCTGGTGCTCACCGTGGTTTCTTTTGTCGCAATCGTTGCGGAAATTGTGCGGGCACTGGTATTCGGGGATCCGGTTGCTGGCTGGCCGTCGCTGGTATGTATCGTGACATGCATTGGCGGAATCCAGCTGTTTTGTATGGGAATTATGGGACAGTATATTGCAAAAACCTATATGGAAGTCAAAAGACGTCCGCATTACATCATAAAGGAGAGTAACTGTACCCGGAACAAAAAGAACAACGCACAGAATTGACGCAGATATGCTTTTTCTATATAATGATACAGAAAGACTGCACTGCATTTGGGATGCCGCGCAGTCAGATCATAACAGGTGAGGAAGAATATGCGAAAGATAAAACGCTTTTTGAGTGCCCTGCTTTGTGGGGCAATTCTTATAACAGGAACACTTGCCGGAGTCAGTGTGCGTACAGATGCAGCAGCCAGCAGTTATGCCGTGCAGCTGCGTGCAGCAGGATTTCCGGAGAGTTACATCCGTGCACTTTCCGCGCTTCACACAGCATATCCGCAGTGGCAGTTTCAGGCGGTTAAGACCGGGCTTGACTGGAATACCGTGGTCAGCAAAGAGAGCGTAAACGGAGTCAATCTTGTTCCGAAGACCGGAAATGACGCAACCAAATCCACCGCAGACGGTGCATATGACTGGACCACCAATGTGTGGACGGTCTATGACGGATCTTCGTGGGTCGGTGCTGATGCAGACTATATCGCTTATTATTTAGATCCACGGAATTTTCTCAATGAAACCGATATTTTTCAATTTGAAAGTTTAAGTTTCAGCAAGGTGCAGACCAGACAGGGAGTTTCTTCTATCCTGAAAGGAACCTTTATGGAGAATACGGTTGAGGACAGCGACGGATCTACGCTGGATTATGCGCAGGCATTTATGGATATCGGTGAGGAAACCGGGGTCAGCCCATATCATCTTGCATCGAGAGTGCGCCAGGAGCAGGGACTGAAAGGAACCAGTTCACTGATTTCGGGAACTTACAGCGGATATGAGGGATACTATAACTATTTTAATGTGGGAGCAGCAGGCATTACTTCCACACTGGTTATCAAAAACGGACTGGCATATGCAAAAAAAGCGGGATGGAATACCCGTTATGCAGCGCTCGAAGGAGGAGCGAAAATTCTGGCGAAAAACTACATTGGCGTGGGCCAGGATACGTTGTATTTCCAGAAGTTTAATGTAGTGAATCAGAAGAATCTGTACAGCCACCAGTATATGGCAAACCTTGCGGCTGCTTACAACGAGGGCAGAAAGCTTGGACAGGGGTATGCGGACAAGCAGCAGGCATTTGTATTCCGTATTCCGGTTTATTCCGGTATGCCGGCATCTGCAGTGACATTTACAGCCAGTGGAAATCCGAATAACTATCTGAAATCGCTCAGCGTAACCGGACAGACACTGACACCGGTATTTCGCGGAGATACTACTTCGTATTCCCTCGTCGTGGACAGCAAAGTTTCCTCCGTTACCATAAGTGCATCACCGGTAGCTGCGAAATCTTCTGTGACGGGAACCGGCACCAAAAAACTTCAGACGGGAACCAATACGTGTAAAGTTACCTGCAAATCGGAGAGCGGAGCATCCAAAACCTATACGCTTACCATTGTAAAGAAAGCTGGTGCAGCGGCAGAGACCGGGAAGACTTCCGTGACTTCGAAAACATATCAGTTGAAAAACAAAATGGTTACGGGGATTGCGCCGGGAACAAAGGCGGCAACATTTTTGAAAAAACTTAAAGTGACCGCGGGAACGGTCAAACTGTTCAGTGCATCCAAAAAGAGTGTTACCGGAATCGTTTCAACCGGCAATGTTCTGCAGGTGTATGACAGCAAAAACAAGAAAGTTTCTTCCTATACGCTTGTGATTTATGGAGATGTAAACGGAGATGGAAAGATCAACAAAACAGATCTGAACCGTTTGAACAGGCATCTGAATGGTACCCAAAAGCTTATCGGATGTTATCTTAAGGCCGCAGATACAAACCGCAAAAAAGACGGGGTCAATGTGCTTGATCTGGTATATCTGAACAAACATCTTCAGGGGAAGATCACCATTCAGCAGTAAAAGAAAGGCAGAACATATGAGACAAAAAAGCAAAGCAAAAGGAAAACGGATACTAGGAGTGGTACTGGCACTGGTATTTCTGATCAGTTGTATCATGACACCGGATGTGCATGCACAGGCGGAGAGCATGATCATTGCTTTAAGCGCCAGATCCGTGAAAATAGGAGATACTCTGGCAGTGACAGTGACACTTCCGGCAGGGGTGACGGGAACGGTAAATCTGACATATTCCAAAGATCTTTTTACTTATCAGTCAGCAACAGCGGAAACCAGTGTAAATGCAGGCACGGTTTCTATGACTCTGGGAAGTTACGGTTCCGGAAACAAACGTGCAAGCGGAACTGTTAAATTTAAAGCAGATGCGGCGGGAACTGCAAGTTTTGCCGCATCCGCACCATCTGCGGGCAATCAGGAAGGGGACCGTGTGGATGTGGGAGGTGCAAGTGTATCTGTAGCTGTTGAAAATTCGGCAGCGGCAGCAGATGACAAATCAAAAGACAATACGCTGGCATCCCTGACGATTTCCGAAGGAACCCTTTCTCCGGAATTTCAGTCGAAAGTTACCGAATATCAGGCAAAAGTGGGAGATCAGGTGACATCGCTGGCAGTCAGCGCACAGCCAAATGATGCTAAGGCATCTGTGATCTCGGTCAGTGGGGCAGACAAACTGAAAACCGGTGTAAATAAAGTACAGATCGTCGTGCAGGCAGAAAATGGTGTGAAAAAGACCTATACCATTCAGGTGACCAGAGGAGCTGCGCAGCAGGAATCACAGGATACACAGCAAAAAGGAGAGACACAGGCTCCGGCAGACGGGCAGCAGTATTTTACGATTGACGGAACAAATCTCTATCTGACAGACAGTATTCCGGATCGCTATGTTTTGGATGGCTTTGTCAAAGATACAGTGACTTTGTGGGAAAATCAGTATCCGTGCATGCGCAAAGACGGAATAGACACACCGCTGAGACTTTTGTATCTGGTGGATGAAAACGGACAAAACGGTGCTTTGTATATGCTGGATCTGGATGATCCGGAAGAAATTTATCCGTTTGTATGTATGAACTATAACCAGTATAAGCATACCATAGAAGAGACAACATCTGCAGAAGCTTCTACCCAGGAAGGGGAAACGGGCCTGTTCCAGAGTACGGAAAGCCAGATGCGGCTGATTCTCTGTGCGTTCGTTGTGGTTGTACTGATTCTTCTGATTATCATAGTGGTTCTGATCGTCAAAAGAAAAAAAGATGATGACGATCCTTATGATGATTTTTATGACGATGATGATGACGACGATGAGGATTACGATGATCCGGACGATGAAAAACTGTATGAAACGGATGATCCGGATGACACCGGGATATCCAAGCGTTACGGAAAGGAAACATTCCGCAGAAAAGGCGGATTTATGCATAAACTGTTAGAGGGTATTGAGGATGATCTGGACGATAATCTGGAGGATGACCTGGATGATCCGGAAGAAGATACCGATGACAGGGAAAAAGAGCGGGAGAAGCGGGAGGACCATTACCGGGATGCAGATGATGAAGATATCATGCTGCAGAAAGAACTGGCAGAAGAAGTTCGAAGCTCCATGCTCGGAAGAAAGAAGAAAACAACCAAAAAAGATACCGATGACGATATCGAATTTATTGATTTGTAGAATTGTAACAGGAGGTATAAATTTTGATTCCATATACAGATAAGGCGAAAAAAGCTCTGAATTATGCGAACCGCCTTTCCCGTTCGTCCGGCTGCAACTATGTCGGAACCGAACATATTCTGGCGGGACTGCTCAAGGAAGGAACCGGTGTAGCAGCAGAAGTACTGACAGCCAATAATGTGGAACTGGAAGCGCTGCTTAAGCTGATTGATGAACTGGTTGCGGCAGGTGAGGAGGTGACGGTGGCAGACCGTGACGGATATTCTCCGCGTACCCAGATGGTTCTGGATCGTGCCAGGGAGATGGCAGACCGTTTTGACAGTGAACGGATCGGAACCGAACACCTGCTGCTTGCCATCATAAAAGAGGGGGATTGTGCAGCTTCCCGGCTTTTAAATACAATGGGAGCCAACCCACAGAAACTTTTTGTGGATATTCTTGCTGCGATGGGAGAGGACCCGGCACAGTACCGGGAAGAAATCCAGCGTGGAAGAAATGAGGAGGCAACACTTACCCCTACGCTCGATCAGTATTCCCGCGATCTGACAGCTATGGCGCGGGCCGGACGGTTAGACC